>Ga0207874_1001435_pt1 | contig 26928 bp, 22 predicted proteins | sample HigsolmetaAR201D_FD_184833 | JGI IMG/M metagenome (GOLD analysis project Ga0207874, IMG submission 184833) | Ionic liquid and high solid enriched microbial communities from the Joint BioEnergy Institute, USA - AR20-1-D (SPAdes) (version 2) ...
TGGCTCACGACGACGCCCGCCGATGGTGACCTTCTGCTGACGGCAGGGGAGTCGCTCGTCGTGCGATCGAAGGGGCCGATCGTGCTGCAGGCCTGCGGCCATGGGCGCGCCGAAGTGCTGGTGGCGCCGGGCGCTTCGTCGTGGTCGAGGCCGGGCGCGTTCCGATAGTCCCCGGCGAGCAGTCCGGATCTGTACAAGCTGGCGAAGGGGACGACTGTATCTGTTCAAGGTGCCGCGACTCGTGGCATTGTCGGAGCCATGGCGACCGCTGGCGACCCCCTCTATCAGCAGCTCGCCGACAGGCTCGCGGCCATGATTCGCGCGCGGGCGCTGCGCGCCGGCGACCGGCTGCCCTCGGTCCGGAGCTTCAGCCGGCAGCAGCGGGTGAGCGTGCCGACGGCGCTGCAGGCCTACGCGACGCTCGAAGCGCGCGGCGAAATCGAGGCACGGCCGCGGTCGGGGTTCTTCGTGCGGGCCCGTGCGGCCGATACCGTACCGACGCCGACAACGCCGCGGACGCGGCCGCGGAAGACCGACGGCGCCGAGCTCGATCCGTTCGTGGCCGTGCTCTGCGACCAGGCCGATCCGGCGCTCGTGCCGCTCGGTGCGGCGGTGCCCGGTGAAGACCTCCTGCCCGTACTGGCGCTGCAGCGCAGCCTGAGCACGATTGCGCGGCGGTCGCCGGCGACGATCGCGCGCTATCACGCCGCGCCCGGCGAGTACGCCTATCGCCAGGCCATCGCGCGACGGTCGCTCGAGTGGGGCTGCAACCTGACGCCCGACGACGTGATTGCGACGATTGGGGCGACCGAGGCGCTTTCGCTCGCGATCGAAGTCGTGAGCAACCCGGGCGACACGATCGTCGTCGAGTCGCCGATGTACTTCGGCCTCGTGCGGATGCTGCGCGATCTCCGCCGGAACGTCCTGCCCGTGCCGGTGGATCCGACGACGGGTGTCGATCTCGATCTGCTCGAGGGCGCGCTGCGGCGGACGCGTGTGGCGGCGTGCGTGCTGACGCCCAACTTCCACAATCCGACCGGCAGTCTGATGCCCGACGCGCACAGGCGCGCGGTGGTCGAACTGCTCGACACGGCGGGCGTGCCGCTCATTGAAGACGATGTGTACGGCGATCTGCAGCACGCCGGTCCGAGGCCGCGCTGCCTGAAGGCGGACGACCGCACCGGCAACGTGATTCTGTGCGGGTCGTTTTCGAAGACGCTGGCGCCCGGGCTGCGCGCGGGCTACATCGTGCCGGGCCGGTTCTATGAGCAGGTGCTGGCCGTCAAGCGCGCCAGGACGCTCGGGGGCACGATGCCGATGCTGGCGGTGGCGGACTTTCTGCGCAACGGCGGCTACGAGCGGCACCTGCGAACGATGCGGCGGAAGCTGGCCGGGCGCGTGATGCGCATGCGCGAAGCCGTCGCCGAGGCGTTTCCCGAGGGGACGGCGGTGAGCCGGCCCGCGGGTGGATTCGTCCTGTGGTGCGCGCTGCCGCCCGGCACCGACGCGCTGCGGCTGTTTCATCGCGCAAAGGAAGCAGGCATCAGCGTCGCACCAGGCGGGATGTTCGGCACGGGCTTCGAGAACTGCGTGCGGCTCAACTGCGGGTACGCCTTCACGCCCCGCATTGCCGCCGCGATCAGGACGCTTGGGCGGCTGGCACGCTGATCCCGGTGTTCGCCGGGATTTCGCTGTGTCCCGCCTTGTCAAGGGGGCCGTGGATGCTCTCGTGCATGGCAGCTCCCTCCCAATGGTTCCGCACGCTGCTCGACCGGTCGCCCGAGGTGTACTTCCGCTACGACCTCCGGCCGACCGCGGCATTCGTCTACATCAGCCCGTCGGTCCGGACGCTCGTCGGCCGTGAGCCCGACGAGTTCCTTCGCGACCCCGAGCTGTGCCTGAAGCTCGTGCCGGCCGCCGCTCGCCGGCAGCTGCGGCGTCTGGTGCACGCGCGGCGCGGCATGTCGCTCTGCGTGAGCGTGCTGCGCGACGGGATCGCCGTTCCGGTCGACGTCCGGACGGTGACCGTGGTGCGCGCCGGTCGTGTCGTCGCCATCGAGGGCGTCGCGCGGCTGGCCGGCGCTGGAGCGGCGAATCATGTCGCGCCAGGTACCGGCGAGCCCGTGCAGCAGCGCCTGGCGGCGCTGCTCGTCGAAGTGCACGAACTGCTGCATCGCGTCCTGCCGTCGGGGACGCCGGCGAACACGACGTCGAACGCTCCGTGGGGCGAGGCTGCAGACGGCGCGGCACGGTCGGCCGCGCCGGCCCGGCTCGTCCTCGGCGCGCTCGTGTTCGACTGCGACCGGCTGCAGGTCTTCGAGAACGGCCAGCTCATGCCGCTTACACCGCGCGAGACGGGTGTGCTGCGTTACCTGCTCGAGCGCAAGGGGCGCGTCGTGACGCGCGAGCAGCTGCTCCAGGACGTGTGGCACTACAGCTACACGGGCGACGACCGCACCGTCGACGTCCACGTCTCGCGGCTGCGGCGCAAGTTGCCGTCGCTGCGCGGCCGGATCGTGGCCATCCGCCGGATCGGCTACCGCCTCGACGACGACGAAGAGGCGGCGGCGCCGGGGGACGCTGACGCGCCGGCCATCGACGTGCCGCGGGTGCGGACGGGATCGTAGGCGCCGGAGGGGCGCCCGCCCGTCCGGTCCTGTCTTGTCAACGCGGTCTCGAACAGGTCATACTGCGGCCCTCCATTCAGGCAAGTCGGGTCACGAGCGCATCACCAGGCTGGGAGGGCCATGAAGCGCCTGACAATCGGCATCGCGGCTCTGTTCGGCCTGGCGGCCATGCTCTCGGCGCAGGGTGGCGTGCCGGCGCCGCATCCCGCGCCGGCCGCGTCGGCGTCCGACGCCGACGACCGGTCCGCGTTCTTCCGTCAGTACTGCTTCGAGTGCCACGGCTCGTACAAGCCGGAGGCCGGCCTGAGCATCGAGCAGCTGCTCGGCCGGGGCGAGCTCGGTTCGCACGCCGACGAGTGGGAGAAGATTGCCGACGCCATCGAGTCGGAGATGATGCCGCCGTTCGAGGCGTCGGCGTTCCCGTCGACCGGGGAGCGCGCGGCGACGGCCGACTGGATTCGCGGGTCGCTCGATCGCTGGGCGCGCGCACACGCCGGAGATCCCGGTCGCGTGACGGTGCGCCGGCTGACGAGCGCCGAGTACGACTACGCGATTCAGGACCTGACGGGACTGGACATCCGCACCGGCATCGACGCGTCGGGCGATGCGGTCGGCGGCGAGGGATTCTCGAACTTCGGCGACGTGCAGTTCGTCGAGGATGCGACGATCGAGCGATATCTCGAAATCGCGCGGCGCGTCGCGGATCACGCGATCATCGGCGCCGGACCGCTGGCCTTCTACGACGACCCGGGCGACACGGGGCTCGAGCTGTCGGCCCTGGCCCGCATCAACGACCTCTACGCGCGTCACGGCTTCCGCGTTGTCTCGGGCGAGGGCGGACGTCCCTTCGGCCTCGAGCGCTACGGCAAGGCGTTCTACGCGGCGTGGTACTACCGGCATCGCCAGGCGCTCGGCGAGCCGGACGTGACGCTTCGAGAGCTCGCGGTGCGCGAGGGCATCACGGGGCGCTTCGCCGAGCACATCTGGTCGGTCGTCACGCGCACCGACCTGAAATACCCGAGTCGCGACTTCGCGGAGCGGTGGCGCCAGCTGCCGGCGCCGGGGCCGGATCGGGAGGCGGCAAAGGCCGAGGCGCGGCAGGCCGCCGACGCCCTGTCGGACTCGCTGACGACCTGGCCCAGCTGGTTCTTCGCGCGCGGCGATCTGGCGGCCGGAGGCGCCGGCGACGAGAGCCCGCTCGTCTTCAACGACGAGACGCTCGGCGGGCAGCCGGAACGGCACCTGACGTACCTGCTGGGACCGCGCGGCGGGCGCGGTCGCGGCGCACCGGCAGCGCCGGCCGGTCCCGTCACGGTTCACCTCCTGTTCACGAACATGAACCCCGAGCCGGGTGTGAACCCGGTCGTGTTGTGGCGCAACGCGCGTGTGATCACGCGTGCGGCGCCGGCCGGCCGTGGCGGGGGCGCGCCAGCAGGGGGCCGCGGCGCCGGGCCGGTGCTCTCGTCGATTCCGCTCCGCGACCTGCTCACGGCCGACACGGTCGACGCGCTCGGCTTCGGCACGAGCCCGGACGGCAGCATCGTCGGTCCCGACGATTTTGCGGCGGCCGGGCCGGTCCAGTTTGACATCGACGTACCGATCGCGGCGGGCACGACCGTCCAGCTCGAGGTCGACGCGAGCCTCGGTGCCGACCGCAACGGCGTCGTGCGCGTGATGATTGCCGACACGCCCGAGGGCGGGTTCCGCAACGCGGCAACGCGGACGATCCTGGTCGACCTCGAGAGCAGCAGCTACCGATCGTACCGCGCGGGCATGGCCGAGTACGCATCGCTGCTGCCGCCGAACTCGCACGGCGAGGCGAACCCGGCCGACAAGGACCCGGTGCCCGAGCCGTTCGACAACACCTACAACAGTCCCGAACACGACGCGTTCGTCGTGCGCGTGAAGTACCAGCGATCCGATACGTTCTTCACGGAGAACATGATTGACGGCGCCGATCGGGAACGGCTCGAGCACGCCTGGACCGATCTGTTCGGCTCGTGGCCGTATCACGACGCCTATCTCGGCATGCTCGCCGAGCACTACGCACACGACCTGGGCGGGAAGAAGATCGCCGACATGGACGCGGCAGCCATTGCCGCGCTGCCGGTTGAGATGCGGCCTTACGTTGTCGAGCTGCGCGAGCACTACGACCAGGTGACGGCGGCGATGCGGCGCGCCGAGCCGGGACACGTCTCCGACGCGCTGGTGTTCGCGAGCCACGCCTGGCGTCGGCCGCTCAGTGACGACGAAGAACAGCGCCTGCGCGCCTTCTACGACCGGGCGCGGAACGAGCTCGGCCTCGGGCATCGCGACGCGGTGCGGCTGCTGCTCACGCGCGTGCTGGTCTCGCCGGCATTTCTTTATCGGCTCGAGCTGGTCAATGACGACGGCGGGGAACGGCCGCTCGATGACTGGGAGCTGGCGAGCCGGCTGAGCTTCTTCCTCTGGTCGTCGATCCCGGACGAGGAACTGCGGCGCGCGGCGGCGGCGGGAGAGCTGCGCGAGGAGGCCGGACTCACCGCGCAGGTCCGGCGGATGCTGGACGACCCGCGCGCGCGGCGGCTGTCGGCCGAGTTCTTCGGTCAGTGGCTCGGTTTCTATCGGTTCGACGACTACCGCGGCGTCGACACGACGCGGTTCCCGGAATTCACCGAGGACGTGCGCCGCTCGATGTATCGCGAGGCGCTCGAGACGTTCGACTACATCGTCCGCGAGCAGCGGCCGCTGCGCGAGATGATCGCGGCCGACTATACGTTCCTCGATCGGACGCTGGCGGCCTTCTACGGCATCGACGTCGAGCTGCCGGACGACGGCGGCATGGTGAAGGTCGATGGCGCCGGGCGATTCGACCGGGGCGGACTGCTGCGTTTGGGGGCGGTGCTGACGATCACGTCGGCGCCGCTGCGGACGAGTCCCGTCAAGCGGGGCGACTGGGTGCTGCGCCGCATCCTCGGCACGCCGACGCCGCCACCGCCACCCGATGCCGGGTCGCTGCCGTCGGATCCGGCGAGCTTCGGCGGCCTCACGCTGCGCGAGCGCCTGACCGAGCACAAGCGCAACCCCACGTGCGCGAACTGCCACCTGCGCATCGACCCGCTCGGCTTCCCGCTCGAAGGCTTCGATGCGGTGGGCCGCTCGCGGCTTCGCTATGACGACGGCGTCGAGGTCGACGTACGGGGTGAGTTCGCCGACGCGACGACGATCGAGGGCGCGGCGGGGCTGGCCGCGTACCTGCAGTCGCGCGAGACGCAGGTGCTGAAGACGTTCGCGCGCAAGCTGCTGGGCTATGCGCTGGGCCGCACGATTCTCGCCTCGGACGCTCCGCTCATCGACGAGATGACCAGCGGCGGCGGCGACACGACCTTTGCCGGGATGGCCGTGCGCATTGCGACCAGTCGCCAGTTCCGGTATCACGCGGGCGACAGTGAGCCTGTCGTTCCCGACCCTCCAGCCAGCGCGCCGGCGGCCGTGACCGTCGTCGACGCCCGTTAGAAGGCAGGCCATCATGCAGCAGAAGGCGAATCGCGTTTCTCAGGCGTCGCGGCGACAGTTCCTCCGCGGCATGGGCGTTGCGCTGGCGCTGCCGTGGCTCGAGTCACTGCCGTTCACAGGGCGGTTGAGCGCAGCGGCGGGCACGGCGGCAGGCACGGCGACGAAGCCGCCACTGCGCCTCGGGATTGTCTATTTCTCGAACGGCGTCGAGCCGATCCACTGGTGGGCGAAGGGCAGCGGGGCGTCGATGGAGGTCGGACCGGCGCTGGCGCCGATGAAGCCCTACACCGGGGACATGGTTTTCATCCGCGGGCTGTTCAGCCAGGCCGCTCTGCAGTCGAGCAGTCCGCACCTCGGCCGGATGAACGTGCTGTCGGGCGCGGAAGTCAGCCTCGACCCGAGCGTCATCCGCGTCGGGACGTCGATGGATCAGGTACTCGCGCAGCAGATCGGCGGACAGACCGCCATTCCGAGCCTGGTGCTGGGCATCGAGCCGAACGAGCTGCGCCTCGAAGACGGACTGTCGATGATTTACGGATCGGCCATCTCGTGGACGACACCGACCAGGCCTGCGACGAAGGAGATCTACCCGGCACGTGCCTTCGATCGACTGGTCGGCGACGGGTCCGGGCGGCCGCTCGATCGGAGCGTGCTCGACGAAGTGCGCGAGGACGCCGCCAGCCTGCGACCGAAGGTCAGCCGCAACGATCGACTCAAGCTCGACGAGTACTTCGAGTCGATCCGCGACATCGAGCTCCGCATCGAGCGGGCCGGGCGCGAGGGGACGATCGAGGGGTGGAAGTCTACGCTCGAGACACCCGACATGCCGCGGCCCGACGATGACCTGCCGCAGAACGTGCCGGCGCACATGAAGCTGATGCTCGACCTGGTCGTGCTCGCGTTCCAGATGGACCGGACACGCATCGCCACTCTGATGCTCAACAACGACCTGTCGCAGATGAACTTCAAGTTCCTCGAGGGCGTCCAGGGCGCGCTGCACCTCGACCTGACGCACAACGGGCGGGCGGCGGACAAGGAGGCGATGTACCTGAAGACGAACCAGTTCCACATCGAGCAGTTCGCCTACCTGACCGGACGCATGAAGCAGATTCAGGAAGGCGAGGGGACGCTGCTCGACAACTCGATCCTGATGTGCACGTCGAGCCTGTTCGACGGCGATGCGCACAGCGCCGACCAGCTTCCGATCCTGGTCACCGGCCGCGGGCAGGGTACGATCCGCACGGGCCGGATCCTCGACTATCTGGACGCCGGCGACGATCATCGGAAGGTATGCAGTCTTCACCTCTCGCTGATGGATCGGATGGGCGTGTCGCTCCGGCAGTTCGGCGACGCGACGACCCGGCTCGAGGAGCTCGGGTGAAACGATGGGTGGTGGCCCTGGGAGGACTGGTCGTGGCCGCGTGCGTGTCGGGCGGGCCCCCCAATGAACACCTGAGCTCGTTCGAAGCGCGGCGGACGCGCATGGTCGACGAACAGATTCGCGCGCGCGGGATCCGCAATCCGCGGGTGCTCGACGCGATGGCGCGGGTGCCGCGCCACGAGTTCGTGCCGGAAAGCGCGCGGCCGCTCGCGTACGCCGACCAGCCGCTGTCGATTGGCTACGGGCAGACGATCTCGCAGCCCTACATCGTGGCCTACATGACGGAGCTGCTCGATCCACAGCCGGCGAACCGCGTGCTCGAAATCGGGACCGGCTCGGGGTATCAGGCGGCCATCCTGGCCGAGCTGGTCTCCGAGGTCTACTCGATCGAGATCGTCGAGGAACTTGCCACGAGCGCACGCGAGACGCTCAAGCGGCTCGGCTACACGAACGTCAACGTCCGCGCGGGCGACGGCTATCAGGGGTGGCCGGAAGCGGCGCCCTTCGACCGCATCATCCTGACGGCTGCGCCGCCCTCGATTCCGCAGGCGCTCGTCGACCAGCTGGCCGTCGGCGGCATCCTCATCGCGCCGGTGGGGCCGGTCATGGGAGTGCAGACGATCACGATCGTCCGCAGGTCGGTCGAAGGGGTGACGACCGAGGAGACGATTCCGGTGCAGTTCGTGCCGATGGTCCGGGGCTGATTCGCGGGCCTTGCGCGGCACGGGGAGGTGACGTGAGCGACATCCGCGGACATATGGCGGGCATCGTGACCGCGGTGCTGCTGGTGGTCGCGACAGCCGTTGGCTGCTCTGCTCCGGAGTCGTCGCTGGAGGCGGAGCAGGAGCAGCCGCCGAACGTGATCCTCATTCTGGCCGACGACCTGGGGTCGGCCGACCTCGGCGCGTACGGCGGAACGGCGATCGCGACGCCGTCGATCGATCGTTTCGCGGCCCAGGGCCTGCGGTTCACGCAGGCCTATGCCGGCAGCACGGTGTGTGGACCGTCGCGCAGCACGCTGATGACGGGCCTGCACACCGGACACACCCCGGTGCGATCGAACACCGGCGGTGTGTCGCTGCGCGACGAGGACGTCACGCTGGCCGAAGTGCTGAAGGCAGCCGGGCACGCGACGGGCGGCTTCGGCAAGTGGGGCCTGGCCGAGGTTGGATTTCCCGGCGTGCCCGAGCGACAGGGATTCGACGAGTTCTTCGGCTACTACCACCAGATTCACGCCCACGAGCACTTCCCGGCGTTTCTCTACCGGAATGGCGAACGCGTAGAGCTGCCGGCCAACCGCGGCTTTTACGACGGCCCGCTCGGCGAAGGGCGTGGTATCGGTCCGGTTCCGCCACGGTCTCCATCGGACGAGCCCTACCAGTTCGCCCACGCGCTCATCGTCGAGCGCATGAAGGCGTTCATTCGCGAGCATCGCGACCGGCCGTTCTTTGCCTACGGCGCATGGACGCCGCCGCATTCGCGCTGGGAAGTGCCGGAAGACGATCCGGCCTGGAAGCTGTACGCCGATCGGCCCTGGCCGCTCGAGGCAAAGGTCGCCGCCACGTTCACGTCGATCGTCGACCGGCACGTGGGCGAGATCGTGGAGCTTCTCGACGAGCTCGACATCGGCGATCGGACAATCGTCCTGTTCGCGTCCGACAACGGCGGCCTGACGACGTTCAATCGGGAGCCGCTGCGGACGAACGGCATGCTGCGCGGCGGCAAGACGACGCTCTGGGAGGGGGGCCTGCGGGTGCCGTTGATCGCACGGTGGCCTGGACGCATCGCGCCGGGCACGGCGGATCACCTCACGTACTTTCCCGACGTGATGCCGACCATCGCGGAGCTCACCGGGGCATCGGCGCACCTGCCACCGAATCTCGACGGACTGTCGCTGGTGCCGGTGCTGCTCGGGGTGGACGCCGCCGGGCGGTCCCCGGCGTCCCACGAGTATCTCTACTGGGAAGACGCCGACATCGACTGGACGGCCGTCCGGTATCTGGCCGACGAGACCCTTCGCCAGGCTGTCAGGAGTGGCCGCTGGAAGGCGATTCGGCCGGCGCCCGGGGCAGCGCTGCAGCTCTACGATCTCGAGAGCGATCCCGGCGAAACGACCGACCTGGCTGCCGAGCATCCGGACATGGTCGCGCAGATGGCGACCTGGATGGACGAAGCCCACGTCGAGCCGCCGCCGCAGGACGAACCGCCGCGGCTCGACGGGCGCATGTACCGGTAGCAGCATGGTGATGCCGAAGAAGGCGGTTGTGGTGCCGGTGCTGGTCCTGCTCGCTGCCGCGTGCGGGCGAGCGGCGCCGATTGCGGAGCAGGAGCACGTGACCGACCTGCACGTCTTCGTGCTCGAAGGCGTGGATGATCTGCGCGCGCTCTACCGGTACGAGCCCGACGGTCCGCCGCTGCTGCATGCCCACCGGGGCGGCGCGCGCGCCGGCTATCCCGAGAACGCGCTCGAGACGTTCGAGCACACGCTCCGACATACGTGGGCGGTGCTCGAGGTCGACCCGAGGCCGACGAGCGACGGCGTACTCGTGCTGTTTCACGATCCAACCCTCGAGCGGACCAGCACGGGGCAGGGGCGCGTGGCCGATCACGCCTGGGCCGACCTGCAGGAGCTGCGGCTGAAGGATCCCGACGGTAATGTGACGCCTTTCCGCATCCCGACGCTCGATGAAGCGCTGGCGTGGGCGAAGGGACGGACGGTGCTGCTGCTCGACGACAAGGGGGGCGACGTGATTGATCGTGCCCGCGCGGTGCAGCGGCAGCAGGCGCATGCGTGGGCCATCGTCATGGCCTACAGCTTCGAGGACGCGCGGCGCCTGTACGAGTTCGATCGCGACATCCTGATGCAGGTGTTCCTGCCCGATGCCGACGCCATCGACCGCTTCGACACGACGGGGGTTCCCTGGCAGAACGTCGTCGGGTTCGTGACGCACACCGAGCCGTCGGACGCGGACGTATTCGAGCGCATCGCCGCGAACGGCGCGCTGGGCGTGCTGGGGACGTCGCGGACGATCGACCGGGCATTTCTCGCCGGCCGCATCGACCGCGATGGCCTGACCACGGCCTATCGCCGGGCGATTGAGGCGGGCACGCATATCGTCGAGGCGGATCTGGCCATCGAGGCAGGGGAGGCCATCGAACCGCTGCGCGCGGCCGCGTCCGGCAAGCGGGAGTTCTTCCAGATCCGCCCGCGTCCCTCGATTCTCCCTACAATGGGGGAATGACTCTGGAGCTCGGCCTCGACACCTTCGGCGACGTGACCACCGACGACGCGGGTCTACCGATCCCGCAGGCGCAGGTCCTGCGCAACGTCGTCGAGGAAGGGGTGCTGGCCGATCAGGTCGGCATCGACGCGTTCTCGGTCGGTGAACATCACCGGCCCGACTTTGCCATCTCGGCCCCCGAGGTCGTGCTCGCGGCCATCGCGGCGCGAACGTCCCGCATCAGGCTCGGATCGGCCGTTACCGTGCTGAGCACCGACGATCCGGTGCGCGTCTTCCAGCGCTTTTCGACCATCCACGCCATCTCGAGCGGACGGGCGGAAGTCACGATCGGTCGGGGGTCGTTCACCGAGTCGTACCCGCTGTTCGGCTACGACATGGCCGATTACGAGATCCTCGCGGAGGAGAAGACCGATCTGTTCGCGCGCCTCGTGCGCGACGAGGTCGTGACGTGGTCGGGCCGGACACGGTCGGCGCTCGATCGCGTTCGCGTCTACCCGCCGATCGAGCAGGGCACGCTCCGCACGTGGGTGGCGGTGGGCGGCAGCCCGCAGTCGGTGCTGCGCGCCGCGGGTCACGGGCTGCCCCTGATGCTGGCGATCATCGGCGGCAGCCCGACGAGGTTCCTGCCGTACGTGCAGCTCTACCGGAAGGCGCTGGCCGATGCGGGCCAGCCGGCGCAGCCGGTCGGCGTGCATTCGCCGGGGCACATCGCCGACACCGACCAGCAGGCGAAGGACGAGCTCTGGCCGCACTACCGCGACATGATGAACCGCATCGGCCGCGAGCGCGGCTGGGCGCCGATCGGCCGCGACAGCTTCGAGCGCGAGGTCGAGCACGGCGCGCTTTACGTCGGATCGCCCGAGACCGTCGCCCGCAGGATTGCCGCGACGATTCGCGCGCTGGGCATCGACCGGTTCGACCTGAAGTACGCCAACGGCACCTTGCCGCACAGCGTGCTGATGAAGAGCATCGAGCTGTACGGGACGAAGGTCGCGCCGCGCGTGCGCGAACTGCTCGCGGAAGAACCGGCGGCGGCGACGTGAGATGACGCGTCCGTCGCAGGACAGAAGGGCGGCCGTGAGGCCGCCCTCTGTCGTGTCTGCCACGGCCGGACGCCGCCACGAAGCTACCAGCCCATCGTCTTGGCCTGGCTGAAGTCGCGGTTGCGGACCGTGACCTTCACCTGTTCGAACTCGTGCACGGCGTCGATCAGGTGGTTGGCGAAGCGGTTGAAGGCGATCTCACCCTTGTAGGCCGCTGCGCGGAACGGGTTGCCCATCACGCCCGACGCGGTGAACTCGTCGTGCTCGAACGGCATGTTGAAGTACTGGAAGCCCTGGAACTCCAGGTCGGGCATGCCGTCCATCTTCTTCCACTTCTTCGTCATGTACTTCGGCGCGTGTGCGCGGTCCATGACGGCGCGGTCCATGCGGACGAGGTCGGGGTTGTGGCAGAGGCACTGCGACGTCTCGAGCTCGCCGGCGTGCCAGCCCGGCGTCTCCTCGGTCGGGCCCTCGAGCAGGTCCTTCACCATGCCGAGGTACCGTTCCGCGTACGGCTTGTAGTAGACGATGAGCGCGCCCGTCTCGTTGCGGAGCTTGCGGAGCACCGGGTCGACGACCTTCACGTTGGAGCCGTGGCCGTTGACGAAGATGAGGCGGTTGAAGCCGTGGTGGATGAGGCTGCGGCCGATGTCGTAGAGCAGGTTCAGGTACGTCTCGACGCGCAGCGTGATCGACCCGCCGCCCTGGCCGGGCCCGCGCATGTGCTGCGGACTGTAACCGAGCCACAGCGTGGGCGTGTACAGGATGCCGGCCTTTTCGCCCGCGCGCCGCGCGACCTCGGTGCTCGTGATCGAGTCGCAGTAGAGCGGCAGGTGCGGACCGTGCTGTTCGAGCGACGCCTTCGGAATCAGGATCGTATCGCTGTACTTCAGGTACTCCTTGACGTCGACCGACGAAAGATCGCCCAGGCAGTAGGAGGGGAACTTCAGCCTGTCGAGGGTCCGTCTCCGGGGTGCGTGCGACTCGTCCTGATACGAGGGCCTGACGTGCTTCTCAGGCCCGCTGGCCTTCTGCTTCCGCCACGCCACGACTCCCGGCGCGCCCGTCGACGTCCCGGTCGCGCCACCGCCGCCGTAGTTGTCGACCTCGCGCTCTGCCGCCGTCTGCCTCGCGCGTCGTGCGGTACCCTTCCTTGCTTCAGCCATCCCGCAAACCTCCACGAATCGCTAGAGCATACCCGCGCCCCTGCCCGCCCGTCGCCCGGATCCCTCAAAGTTTTCACAGGCAGAACGGCCGCGGGACCGGCTTACCGCAGCAGCGACTCGGCCAGGACACCGAGGCCAATCGCGGCCAGCAGCAGCGCGAAGGCGCGCTGCAGCCTGGCCGCGGGCAGCAGGTGACAGACGAGCGTGCCGATGCCGACGCCAGCGAGGCCGCCGGCCAGGAACAGCGTTGCGATCGTCCAGTCGATCGCGCGGCCGTCGATCATCATCGACGTGAAGGCCACCACGCTGATGATCGAGACGACCATCAGCGACGTTGCGACGGCGCGGTGGATGGGCAGGCCGGTGGCGAACACGACGGCCGGCACGATGACGAAGCCGCCGCCGACGCCGAAGAGCCCGGAGAGCAGCCCTGCGGCGAGGCCGGTCGTCGTCAGGACGCCGAAGCAGCGCCACGATCGCCGCCGCGTAATCGCGCAGGGGCCGACCGACATGTCCGATGGCCGGCCCGCCGTCGTCCACATCCAGACGGCAACGGCCGCGACGAGCAGACCAAAGGCGCCGAGCAGGATGACTTCCGGCAGCCGTGTCCCGAGCGAGGCGCCGACCGGCGCGGCGAGCATGCCGGTGAACGCGAGCATCGCGCCCACGCTCCAGTCGACTTCCGCGCGGCGTGAGCGGCCGAGCACGCCCACGATCGACGAGGCCCCGACGCCGAGCAGCGAGATCGCCACGGCCTGCGGCGCATCGAGGCCGACACCGTAGACCAGGAGCGGGACGGCGATGAGTGCACCACCGCCGCCCGTGAGCCCGACGGCGAGGCCGGCGGCGGTGCCGAACAGCAGGAGCTCGATCGAGGTGAGCATGGCTCATCCACGGCTGCGCGTGACGAGGACTTCTCCGGCGACGATCAGCGCGATGGCGGCAAGAGACACGGGCGGCAGCGTGCCGCCTGTGGCCAGCGTCGCGGCGACCGCCACGAGCGCCTGCGTCGGTGCCTGCGCCGAGAGTACCCAGAGCGGCAGCTCGGTCAACGCGGTAAACCGAAGCAGGAACAGGACCACGATCAGCACGCCTGCCACAGCGGCGGCCGCCAGGCCGGCGGTCGTCATTCCGCTGCCTTCGGCGGGCACCAGAACGGCGAGGGCGGAAAACCCCGCGGTGTTCACGAGGTGCCGCCAGACGGTCAATGTCGTGGCGCCAGGCGAGCGGCGGGCGGTCGAAAGCGGCTTGAAGCACGAATAGCCCGCCAGCGAGGCCGCGATATAGAGGACGGCCGCCGCCAGGCCGCTCGGACCGAACGCGCCGCTCCAGGCGAGCAGCAGCCCGCCGCCGAGCGCGAGGCCGGCGCCGACAGCGCCTCGCGCGGTCCACGGCTCGCCGAGCCAGACGATGGCAAAGACGGCCTGCACCACCCAGTCGAGGCGCGTCAGGAAGATGTATTCGGCGACGCGCGCGCTCGTCGACAGGCCGAAATAGTACCAGACGCCGGCAAACAGGAAACCCGCCAGGCCGGCGGCGAACAGGCGACGGTGCGCCGGGACGAGCAGCGCCGTCGTCTCGCGGCGGAGGGTGGTGCGGACGCGCGGCGACAGGCATGCCAGCAGGATGAGCGTCGCACCGGCGGCGTACAGCAGGGCGGTTCCGCGCATCAGGCCGAGCGACGTGATGGCGGCTGCTGAGAAGAACGGGAGCACGCCGGCAATCAGGTGCGACGCGAAGCCGGAAACGACCGTGAGCGGGCTGGGGCGCGCTGAGGCCTGCACGGAACGGCGAGCGTAACACGGCATCTGGTAGAGTGCGGGGCCGTGAGCCGCATCCCGCTGCACTGGTGGATCCTGGCGGCGCTGGCCGCTGCCGTGCCGGTCGGTCTCGTCGTGGCGCCCGAGACGGTCTGGCTCGGCGTCCGTCCGTACGCCGTCTTCGACTTCGCCGGCACGCTCTTCCTGCGCGCCCTCCAGATGATCGTCGTGCCGCTGATTGTCGCGGCCGTCATCAACGCCGTCGCGGGCACGGGCCGCGACATCGGGCGGCTCGGCGCCCGGACGCTCGGCTACTACCTGATATCGAGCTTCCTGGCGGTGTTGACCGGGCTGCTGCTCGTCAACCTGACGACGCCGGGCATCGTCGACGGCGAGCCGGCGCGGGATCGGATCGGGCTGGTCGAGAACGTCGAGGGACTCATCGGGTACGGGGACCGGGGTGCGGCCGACCTGTGGGGCATCCTGCTGCGCATGGTGCCGAGCAACGTGTTCGCGGCAGCGGCGTCGGCCGACATGCTGGCGCTCATCACGTTCTCGATCCTGTACGGGTTCCTCATCCCGCGCCTGACGCCGGCGCTGGCCGAGTCGCAGCGGACATTCTGGCAGGGTGTGTACGACGTGATGATCGCGATGACGGGCGTCGTGATGTGGCTGGCGCCCGTCGGCGTGTTCGGCCTGGTGGCGCGGGCGATGGCGACGGCGGGCCTGGGAGCCTTCGGGCCGCTCGTCGGCTTCTTCCTGACGGTGGCGGTCGGGCTCGCGGTGCACATGTTCGTGACGCTGCCGCTGCTGCTGGTTGTCTTCGCGCGCGCCAATCCGTGGCGGCACCTGCGCGGGATGGCTGAAGCGCTGCTGACCGCGTTCACGACGAGTTCGTCGAGCGCGACGCTGCCGAAGACGCTCGACTGTCTCGAGCGGAATCTCGGCGTGCCACGGCACGTCTCGGGGTTCGTCGCGCCGCTCGGCGCCACGGTCAACATGGACGGTACGGCGCTCTACGAGTGCGTGGCCGCCATGTTCATCGCGCAGGCCTACGGACTCGAGCTGAGCCTTCCCGTGCAGTTCATGGTGGTCACGCTGGCCCTCGTGTCGTCGATTGGCGTCGCGGGCATTCCGTCGGCCAGTCTCGTCGCCATCGCCCTGATCCTCACGGCCATCGGGTTGCCGGTCGAGGGCCTCGGCCTGATTCTGGCGGTCGATCGCCTGCTCGACATGGCGCGCACGGCGGTCAACGTCTACAGCGACACGATCGGGACGGTGATTGTCGCCAGTTCGATGAAGGAGGGGGCGCGCGCGTGACGGGCCGCTGCACGCGTCGTGCGGGACTGCTGCCGGTCCTTGTCGTCCTGCTCGTCGCCGGACCTGGGCCGGCGTGTGCGGCGCAGGACCCCGCGTACCGGGCGCGCGTGGTGGAGGTGGCCGACGGCGACACGCTTGTCGTCGAGCGCGACGGGACGACGGAGCGACTTCGGCTGTACGGCGTCGACGCGCCGGAGGCCGGACAGGCGTACGGGCGCGAGGCGCGCGACGAAGCGAGGCGCCTGCTGATGGGCCGCGACGTGACGGTGCATCCCCGCGAGACCGACGCGTACGGACGCACCGTGGCCGAGGTGCTCGTGGACGGCCGCGATGCGGGTGAAGCGCTCCTGGAGGCAGGGGCCGCGTGGCACTACCGGTACTACTCCGACAGCGATCGCTACGCGGCGCTCGAACGTCAAGCGCGCGCGAAGCGCGTCGGGCTGTGGCGCGATCCCGATCCGACGCCGCCGTGGCAGTGGCGCGAGGCGGCGCGCGCCGCCAATGGCGGACAGCGGGCGGCGGCCGTGACCGCTGCGCAGCCGCCCGTCGACGCGCCGTTCGTCGGCAACGCGCGCTCGCAGGTCTTCCATCAGCGCGGCTGCGAATCGTTCGACTGTCCCAACTGCACCGTGCCGTTCGCCTCGGCCGACGAGGCGCGGCGCGCCGGCTATCGCGCGCATTCCTGCGTGCGGCGCTAGCCGCGACCATTCCGCGCGGCCGGACACTGGCGGGGAGCAGGCGCACGCCATCGTGACGCGACTGCGCGGCGGCGCGGGGCGTGTGCTAACCTCCCGACTTCACATGCACACGACCAGCGAAGATCTCGCCGACTGGCGTTCGGTCGCCGACCCGTACCAGCTCGACCCGGCCGGCGTGCGTGAACCGCCGGACGGCTGGTGGGCGAGTCTGCGCCACCTGGGCCCCGGCATGATCCTCAGCGCGTCGATCGTCGGATCGGGCGAGCTGATTGCAACGACGACGGCAGGAGCCCAGGCCGGATTCGTGCTGCTGTGGCTCGTGCTGTTCAGCTGCGCCGTGAAGGTGGCCGTACAGATCGAGTTCGCGCGCTGGACGATCGCCACGGGCACACCGGCGCTGTCGGGCTACAACCGCGTGCCGCCGCGCGTCGGGCGACTCGGCTGGATCAACGTCCTCTTCGCCGTGATGGTCGTCTCGAAGGTGCTGCAGATCGGCGGCATCGTCGGAGGAGCTGCGATCGCATGCAGCATCCTGCTGCCGCTCGGCAGCGATCCGCTCGAAGATCCGTCGCGGGTGCTCTGGCACGTGATCGTCATCGGGCTGACGATCGGCATCCTGCACACGAGCCGTTACCGTCTCGTCGAGCGCGGCGCGATTGTCCTCGTCGTGGTGTTCTCGGTGATGACCGTGGCGATTGCGGTAGGCCTGCCGTTCACGTCCTGGGGCTATTCGCTGGCCGACATCGCGAGCGGCCTGACGTTCCAGATTCCGCCCGCTGCACTAGGGGCGGCCGTGGCGATGTTCGGGATCACGGGCGTCGGCGCCGACGAGATCACCATGTACAACTACTGGTGCATCGAGAAGGGCTACGCGCGGTTCGCGGGACCGAACGACGGCAGCGACGCGTGGCTGCGGCGCGCGCGCGGCTGGATCCGCGTCATGTATCGCGATGCGATCCTCTCGATGGTCGTCTACACGTTCTCGACCGTCGCGTTCTTCATCATGGGTGCCGCGGTGCTGCACCGCCAGGGGCTCGTGCCGCAGGGCAACGAGATGATCACCACGCTGGCGCGCATGTACACGGACGCGATCGGCACCTGGGCGATGGCGCTGTTCCTCGTCGGGGCCGTCGCCGTGCTCGGCTCGACGCTGTGGGCGTCGGTGCCGAGCCACTCGCGGATGTACGCGAACTGGATGTCGATGGCCGGCGTCTTCGACTGGCGCGATCGTCCGACGCGCATCCGCTGGGTGCGCGGATTCGGCATCGTGCTGCCGATCGTCTGGGGCACGGCATCGCTCGTGATGCGTCAGCCGGTCCTGATGGTCCAGATTGGCGGCGTGATGACCGGCATCTTCCTGCTGGCCGTCCTCGTGGCGACCTGGTACCTCCGCCGGACCGAGATCGATCGCCGGCTCTATGGCGGAACGTTCGCAACACTGCTCCTCGTGCTCAGCACGATCGCTATCGGCATTCTCGGCGCCTACACGGCCCTGTCGACGCTGGGCCTGGTGCGCGTCGGCTAGCGCGGCGGCCGCGGCGACAGGCGTGGCCGGGTGTCCGGTGTGGCAGAAGTCGCGCGCATTCGGCAGCCGCGGCCACACCGCACCGGCGTGATCACCGGGGCGGCCCGCCTTTCCGTTCCTCGGGCCCACACGCCGCTGGCACGTCATCTGCTCGTTGGTCATTGGCTCCCTTTCGGCCGGAATACACAGCGAAAGGCGGAGCCATGGACAAATCACGGCCAGCACAGGCAGGAAGCGGCGGGCACGACACGTTCCGACCGACGGTCGGTCAGCTCGAACGGCTCGGCGCCCTGACGGCAGCAGCGGCACTCGTTGCCTATGGTGCAAGCCGGCGGTCGCCGCAGGGCGCGGCCGTGGCGCTGGCGGCCGCCCCCCTGGCGTTCCGGGGACTCTCGGGCCACTGGCCCGGCAGTTCGCGCGGTGACACGCGCCGGGCGCTGGGCGGGCCCCGCGGTTCGCACGTGCGCGAAGCGGTCCGCGTCGAGCGGCCCGTCGACGTGGTGTACGGGTTCTGGCGGCAGGTCGAGAACCTGCCGCGGTTCATGCATTACGTCAGGTACGTGACCAATCTCGGCAACGGGCGGTCGCGCTGGCTCGCGGCCGGGCCGGGCGGCATCGACGTCCAGTGGGACGCCGAAGTCATCCACGAGGTCGACAACCGTCTGATCAGCTGGCGCTCGCTCGCCGACGCCGACGTGGTCAGCGCCGGATCAGTGCACTTCGACCCGTTGAACAGCGGGCGGGCCACGGCGGTCACGGTGCATATGCAGTACACGCCGCCCGGTGGGCGGCTCGGTTCCGCGTTCGCGAAGGTGTTCGGCCGCAGCCCCGAGCAGACCGTGCGCGAAGACCTGCGGCGGCTGAAGCAGATTCTCGAGGCGCGCGAGCTCGCGGCCTCCGGAGCGCACGTCAGGGGAGGACGCGCATGAAGGCGCTGTGCTGGCACGGCAGGGGCGATGTGCGGGTCGAGCGCGTGCCCGATCCGTCGATTCTCAATCCGCGCGACGGGATCATCGAAGTCACGTCGACGGCCATCTGCGGCTCGGACCTGCACCTTTACGACGGCTTCATCCCGGCGAGGAAGCGGGGCGACATTCTCGGCCACGAGTTCATGGGCGAGGTGGTCGAGATCGGCTCGAAGGTCAGGAACCTGCGGCCCGGCGACCGCGTTGTCGTGCCCTTCACCATCGCGTGCGGCGGCTGCTTCTTCTGTCGCGAACAGCTCTGGTCGCTCTGCGACAACTCGAATCCGAACGCCTCGATGGCCGAGAAGATCGCGGGCTACAGCGGCTCTGGCCTGTTCGGCTACTCGCACCTCTACGGCGGATATCCCGGCGGCCAGGCCGAGTACGTGCGGGTGCCGTTCGCCGATGTCGGGCCGTTCAAGGTCCCGGACGAACTGCTCGACGAGCACGTGCTGTTCCTTACCGACATTTTTCCGACCGGCTGCATGGCTGCCGAGAACTGCGGGCTCCGCGGGGGTGAAACGGTGGCCGTGTGGGGATGTGGTCCGGTGGGGCAGTTCGCCATCCGCAGCGCGTGGCTGCTCGGCGCCGGGCGCGTGGTCGCCATCGACCGCATTCCGGAGCGCCTCCAGATGGCAGCGTCGGACGGGCGGACCGACGTCCTGAACTACGAAGACGTCGACGTCCTCGAAGAACTGCGCGCCCTGACGGACGGCCACGGCCCCGACGCCTGTATTGACGCGGTCGGGCTCGAGGCGCACGGCACGACGCTCGACGCCTGGTACGATCTGGCGAAGACGCGGACGATGATGGCGACCGATCGATCGCACGCGCTGCGTCAGGCCATTCTCGCGTGCCGGAAGGGCGGCGTCGTGTCGATCCCCGGGGTCTATGCCGGGCTGCTCGACAAGTTCCCGCTCGGCACCGCGTTCGCGAAGGCCCTGACGCTCAGGATGGGGCAGACGCACGTGCACCGGTATCTGCCGAAACTGCTCGATCACATCGAGCGCGGCGATATCAATCCGTCGTTCGTGATCACGCACCGCGCGAGCCTGGACGAGGCGCCGGACATGTACCGGCTCTTCCGCGACAAGCAGGACGAGTGCGTGAAGGTGGTGCTCGAGCCGGGTCGGCGCGCGGCACATTGACAGACCGGGCGACAGCAGCGCGCAGGCGGGACGACGGGCCGGGCCGTCGTCGGCCGGCACGGGCGGCCACGACCCGTCGCGTCCGGTGTACCCTTGGCCGGATGGCGCGGATCGAGGATTACGCACTGATTGGCGACTGTGAAGGCGCGGCGCTCGTGAGCCGCGAGGGTTCGATCGACTGGCTCTGCCTGCCCCGGTTCGACTCGGCCGCCTGCTGCGCGGCACTGCTCGGCACGCCGGAAAACGGCCGCTGGCTCCTTACGCCGACGGATCCTGTCGTGCGTACGACGCGGAACTACCGGGGCGACACGCTGGTGCTCGAAACGCACCACGAGACCACCACCGGTGCGGTGACCGTCATCGACTTCATGCCCGTCGGCAGCCTGCCGGCGCGCAACGATCTCGTTCGCATCGTCGTGGGACGCCGCGGACGCGTCGCGATGCGGACCGATCTCGTGCTGCGCTTCGACTACGGCTGGACCGTGCCCTGGGTCCGGCGTGAGAACCACGGGTACGTGGCCATAGCCGGACCCGACACACTGCACATCACCGCCGACGTGCCGCTGCGCGGCGAGAACATGCACACAGTCGGTGAGTTCACGATCTGCGAAGGCGAGACGCGGGCGCTCGCCATCACGTGGCATCGTTCCCACGACGTGCAGGCGACGTCGATCAATCCCGTCCAGGCGCTCGATGCGACCGAACGCTGGTGGACGCGGTGGGCGGCGCAGTGCACCTACGACGGTCCATGGCGCCCGGCGGTCATGCGCTCGCTGATCACGCTCAAGGCGCTCACGTACGCGCCGACCGGCGGCATCGTGGCGGCGCCCACGACGTCGCTGCCCGAGGCGCTCGGGGGCGTCCGCAACTGGGACTACCGGTACTGCTGGCTGCGCGACGCGACCTACACGCTCTACGCGCTGATGTCGAACGGCTTCTTCGACGAGGCGCGTGCCTGGCGCGAATGGCTGCTGCGTGCCGTGGCCGGACGTCCGTCGCAGGTGCAGATCATGTACGGCATCGCGGGGGAGCGCCGGCTGCCCGAGCTCGAGCTGCCGTGGCTGGCCGGCTACGAGGGATCGGCGCCGGTCCGCATCGGCAACGCGGCGTCCGATCAGTTCCAGCTCGACATCTTCGGCGAGATTGCCGACGCGCTGCACCATGCCCGCCGGTTCGGCCTCGACTTCGTCGAGAGCGGCTGGAAGTTCGAGCAGGCGCTGCTCGAATACCTCGAGACCGTGTGGCACGAGCCCGACGAAGGCATCTGGGAGGTGCGCGGCGGCCGGCGGCACTTCACGCACTCGAAGGTGATGGCCTGGGTCGCCTTCGACCGGGCCGCCCGCGACATCGAGCACCTCGGTCTGGACGGGCCCGGCGATCGCTGGCGGGCGATGGCCGACCGCATCCACGCCGAGATCTGCCGCGAAGGGTTCAACGCCGAGCGCGGCTCGTTCGCGCAGTACTACGGCGGCCGGACCGTCGACGCGAGCCTGCTCCTGCTGCCGCTCGTCGGCTTCCTCCCGATCGACGATCCACGCATCGAGGGGACCGTCGCGGCCATCGAACGCGATCTGCTGCACGACGGCCTCGTCTACCGCTACCGGCACGAAGACGACGTCGACGGGCTGCCACCGGGCGAGGGGGCGTTCATCCTCTGTTCGTTCTGGCTCGCCGACGTCTACGGCCTGCAGGGACGCCGACGCGAGGCACAGAAGCTCTTCGAGCGGCTGCTCTCGTTGCGCAACGACGTCGGACTGCTCGCCGAGCAGTACGACCCGCACCTGCAGCGACAGCTCGGGAATTTTCCGCAGGCGTTTTCGCACATCGGCCTCGTGAACACGGCGCGGAACCTGTCGGCGCCCGGCGGTCCGGCCGAGGATCGCCAGCGCGGCTGATGGGACTCCAACCGGCGGCTTGCCCGGTGGTAGGATGCAGCGCATGACGGAGCGGGACACACTGCGTGATCGGGGACGGGCGCTGGAAGAGGAATACTTCCGTCGCCGGGATCAGGAGCTGATCGAGCGGCTGCGCGCAAAGGCGGAGGCCGAACGGACGCAGCAGGCACTCGGCGAGTCGACCGGCCTCACCGACCCCGAGATCCTGAAGCAGCTGCAGGAGCTCGGCTTTACCCCCGACACGATTGCGCTGCTGCCGATCATGCCGATCCTCCAGGTCGCGTGGGCCGAGGGCGGCATCACGCCCCGCGAGCGCGACCTCATCGAGAAGTTCGCGACGGCGCGCGGCATCGAGCCCGGTTCGCCCGCCGATGCCCAGCTGATGGACTGGCTGGCCAACCGTCCCGACGACCGCGTCTTCGAGGGTGCCGGCCGCCTCATCCGCGCGATGCTCGATGCCGGCTCGCCCGTCGTGCAGGACCTGTCGGCCGAGCAGCTCGTCGAGTACTGCGAGAAGGTCGCGTCCGCGTCGGGCGGCATCCTGGGGCTCGGCCGGATCTCGCTCGACGAACGGACGCTGCTCACGTCGATTGCCTCGGATCTCGAGGCGCGGCGTCGCTGAACGTTTTCCAGACCCGGCGGCCGCGGGCCGCAGGCGGACCCCGGTCGGCAGCCGGAGCGAGGGCACGCGTGAAGGTACTGGTGGTCGAAGATCACGACGACGCGCGGGACATGCTCGTGACGCTGCTCGGGCTGCACGGCCTCGAGGTGCGCGGCGTCGCGACCGGCAGCCAGGCCCTCGACGCGATCCGCGACTGGACACCCGACGCCGCGGTCGTCGACTTCGTGCTGCCTGACATGGACGGCCGCGAGCTCGCACGTCGCGTGCGCGAAGAGCCCGGGCGGCGCGACATGTTCCTCGTGGCCCTCACCGGCCACTCCGGCGAGCAGGTGGCCGCCGAAGCCGGCGGAGCCGGTTTCGATCAGTTCTTCGTCAAGCCCGTCGATCCCGACACGATCATCGAGGTGCTGAAACAGCGGAATCCGGGCGGCTAGCGGCCCCCGGCGCGTGCGCGGCCGCGATCACCTGCACCAGGTGAACCAGCGTTTCCGTCGTCTTTTCGAGCCCCCGGCGCGAGTTGAACTCGGTGGTGCTGTGGAAGTTGTGCCCGCCCGTGAAGATGTTCGGGCAGGGCAGGCCGCGGAAGGTCAGTCGGGCGCCGTCGGTGCCGCCGCGGATCGGCGCCGTGCGCGCCTCGAGTCCTGCCCGGCGCGCCGCGTCGAGGGCCCACGCCACGATCTGCGGGTGGGCGTCGAGCCCCTCGCGCATGTTGCGGTACTGCTCCTGGACATCGATCGCGACCGTCGTGCCGGGAACCGCGGCGGCTGCCGCCTGCGCGCACTCGCGCAGGAGGCGTTCCTTCAGGTCGAGACCGTCGACGGTGAAGTCGCGCAGCAGCAGTGAGACCGTCGCCCGCTCCGCGTCGAAGCTGCCCGCATGCGGATGGACGAAGCCTTCGCGCCCGTCGGTGTGCTCGGCCCGCAGTCCCGGCGGCAGCAGCGTCAGGAAGTGCGCCATCGCGTAGGCGGGGTTGACGAGCGCGCCCCTGGCTTTTCCCGGATGCGCACTGACGCCGGTAAAGGTGACCGTGGCACCGCGGGCGTGCCACGTCTCGTCGTTGATCTCACCGAGCGTTTCGCCGTCGACCGTGTAGGCGAACGATGCACCGAATGCGTCGATGTCGAAGCAGTCGATGCCGCCGCCGACCTCCTCGTCGGCCGTGAAGGCGACGGCGATCGGACCGTGCGGGATGGCCGGATCGGCCTGCAGCCGGGCGACCAGTTCCATGATGGCGGCAATCCCCGCCTTGTCGTCCGATCCGAGCAGCGTCGTGCCGTCGCTCGTGATGATGTCGTCGCCGATCATCGTCTCGAGGATGGGAGTACGGGCCGGCGAGAGCACCTGCGTCGGGTCGCCCGGCAGCACGATGTCGCCCCCCTGGTAGTTGCGATGGACGACGGGGCGGACGTTCGCGCCGGAGACGGCGGGTGACGTGTCGAGGTGCGCGATCAGACCGACGCACGGGACGTCGTAGTCCACGTTCGCCGGCAGGAGCGCCTGCAGCATGCAGTGCTCACTCAGCCGGATGTTCGTGGCACCGAGCGTCCGGAGCTCGTCGGCGAGCAGGCGCGCCAGGTCCCACTGACCCTCCGTGCTGGGGACGCGGTCGACGCCTTCACGGGAGGTGGTGTCGATCTGGACGTAGCGCAGGAAACGGTCGACGACGGACATCCCTCGATCGTAGCGCGGAGGCGGCAGTCGTGAGGACGTGGCCGCGCGCGTCGGGAGGGCGCGCGCGCCGGGCGCGTCCGTCGTCCAGCTGCGCGCCCGACCGTCAGGCGAGCGCGCGGGCGCCGTTGGTCAGCGACCGAGGCTGTCGATGTACTGCCGCACGATGGCGTCGAAGCTCCCGTCGGCCGGGAACCCGAGACGCCGGGCGCGCGAGTCGTCGAGCCGGCCGGGCCAGGTGCTGGCCACGCGCTCGACGTGCGGATCGCGCTGCCATTTCACGCGCGCGGTGACTTCGGGCCCGGCGGCGCGCTCGAGCGCGGCGACCATGTCGGCGACGGATACCGATACGCCCGGCAGGATGATGCTGCGATCGCTGCCGAGCGCGGCACCATCCAGGTTGTGCGCGTGGATGAAGCAGTCGATGACCGCGGCAGGCGAGAGCAGCCAGAGCACCGTGTCGGGCGCCACGGGACAGATGGCGTCCTCGCCGTTGAGCGGCTCGCGGATGATGCCGCTTGCAAACGACGAAAGGGCGAGGTTCGGCCGCCCGGGGCGCACGCTGATTGTCGGCAGCCGCAGCGCGCGGCCGTCGACGAAACCGCGGCGGGTGTAGTCGTTGACGAGCAGTTCGCCGATGGCCTTCTGCGTGCCGTACGACGACTGCGGCGTCAGGCGCGTCCCGTCGGTCACCACGGACGGCAGCTCACCGCCGTACACCGCCACCGAGCTCGCGAACACGAAACGCGGGCACCGGGCGCGCGTCCGGCACGCATCGAGCAGCAGGCGCGTCCCGTCGAGGTTCACCCGCATGCCGAGCTCGAAGTCGGCCTCGGCTCCGCCGCTGACGACGGCCGCCAGGTGAAAGACGGCCGCGGTGCGGTCGTCGACGAGCGGTTCGACGACGGCGGGATCCGAGAGGTCGCCGGTGACGACCCTGATGCGGGCGTCGTCGGGAATGTCGGCCGGGACGGTGTCGAGCAGGCGGATCTCATCGATCGCGAGCGGCGCGCCGTCGGGGCCGATCAGCCGACGTGCCGTGGTCAGGGCATGGACAAGTCGCCGGCCGAGGAAGCCGGCGGCTCCGGTAATCAGGACGTTCATCGGTCTGTATTCTCCGAGGCGGCCGGGCCGCGTGCCGGACTCTAGCACGAGCCGTCGCTGTCCGGTTGCCGGGTGTAGCATGGGGACAGCCTGCCTGGCGCTTCCGGGAGCGCGATGATTCGATGTGTCGTTCTCGCTGTCATGGTCCTGCTGGCGGCAGCTTCCGCTCCACGCGCGCAGCAGCCGGTCTTCAAGGCGGGCGTGTCCACCGTACCCGTCTACGCGACCGTCGTCGACAGCGACGGCCGCCTGGTGACGGGCCTGACGGCCGACGACTTCGAGATCTACGACAACGGCGTCAGGCAGCCGATCACGCTCTTCGACAGCGGCGAGCGTCCGATCACCATTGTCGTCATGCTGGATCGCAGCATCAGCATGCAGCCGCACTTCGCGCTGCTTGCCGATGCGGCACGTGCGTTCGTGGACACGCTGCGGCCCGACGACCGCGTGCGGATCGGCAGCTTCGCCGACGAAATCCGGATCGAGCCTGAGGACTTCTCGAGCGATCCCGACGAGCTGCGGCGAATCATCGACCGCCGGCTCGTGCGCGCCGGTGCGACGCCGCTCTGGGCCGCGATCGACGCGGGCCTCGATGCGCTCGCGCCGGAAGGCGGGCAGCGCGTGCTCGTGGTCTTTACCGATGGCCGCGACAGTCCGGGGCTTGGCCATCACGTCCCCTTCCCCGACATCCTTGCCCGCGTCAGTGCCGAGGAGCCGATCGTCTACGGCATCGGTCTCGACTACGTCTGTCAGGATGCCCGCACCACCGTCGACGGCGTGCCCGTGCTGGCGCAGCATCGCGGCCCCGGACCGCTGTGGGGACCGCGTGCGCCGCAGTTCCCGCGGCCGGGCCGTCCGCCGTCGATTCCCGGAGGCGGTGCGCCGCGCCCCATGCCGGTGCCGACACCACCGTCGCGCCCCTGGCGGCGCTTCGGGGACGGGTGCCGGAGTACCGGGCCTGATCCCGATTTGCGGCGCCTCGTCGAGGTGGGCGGCGGCGGCTACTTCGAGCTCGAGTCGACCGCCGACCTGACGGCGGCCTTCGAGCGCATCTCGCACGAAATCCACAACCAGTACCTGATCGGCTACACGCCGCCCGCGCTCGACGGCACGCTGCACGAGCTCGAGGTGCGCGTCAGGCGCGCCGATCTCACCGTGCGCGCCCGCCGTTCGTATCTGGCCGCTGCCGACTGACATCCGGCCGTTTACCCGCGTCCACGTCTTCTGCTAGGGTGCGGGGCGGACTACGGGAGTCAGCAGCGGCATGAC
>Ga0207874_1001439_pt1 | contig 26882 bp, 22 predicted proteins | sample HigsolmetaAR201D_FD_184833 | JGI IMG/M metagenome (GOLD analysis project Ga0207874, IMG submission 184833) | Ionic liquid and high solid enriched microbial communities from the Joint BioEnergy Institute, USA - AR20-1-D (SPAdes) (version 2) ...
GCGCTTGCCCGCCTGATAGGGAATGTTCAGCCGTCCGCCAACGCTCCAAATGCTGACACGCTGGTTGTTGGTTTGCCACGACAGAATGCGGTCGTCATAGGCAATCGCGCCGTGCGGCTTGAAGCTGTGCTGTGTCCGCTTATCAAGCGTATAGGCGTCCGCAACCTTGGCAATACAGCGAATGACCATTTGCGCCGACAGTCCGCTGCGTTCCCGTGCCGCGTAGTAACAGGCGGCTTGCAAATCGAAACGGCGAAACTTTTTCAGTTGCCACGCCTGTTCACTGAGCCAGTTGCAAAGGGCGTTGGCCTGTTCCAGCGTTTGCAGAAGGTACGCCCGTTGTTCGTCGTCGGGCAGCAGCTTGGCCTGTGCGATGAGTTTCATATATGAAATGATAACACAAATGATCGGATTGTGCAACTGGCGCTTGTGCGCCACCGTTTTTCCTCCCCACAGCTAAAGCTGAGGGCTTCCAAACGGAGGTTCCGGTGAATAGCACGTCCGCGCAATGGCTGCTCATCGGCAGTTCGCTGGTCGCTGCCGTGATCATCGGTATCACGATTGCTACTGCTCCCGTCTTTGCGGTCGTAAGCGCACTGGCATTAGCGGGGATCAGCTTTCGCCTGCGACACATGTTCTGGCAGCCAGTGAGCGTCAGCAGACCGGTCACTTTCGCGATTATTCTCCTGATTGCGGTAATCATCGTGATCCGCCTGCTTTCGCTCTCACATTATCCAACGCCCTTTTACGTGGATGAGGCCTGGAATCTTGGCTTTGCAATTAGCTTTTTGCGCGACGGCTACCTTAGCGACCTGATTATGGAGCAGAGCACCGGTGCTCCCGCCTATTCGCTGAGCTGGTTTTTCCCGCTACCGGCCTTGTGGATCAGCATCACCGGCCCCGAATTCTGGAACGTTCGGCTGTTCCACTACCTGCTGCTTAACAGCGCATTGATCCTGTTTGTCTTTCTGGCAGCGCGCAACTGGTTTGACCAGCGCACGGCCTGGCTGTCTGCCGCGGTGCTGTTCGCCAGCACAATTACCCTTCACAACGCGCTGATTCGCCATGATGGCGCGCTCGCTGCTGCCATCGCGGCGGGCGTGTGGTTGCACACGGAAGCGCTGAAACGCGATCACGGCGGGCTACATCTGCTGGCGGGCTTTGTATGCGGCGCAAGTGTGCTTATTCATCTTCACGGCGCGCCATTAGCGCTGGCGTGCCTGGCCGGTTTGTACATTCCTCATTTACTCGCCAGCCGCTCGAAACAGCGCATGCGTTACCTCGCTTGTGCCGGCTTCTTTCTCGCGGGTATCGTCATCGCGTTCGGGATCTACTATTTGTTTCAATATGCGCCTGATCAGGCGAATTACGTAGAAGTTCTGAAAAGCCGCAGCATGCCCGATCTGTCGCCACACATGATCCTGCTGCGATCGCTGTTGCATTTTGTGGTGGCCGGGGGGTATTCCGCCGTGGAGTGGTATTTGTTTGTTATGGCGATCGTCGGCTGTCTGATGCGGCGCAGATTGGTTGATCTCAAGCTGTTTTTCTGGTTTGTCATGATGTATCTGGCGCTGGGCGCGGTGCAGAATGAAATTTTCAGTAACTACATTCGCCAGATGACGCCTGTGTTGGGCCTGATGGCTGGCAGCGTGCTCAGCTTCGGGTTGCGCCGCTTGCCGGAGCCGCGCAACCCATTTATCACTCGTGATTTCGCGCTCGTCACGATGGCGCTCGGCTTTGTGCTGAGCGTCAATCTGGGGCCGTCATTAGCGAGTGTCATGCAGGGCAAACCGCTGCATTTGCCAACGCCGCCTGCGGTCGCGTGGGTGCGGGAACATATCGCGCCCGATGCGAAAATCCTCGCGCCAAGTCACGCTTATCTCTGGCTCACCGACTATACGTTCACGTCCACTTACTATCTCTGGACCAGCCAGCGGCAGGTGATCGGTGGTACGGCGGTTGCCGATGACGAGCGTATGGCCATCGCGGATACCGTGGGGCCTGAAATTTGGGATGAAGTGAACGCGGATGTCGTCATCTACGACAACATTGAACCGATTACGGCCATGTTGCCGGTCTCACTGTATCAGAGCGACTATCTGGCATCACGTGGGTACGAACAGGTCTACGAGTGGTCGGGCGAGTGGAACGGCCAGGACTACGAAGCGCGCATCTATGTTCGCGAACCGGAAAAGGTCCTAGTGGCGCTCCGGCCATGACGTAGCGGTCGCATCGGAGATAATCGTTTTTTGGCAATGGCGGTTCGTTGAAGGCGGCTAGGCGTGGGAGAGCGCTGGAGCGGTCAATTGATCGCCCCGGCGCTCTCATCTGTGGTTACCGCCGATTGTCGGGCGAAGCGCTAGCCGGCGGTGAGTTCGCTGTCCATAAAGGCGGCATCGTTGAACGCCGGATTGAGCAGTCCTTCGGCGATAACTTCCACATCGCCGGTTTCGAGCACCAGCCGGTACAGGGTCGGGTAGAAAAAGGCTTCCTGCTCACTCTGCGGCGAACTGAAGGTAATCGTCCCGGCGTTCAGGGCTTCGACCCAGGCGTCGCCGTTGGGAACCAGATTGAAGTACAGCCCCGAACCGTCCGGCGCGGCGTACAGCCGGCTGATCCCGTAGCCCGAACCGCGCCAGATTTCCGCGTCGGTGGTTGCTTCGAGGTCGATACGGTGAAGCGCTGCCTCATATACGGGCACGCCTTCGATCATCCCGGCGTTGCTGACGATCTGGCTGTCGCTTCCGGGCACGATGTCGCCGGTCGGCGTGCGGACGCTGTAGTAGATAATCGTCGGGCTGGCCCAGGCGACCTGATCGGGCTGCGCGACCGCGCCCAGCGGCATCAGTTCCAGCGTCGCCAGGTCGACCAGCATGATCACACCGGCGTTCGTTGCCATATCGTCCACGCGCACGCCAACCAGTTGCCGGCCATCGGGCGAAACGTCCACGCGACTGAGGTCGGAGCCGATTTCGATGGACTCGCCGGTTTCCAGATCGAGCAGCGCCGTGCCGCTCCCGGTGCAATTGGTCGAATGCACAATGCCGGCGGGCGTGTTCTCGAAGACGAGCGGACGCCCGTTCGAGCCGGCATCCCACCAGTAGACGTGGTCGCCGGGGAACGACGAGCCGCCGCCACAGCCACCGCCGAATGTGAACGAGCCACGCAGCGAGCGCCCGGACTCGCCGGTCACGCTCTGGCTGTAGACATTGATCGTGATGCCCTCCTCGCTGACCTGCATCGTGTCAGAACTAGCGACCGGATAGAGCACCTCGGTGCTGTCCAGGCTGAAAGTGACCTTCAGCGGGAAGTAGACGTCGTTGGCGAGCGCGATGGGTTCGCTACCGGCAATGTCCGTCAGGTAAAGACTGTAGGCATCGTCACCCTCGCGCACGACATATGCCAGATACCGTCCGTCCGGGCTCCATTGGAGATCGAGCAGCGCCGGGCCAAATTCAACTGCGATCGTATCGACGACTGTCCGTTCGGCCAGCGAGAAATCCGGGCCGATATCGAAGGTGGTCAGCGTGCGATTGTTAAGGGCTGCGGCCAGTTCCGGCAGGTCGCCGCTTTCGATGATCACAACCTCGCCCGGTTCAGGCGGCGTGGTCGTCTCCGGCGTAAGCGCCGGCGCGACGGTCGGCGTCTCCGTCATCGGCGCAAGGAAGTACGCATCGGGCAGCGCGCCTTCCGCCATCCAGCCCGACCGCCCTTCGGCGATGACCTGCCACCAGACATATTCATCGGCACAGATCGGCCCGCCGGTCACATCGACCACCACACCGGGATTGATCAGATCGATCTGTGTCCCTGCCAGCGAGGGGCTATTACGCAGGCGGCTGGGAGCCGCGCCGATGACCTCGGCGCTGGTGTTGGGAGCCAGCCGGGGCGGGAGCAGGCCTTCAAAGTTAGGCGGGCAGGCTTCGCCCGTTTCGGGCGTGAGTGCGACGTCAGGTGTGTCTGGTATGACGGGCGTCGTGGCCGCGTCTGGAGGCGTTTGCAGCAGATTGGCGTCGCACGGGAACAGAATCGTGCGGTCGGTCGACACGCGGTAGTCATAGGTGATGCCATCAACTACCAGTTCGAACCTGTAACCGATGATTCCTTCGGGGACCGGTTGTGGTGTGACGAGCGGGCATCCAAGCGCGGTGTCCGTATAACGGTCGACGACATAGCGCCAGGCATCAATCGTTTCAAGGGTCACAACCCGGCCCAGCCGGGTGCTCAGATCAGCCAGTGCATCATTAATCTGCGGCGGGGCATCCTGCGCTTGGACGACAGGGGTAAGGAGAAGAAACGCCGCCAATACGGTCAGGAATTGCGCCCATCGTTTCATTGCCATGTCTCCTTGTGCGTATCAGCATCTGCCTCCATGTTACCATGATTATTAAGGCTGTTGCGATGCGCTGGTAAAGTGTATAGGGTTCTGCCCGTTGCCGCCAGAAAACAAAAAGCCGGGCATTCGCCCGGCGATGTGTGAAGCAGCTTATGCCTAGCTCTGTACCGGCTCCGGTTCTTTGGCCCCGTTGGCCGTGCGAACCGTGAGAATCTTGGGCTGTGCTTCAGGATGCAGCGGCAGTGTCAGCGTCAGCACGCCGTTCTCATAACGTGCGTCGGCGGCGTTGAAGTCGATGTTCCGCGGAATTTGCAGGCGGCGGGTGAACTGGCCGGTCGGGCGTTCGATCAGCAACGCCTTAGCGCCATTGCCCACTTCCTGCTTGGGAATTTCCGCCGAGATGGTCAGAATCTGGTTTTCGTAGCGGATTTCAATGTCATCCGGGTTGACGCCGGGGAGGTTGGCCATAATGGTGTAGCCGGTCGGGCTTTCGTGAATGTCTACCCCAAGCGTCTGATCATCGTCCTGTACTTCCCGGACGGTTTCGCGCAACGTGTCGTAGAAGAGGCGGTCAACCATGTTTTGCATTGCCGCCAGCTCACGGAATGGACTCCAGCGTACAACCGTCATCTCTACTCCTCCAGCCGAACTAACTGTCTAAACCTCATCTGCCTTTGTCTATGCTTATAAGCGGGCTGCGTAAAAACTGTTTATACAAAATGTAGGAAATGCATAAGAAGCGCCGGCCAACAAAAAAGCGCCCCGAAGGGCGCTTCGTTTGTCGAGATGGCTTTAGCAGTCACCGGTGCAGAGCCGGTCGCGCAGCGTGCTGACGACGTTGCGCAGCAGTTCGTCTTCGGCCAGATCGTTGGCGATCTTATTGCAGTGATGCAGCACCGTGCTGTGCTTGCGCCCGCCAAACGCTTCGCCGATCTGTGGCAGCGACGCCCCGGTTACTTCCCGCGCCAGATACATGGCGATCTGACGCGCCTGATTGAGCGGGCCGTTGCGCCGCGGCCCGATCAGATCCTCGACAGAAAGACCGTGGTGCCGGGCCGTGATATCGAGCACCTGCGCGAGCGTGACGTGGTTGCGCGGCTTGCGATAGCCGTCCAGTGCAGCCTCGACGGTTTCCACGTCCAGCGGCTGGCGCGATAACTGGGCCATGGCGACCACCTGATTAAAGACGCTTTCCAGCTCGCGGATATTCGTGCGCGCCCGGTTGGCCAAGGCTTCGCAGACCGCAGCGGGCAGGTGAATGCCACGTTCGCCAGCCCACATACGCAGAATGGCGACCCGCGTTTCAAATTCCGGGATCTGCACGTCGGCCAGCAGGCCGCTTTGGAAACGCGAGCGCAGGCGGTCGACAACACCTTCAAGCTGCGATGGATGGCGATCTGCTGCCAGAACGATCTGCTTGTTGAACATGTGCAGCGCGTTGAAGGTGTGGAAAAACTCTTCCTGCGTGTTGTCTTTTCCGGCAATGAACTGAATATCGTCCACCAGCAGCACATCGGCAGAGCGGTACTTTTCCCGGAACATGGCGGTCGTGCGCTGGCGAATCGCGTCGATCAGGTCGTTGGTGAATGCTTCGGAGGAAATGTAGATCACGCGCAGGCCCCGCGCGCGGCACTCGTGAGCGATAGCCTGCAGCAGGTGCGTTTTACCCAGACCGACGCCGCCATAGATCATGAACGGGTTGTAGGCCATGCCGGGGCGTTCAGCCACGGCGCGCGCTGCCGGATAGACCATCGGATTTTCCGCGCCGACGACGAAACGGTCGAAAGTGTAGCGCGGGTTAAGCTCGCATTCCGGCAGGTCGGGCCGCTGCGGTCGGGCTACCTGCCGGTGTAGCGGGGCCGGGGGTTCTTCATGGCTTTCCTGCTGGGCAAGCAGGCGGAACAGGGGCATTTCAGCCTGTGGCGGCATTTCCGACTTGGCCGTTTCAGAACGGCGGACTTCGAAACGAAGCTCGACGCTTTGCCCATAGATGTCGCTCAGGATACGTCGCACGTTCCGGTAAAGCCGGTGTTGCAGCATATCGCGCGCATAGCCATTGCGGACACCGATGACAAAGACGTCGCCTTCGCACTTCAGCAGCACGGCGTCGCGCAGCCAGGTATCGAAGCTGGCGCGGTCGAGCTGCATCTCCAGTTGAGTGTACGCAGCGTTCCAGGCGTCTTTCGGGTTCACAGGCATTCATCCAATGGCTTAAAGGTCCAAGACCTTCCGGCGAAAGAAAGCAATGACTACTCACCCAGGGACCGTTTCCCTGGTGACCGACAATGTATGACACTGAAGTCGTTTGTGTTGTGCCCAGAGGGTGGTGGCCTCTGGTTGGGTACTGGGGCGGTGCTGCCGCTTGATGTCTGTGTCTGTCTATGAGTATATAGCGCCCCCGGAAAGGACTCAACCGAATCCGGCGCTCATAACCTTAAAAGATTTGACTTTTTAAGGTTGGGATATCGGCATGCCGATTCTGGCGCCAATTTGGGATATATGGCGCGAGTTTTTTCTGGGATATCCGCCCCGGAAACACGACTTCCGACGCGAAGCTCCCGCCTTGATTTGGGATAACCTGGGATATCCGGTCGAGCAAATGCTTAGAGTTTTGTGAACGGCGACTTTTTTAACATTGGGATAAAACCTGCACGTTTCGTGCAGAATCGCTCTTTACAGGCGGGAATCGTATCGCCTTTCTAACCATTCGGGCAGTATAACGACATTAATCACGTCGTATAGACTCCGGGCGAGAAAGTGTGTATAATCCTCGATAGTTAAGGATTTTATTTCGACACCTATCGGCACCTATCGAACGAACGGTGTAACATGAGTGATCTATTCAACAACATCCCCAGGCATGAAACGCAACCCGACGACTTCGTGGAGACCTATATGAATGCCGATCCATCGCGTCCGGACGTGATCAAAGTCTCTGCAAAATCTCGCTCGACGGCGGTTGCCGGCGCTATTGCGGCGGTTATTCGCGAACACCGTTTTGCAGAAGTTCAGGCTATAGGTGCTGGCGCAGTGAACCAGGCGGTCAAGGCGCTGGCAATTGCCCGGGGCTATCTAACCGGGGATGACATCGACATCGTGTGCACGCCGTACTTTACCGAAGTCGATATCGACGGTCAGGAACGCACAGCAGTTCGCTTCACTGTCGAACCACGCTAGGCCCTCGTACCGTCTCTTCCCGTTCCGGGTGTCCGAATGTATGGCTGTTCTAACGCGCTCTCTGAGCGCGTTTTTGGCTTTCACTCATGATCTGCCGGGCAATCCCGGATAGTCGAGGAACATCACTTCCAGCGCAAGGCGAGCATTGATGTTGAGGCTGAGCGATTTGAGCAGGTCGCTCGTGGCGCGCAGCGCGGCCAGCGCCTCGTCGGGCTGAAGCCGGCCCGCCAGCCGCTCCAGCCGGTCGGCACGGTCATAATTGGCCGGGGCAAGCCGGCTGCCTTCGCATAGCAGGACGAGATCGCGCCAGTAGGTCTGCCATAGTTCGAGCACTGCGCCGAGCGTTTGTTTGTCCCTCGCGAGTTCTTCCGCCAGTTTGAAGCGTGCGTTCCGGTTCTGTTCGAGGCAGGCCTCCAGCAGATCGAGCGCCTGGCTTCGCTGTTCCAGCCGGGTCGGGTCCTGCAATGCGCTGATGGCCCAGCCCAGCCGCCCGCCGCTCAGGCGCGCCAGCAGGGTCGCCTGTTCCGGTTCTGCTCCATAATGCTCGATCAGCACATCGCGAATGACCGTCGCCGGGACGGAGCGCAGATGCAAGCGCTGCGCCCGGCTGGTAATCGTTGGCAGCAGCGCTTCCAACGACTGCGACAGCAGGATCAGCAACGCCTGTGGCGGCGGCTCTTCGAGGGTCTTGAGCAGCGCGTCCTGAGCGCGTGGCTGGGCATGATCGAAGTCTCGCAGGATGGCGATGCGAAAGCGCCCCTCAAATGGTTTGAGCGCCAGCCGGTTCATCACCGAGCGCAGTTCTTCGATTTTCAGCACGCCGGTATTCGGATCGGTTTCGGAATAGATCAGGTCCGGATGGTTGCCGGAGAGGATGAGCGCGCACGACCGGCAGACTCCACACGGATGCTTTTCGCCGTCCGGGTCCTGACAGTTGAGCGCCATGGCAAATGCGCGCGCCAGCGTTTCCTTGCCGACCGACTCCGGCCCGATAATCAGGTAACCGTGGCGAACGCGCCGGTTGGCCATGCTCTTGCGTAAATGGTGCACGGCCCAGTCATGCCCGTAGACGGGCCAGTGATGCGTCAGCGTTTGTTCTTCGATCATGCCGCGGATTTTACCCGCTGCCGGGGTGGGATTAAAGGCAGCGCTGGTTTGCGCCTGCCCACCGTTTAACCGCCCATGGCCGCCTTGTTCTGCTCGATCTGACGCAGGTGGTTGTCGCAATGATCGGCGTAGATACGCAGGAGCGTTTCGACGGTCATCGGGCCGTTCTGTGGATGAACCAGAGGCCGCGCCCACTGCGCTTCATCGAGCGATTCCATTAAGACTGCCCAGCGTTCGTGCAGCCCGCGCAGAAGCTGTAATGACATGTCCAGCGGCGCACGGCTGTCGCCCAGCGTGGCGAAGCCGGCCTGATCGTAGGGTTTAATCGTCGGGTTGTCTTCCGTCAGCGCCCATTTCATCCGCACCATGCCGTTCATGTGAGCGTCGCCCAGATGATGCACAATCTGGCGGATCGACCATTCACCGGGGGCAGGCGTAAAATCAAGCTGTTCGTCGGAGAGCCGGTCAATCGCCGCTTCCAGATCGGCTGGAAAAGCGCGAATGCGGGCGATCATGCTAGCGCGTTCGTCATGGGTTGGCATGTTGTTCCCTTTGAAAAGCGTTCGGCTGCGGTGGGCTTTACAGGCATACGGGCTTGTCTTAATATGAAGGCCAGCGGGCTGCCTGAAAGATTTTAAATTTCCATGAAACCACGGCTCGAAACCGATGATTTACCGGCACTGGGTCCGGACAATTATATCAATCGCGAGCTAAGCTGGCTGGAATTCAATCGCCGGGTGCTGGCGCAGGCCAGAGACAAGACGCTGCCGCTGCTGGAGCGCGCCAAATTTCTGGCGATTTTCAGCAACAATCTGGACGAGTTCTTCATGGTGCGTGTCGCCTGGTTTCATAACAAGGCGAAACTCGGCATTATCCAGACACGCCCCGATGGGTATACCCCGGCGCAGCTTCTGAACGAGATTCGCGTGCGGACGATGGAGCTGCTGATCGAGCAGCGGGCGCTCATGCGTGAAGTGCTCGCGGGTCTTGCAGAGGCGGGCATTCGTATCGTCGAAACCGCAACGCTTGAACAGGCACGCCGCGAGGCGCTGCGAACGTACTTTTGCGAGGAAGTTTTTCCGGTGCTCACGCCGCTGGCGGTGGATCGCGCCCGGCCCTTTCCTTTTATTTCCAATCTCAGCCTGAATCTGGCCATGTGGCTCAGGCGCGTGGGAGATGACGATGAAGACGATCTCGAGTTCGTGCGGCTGAAGGTTCCCGATGTCCTGCCGCGCCTGGTTTCGCTCGATGAGGTGCTGGCGCGCTATGCGGGAGAACGGTCACCCAATACGTTCGTGTGGCTCGAAGACGTGATCGCCGACAATCTGGACATGCTGTTCCCCGGTATGTGCGTGGTCGAACATGCGCCGTTTCGTATTACGCGCAACGCCGATATCGACTACGAATTCGAACAGGAAGATGACGACCAGAACATCAGCGAGTTGGTGGAGGAAGGCCTGCGCGAGCGGCGTTTTGGCCCGGTTGTGCGCCTGAGCGTGCCCGAAGCGATCAGCAAGCGCACGCTCAACCAGTTGATCCGCCAGCTTCAGGTGAATCCCGAACGCGATGTCTACCAGCTCGACGGCGCGTTAGGCTCCAGCGCGTTATTCGAACTGATGGCGGTTGATCGCCCCGATCTCAAGTATCCGGTGTATGTGCCGCGCGCGGTTCCCGGGATGGAAAACGCGGAGGAAATCTTCGAGACCATTCGCCGCAACGACGTACTGGTGCACCATCCGTATGATTCGTTTGGGCCGGTCGAAACATTTTTTCTGGCGGCGGCGCGGGACCCGAACGTGCTGGCGATTAAGGCGACGTTGTATCGCGTTGGCAGAAATTCGCCGGTTGTTCAGGCATTGATGGAAGCGCGCGAGAACAATAAACAGGTCGCCGTGCTGGTCGAACTCAAGGCGCGATTCGATGAGGAAAACAATCTGGAATGGGCGCGCGCGCTGGACGAACAGGGCGTACACGTCACCTACGGCGTGGAAGAACTGCCGGTAAAGACACATGCCAAAATCGCGCTGGTGGTACGGCGGGAACGCGACGGCGTGCGGCGTTACGTGCATCTGGGAACCGGCAACTACAACGCCAGCACCGCCCGGCTGTATAGCGATCTGGGGCTGTTCACCTGTCACCGGGAAATCGCCGACGACGCCTCGCGGCTTTTCAACCGGCTGACCGCTTATGCGCCCGACACGCGCTATCGCCGCCTGCTCATCGCTCCGGAATATCTGCTGGCGAGTCTCGTGGCGCTCATCGACGGCGAAATCGCGGCGGCGCGGCAGGGCAAACCGGCGCGTATTATCTTCAAGCTCAACAGCCTTGAAGAAGACGTCATGATCAGCAAGCTCTATCAGGCGTCGCAGGCGGGCGTCGAGATTGACCTGCTGGTGCGCGGGTTGTGCTGTCTGCGACCCGGTTTGCCCGGCATCAGCGACCGTATTCGCGTACGCAGCATCGTCGGGCGTTTTCTGGAACACAGCCGCATTTTCTACTTTCAGAATGCGCCGCAGGATCAGCGCGTGTATCTGGGCAGCGCCGACCTGATGCGGCGTAATCTGTATAACCGTATCGAGTGCGTCTTTCCGGTTATCGACGAGCGGCTGCAGGCCAACGTGTATCGCCTGCTCATGACCTGTCTGGCGGACAATGTAAACGCATGGGAGTTACAGCCCGATGGCTCTTACCGGCGGTTGGAGCCGGGGCCGGGCGAGCCTCCCATCGACAGCCAGCAAATCTGCATGACCGACAGCTTTGGTCTGCGCTTCTGAAGCGGCGATCCTACAGGCGCGCAGGCAGGGCATTATATCGTTTTTACCTAATTGAGAAGATGAACTGCTCGACAAAGTCGGGGAAAGGTGACAGAATATTAAGCAACGGGGCATACGCATTAAGCGAGTGATACCTCGTCGCCTCCTGACTAGAGCATTCTTTACTTAAAATTACCCTTTCGCAAAAGGCCATAAACGATTTTACGAAGTGTGGCAATCCGCGACCGCTCGGGCCAGCGGCTGCATTGTTGTCGAAAATCTTTAGCGCATTGCCACAATACAGGGAGGGAACCGTGTCTTTCGACCTCTGTGTGATCGAAGGCGACGGCATCGGCAAGGAAGTGATCCCGGCGGCTGTCGAAGTGCTGCGCGGTATTTTCCCGCAGGTCAAAATTTACATGGCAGAAGCCGGTTGGGAGGTCTTTCAACGCTGTGGAACGCCGTTGCCTGAAGAAACGCTGGAGCTCGCGCGTAAATGCGGCGCTGTCCTGTTTGGCGCGGCGGCGTCCCCCTCCTATCCGGTTGAAGGATACTATTCGCCCATCGTGCGGCTGCGCCGCGAACTTCAGGCTTATGCCAACCTGCGGCCAACGCGCTATCTGCCTGTGCCGACCGCGCGCGAAGGCGTCAACCTGTTCGTAGTGCGCGAGAACACCGAAGACCTGTACGCCGGCCACGAACATACCGAAGACGAGGGCCGCACCGGCATCTCGGAAAAGGTCATCACGCGCGCGGCGACCGAGCGGGTGGCGCGCAAAACTTACGAACTGGCGACGCAGATCGACCGGAAAAAGGTCACGATCGTCCACAAGGCCAACGTGCTCCAGCAGTCTGACGGCCTGTTTCGCCGGGTGGCGCTCGAAGTGGCGCAGGAATACCCCCATATTGTGACCGAGGAACTGCTGGTCGATACTGCAGCTTACTGGATGGTCAAGGATCCGACGCGCTTTGACGTTATTTTGACCTCGAATCTGTATGGCGACATCCTGTCGGACATGGCGGCGGCATGGGGCGGCGGCCTCGGCCTCGCGCCTTCGCTCAGCGTGGGCGATGACGTCGCGATTGCCGAGCCGGTTCACGGCAGCGCGCCGGACATTGCCGGCAAGGGGATTGCCAATCCGACGGCGGCGATCCTCAGCGTGGCGATGCTGCTGCGCCACCACTGGAAGCGGCGTGATCTGGCCCGCGCGGTGGAGGCTGCCGTGCGTAACGCGCTCAGCGACGGCGAGCACACCATTGACGTGTATACCGAGGGAGCGGTGACGACTGCCGACTTCACACGCCGGGTATGCGCTCATCTTCCCTGACCCCAGCATTGTGAAGAACGTAAAATTTCATCGCCGCGCTTATCCGGCTTAATTCTTTATGCCTCATGCCGGCTAGTTGTAATAGGATTAGGTTGTCAAAGCCCTTTGATGCCGCCGTCTCGATATCGGCGGCAGGACAACCAGCCCGCACGTGCGCTGTGGGTCGAGTAAACGGAGCAAGGCCGCATGAGTGTTGTGCTCATCGTCGATGACGACAAGGATTTTATTTCCCTCTGTCGGGTTTTGTTGCAGCGGTCGGGGTTTGAAATACTGACCGCTTATGATGCGGAGAGCGCGCTCAAGCTGGTCTACCAACACGAGCCCGATGTCATTTTGTTGGATGACATGATGCCGGGGATGAAAGGCAGCGAAATGTGTGCGCTGTTGAAGGCCGACGAAGCGTGGCGGCATATCCCCATCATCATGCACACGGCGAACCAGCATTTCCGCGACCCGGAGTACGCGGCGCAGGTTCCGGCAGATGCGTTGTTGTTCAAACCCGCGCTACCGCCGGAAATCATCAACACCATCAAACAGATGCTAAGCCGGATTAGGGTCTAATTTGGCGTAAAAGTGCAACCTTTGCTCAGCCATAGCGTATTTATCAGTAGGCTATGCAGGCTGAGAAAGGATGCGCCGTGCGCATTTTCAAAGACTTGATCGTTGCAGGGCTGGCAGTGCTTGCCGGGATCTATCTGATGAACCCCACACTGGGGTTTTTCGAGTTTCTGCCCGACGCTCTGCCCGGTGTCGGCAACCTTGACGAAGCAACCGCCACGTTGATTATCGTCAACGCTTTCCGGTACTTCGGTTTCGATATCACCGGCCTGTTCCGGCGCGAGGGTTTGCCCGGCAAGCAGCGCGAGGCGAACGAGCGCTAGCGCCGCCCTGCGCTGCGCTGATGTTCTTCTTCCTGATAGGCGAGCAGTTCATCCAGACTCAGACTGCCCGGTTCATTCTCGATAATCGCCACGCGTAGTTCGTTTGTGATTTCGCCATCTTCGCGGAGATGACGCCGCACGACTTTCTCCGTGCGCTCGCGCCAGCCGAATTTGTGGATTGCCAGCAGGACGCCGTCGGCGCTGACGCGCAGTTCCCAGTCGCGGTGCATGGCCTGCGCGTCATGAATCGGCAGGCGCGCCGCTGGCGTGACCAGATTGCGACCGCGCTCAAGCTGCTGCACGTCCTCGTGAACAAACAGCGTTTGCCCGTCGCTGTCGATCAGTTCAAACCGAATGCGCCCGACCGCCCGCTGGGGCAGGCGAAGCTGGACAAACGGCTGGATGTAGTCGACGTCGTCGAAAACGTCCTGCGTGCGGTGTACTACCGGATCATCGCCAGAGCGAAACGCCATGACACCGATATCGACCGGCAGCACCTGCGTCGCTCCCGGATCGCGCCCTGCCCGGCGGACGGCGTCGATGGCATGGGCGTAGACCTGATCGGCCCCACTGGCCGTACGCGCGGGGATTTCGTCTTCTTCGTCCTCATCCGTCCAGCCCCACGATGGTGAAGCCATTTCGGAATAGCCCGAACGCCGCTGGTTGGTCTGGTCGAATTGGCGGGCCAGCAGGTAGAAACCGAGCAAACCGAGCAGCAGCGGGAACATGGCGCCCCCGCCGCCGGAGAGCGAGGCTAAGCCGAGGATCAGCAAAAACAGGCCGATCATGGTTTCCCAGAAACGGCGGTTGTATTGCGAGTCTGGCATCGGCTACTCCTTAACGGCCCCGCATGTTGCGTTCGCGGAGCAGTTCTTCCAGACTGAGCGGCACTTCTTCTTCGTCCACGATGTCATCGCTCAGTTCGTTGCGGGCGGCTTGCATCCGGCTGATCTGCCGGTTGCGCTCGCGAATCGACGGCGCCAGCGTGAAGGACAGCGCGCCAAGCAGCACGCCATCGACATAAACGCGCAAATCGCCATCACCCGAACCGGAGATACGGTCGTTATTCGCCAGCGGCAACTGGTGATCGGCCAGAATGTTCATCTCACCATCACGCAGATAAGTCTTCATTTCGTGAACGTACTGCGGCTCGCCGTTGTGGTCGATAATTTCGAACCGGATGATCGAGGTAACGTCCGAGCCGGTTGGCTGTACGTGCAGCGTGACATAAGGCCGCACGCCATCATCATCTTTGGAGATCGAGCGGGTGCGGCGCATGACCATGCCCTCGCTGGAGGTATGCGACGCGATCAGGCCGATGTCTGTTAGCGTGACACCGGCGCGTCCCGGGCTGCCACGCCGGGCCGCGCGCGCGACCGCTTCCTGCGCTTGCGGGCTCATACGCATGCGCGCCAGCGACGAACGCTGAACGGTATCGGCCAGTTTGCCCGGCTGAACTTCGATCAGCGTGGCCGCCGCTGCGATGGCGAAAAGCGCCAGCAGCACCCCGGCCTGCAGGCCGGTCGTCGCGCCCGATAGCAGCGCGATCGCGACGAGCGAGCCGAGGATGGCCAGCCACGCAGTATTCCGTCTTCGAATACGCATTCAAATGCCCTCAGGATACCGCTACACGTGTTCCGGCGGTCTTTCGAATCACTTCAATTATACGTTGTTTGCGGTGCTCAGGTTGCAGCGGGCGGGTTGGCGAAATGCGCTGCGTAATGCCGCGCCAGCGCCGCCCATTCTTCCAGCGTCAGCGTTTCGGCGCGGCGACGCGGGTCAATGCCGGCGGCCTGCATCCAGTGAACGGTCGCTTCGGCACTCAGGTGAAGGCCATCGGCCAGCGCATTTTTCAACTGCTTGCGCTTCTGGCTGAAACCGGCGCGCACGACGCGGAAGAAGGTTTCGTCGTCGGGCACGTCAACCGGCGGTCTGTCGTAAACGTCGATGCGGACGACGGCGCTGTCAACGTCGGGGCGGGGCCAGAACACGCCCGCGCTCAGGCGCGTCACGATTCTGGGCTTGCCGTAATACTGCGCGCTGACAGCCAGCAGGCTCATGTCGCCGGGCCGCGCGACCAGTCGGCTGGCGACCTCCAGTTGCACGGTCAGGACCAGCCGCTGCGGGCGGTGTTCGCTTTCCAGCAGGTGGCGAATGATGGCGCTGGTGATGTAATACGGCACATTGGCGACGACCACATAGGGATCGGGGCCGACGAGGGCGGCGACATCCGTCTCCAGAATATCGCCAAAGACGACCTCGACGTGGGCGTATGGCTCAAGGCGCTCGCGCAGAATTGGCTCCAGCCGCCGGTCGATTTCCACGGTGATAACCCGCGCCGCGAACCGCGCCAGCACCTCGGTCAGCGCGCCCGTGCCGGGGCCGATTTCGAGCACGGTGTCCCCCGGCATCAGGTCTGCGCTTTCGACGATTTTCTCCAGCGCGTTAGGATCGTGCAGGAAGTTCTGTCCCAGACTCTTTTTGGGAGAAATGTCGTAGCGTTCGAGTAGCGCTCTGGGATTCATGGGCCTCCTCCACCGGGACGCGGGCCGCCGCAATGCGGTGACTCTAACACATCCGGCAGCGCTGTTCAGCCCTCCCCGTCATCTCACAAGATGAGCAAAAAGGGCCGCCCGTACGGCAGCCCTCATCCCCTGATCCTGCTGGCTACAGGGACGCAAATGCGAAGCTCACAGCGGCAGGCTTAACCGCCAAGTTCCTGACGCACGCCCTGATCGGTCAGGAACAGGTAGAGCACAAACCCGCTGACGATGATCCAGAGCAGATTCATCAGGCCGCCGGAACCCAAATTGATGACCGACAGCAGGATGGTCACACCCAGAGCGATGACCGCGCCCATGCGGGCCCACGAATGGCGTCGAAACAGCCCGTAGGCGACGACCAGAAACAGCGGCACCGACAGCAGTGCCAGAATGCCCCAGATTGCCACCAGCCCGCCCATGGTGGTCGCAGTGGCCATGGCCGCGAGCGCTTCGTCTCCACCTTCCAGCGATGATACGCCGCTTTCGTTGAGCATGGCCACGCCGGTCGCGCCCATAATTCCGGCGAAACCGCCGGCAATCGCCATCACCAGCCCGGCACAAACATTGAGAAGCGCATAAGCGAGCAAATAGACGGCAACCGCACGAATCAGCGTGCTCCGGTCAATCGAGGCGATAAAAGCGTTCATATCTTCTTGCCCCCCAGCCGAGCTGTAACTTTTCGATACATCAAAGTCTAGTCCAAAACAGGGGAGCGCAGACCGCAAGGGTGTTAAAAAAGCTGTAAAAGGTGTCACGCCGGCCTGATCATCGCAGGGGGCGCACGCTGTCCGACGCCAGCGACAGGGCCGGTTCGCCTGTTAGCGGGTCGGCGTAGAGCTGCCCCTCGACGCCAAAGGCTTGACGCAGGCGCTCCGGAGTCAGCACGGCTTCGGGAGGGCCGTCGGCAATGATCCTGCCGTGAAGGATCAGCGCCAGCCGGTCGCAGTAACGGGCTGCCTGACCGAGATCGTGGATGGCGGCGACCACGCCCAGCCCGTGCCGGTGCGCCTGAGCGCGCGCCAGCGCCAGTACCTCGATCTGGTGGCGCACGTCCAGATTGCTGGTCGGTTCGTCCAGCAGCAGCACGCGCGGTTCCTGGGCCAGCGCGCGCGCGATGATGACCCGCTGGCGTTCGCCGCCGCTGAGGGTCGTCACCAAGCGCTCGGCGAGATGGGCGGCGTTCACCGCCTGCAGCGCCCGGTCGACAATCTCCCGGTCGCGCGCCGTCTCGATCTGGAAGCGGCTTAGATGCGGGCTGCGGCCCATGAGCACGACATCGCGGGCGCTGAAGGCAAATTCGAGCTGTGTGACCTGCGGGACGTGCGCCACCAGCCGGGCTACATCGCGGGGCCGGTACGTTTTCAGCGGTTTGCCAAGCAGTTCGATATCGCCTTTTGCGCCCGTCCACAGCCCGCCGATCACTTTCAGCAGCGTCGATTTGCCCGCCCCGTTCGGGCCGATCAATCCGACGAATTCACCCTCGCGTACGCCGAAATCGACGCCGTCCAGCACCGGCGTGCCGCCGAGTTCGTAATGCACGTTTCGCGCGTGGATCAGCATAAAATCCCACTCCTTAATTTCCCCTCTCCAAATCCGTTTCCCGGTTTGGAGAGGGGCCGGGGGCGAGGTTTACCGGGCGTTTGCAACCGTGTCGCCATGCTGCGCGATGGCGTTCAGGGCGGCGACACGCTCGCCCAGCGCCGCTCCGGCGATCAGCAGATTGGCGACGCGCTCGGCGTCCGTCGCGCCTTCGTAAAGCCGCACAACGGTCGCACCTTCGCCGGATGGCGCATCTGCCGCTGAAACAAATATGACCGCCGGAGCGTCGCTTGTGTCTGATGTCCCGGCAATGTCTGTTATCGCGACTTCAACTGCGCTGTCTGGAACCTGTTCGAGAATCGCTGTCACGGCAGCGCGCGCGCCCTCTCCGGCGACGCTGACCGCTTCCGGCCACGCCTCGATGACCACCTCAGCGCCGGAAGCGTCGATGACCGTTGTGGGGAACGCCGGATAGCGGTCGGGATACAGATAGGCAGCCACATCCTTCACGCCTTCGCCGATGAACTGGCTGACCGACGTCAGGTGCGCGTCGAAGGTCACATAGACGCGCTCGTTCTGCACGGCGGACAGTCCGGCAAAGGCCGGATTGTCGTAGAAAAGATCGACGAACGTCGGGTCCCACGGGGTCCAGCCCGTCAGCAGGATGACGTCCGGGTCCTGCTCGATGATGAACTCGTCGGACAGCGCGGCCAGTTGATCGATGCCCATCTCCGCCGCGACATCGACGCCGCCCGCCGCCGCGATGATTTCGGCGATGGTCGAATCGACGCCACTGGTGTAATTACCGGGCGTCAGGTAGAGCGCGCGCACCGGCTGATCGACGTCGCCCACCGCCTGCTGAACCGACTCAATCGCCTGGTCCATGCGCTCGATCTCTGCCTCCAGCGCCGCTTCCGCGCCCGTAGCGCGGCCAAGCAGGCGAATGTTCTCGCGCACAGGATCGAAGCCGACGGCGTAGGCGGTGGCAAAGACGGTCAGGCCGGCGTCGCGCAGTTGCTGGATGGTTTCGGGCGCGGTGAAGCTGGCGACAAACACCAAATCCGGCTCAAGCGAGATGATCTGCTCGACATCATCCGATGACACGATGGCATTTTCGACCTCGCTCGCCAGCACGGCGACATTGCTGATGGCCGGGTCCTGCGCGAACGCCGTCACGGCGGCAAAACGCTCCGGGCCCAGAACGGGCAACAGCGTTTCATCGACGGCCAGACTGAGGCTGACGATACGCTGTGGCGGCGCTTCGATGGTGACATCCGTGCCCAGACCATCGGTCAGCGTGCGCGGCCAGTCACCTTCCTGTGCGCGGGCGGGAACGACCGCCAGCAGCACCAGTGCGATAAGCAGATAAAGCGTTCGTTTCATGGCGTTCATCCTTATGTCTGTGGCGCGGGCTGCGCTAGAGCAGACGCGCGTTGCGGCGATACCGCCAGAGCAGGAACAGGAAGAACGGCCCTCCGAGCAAGCCGGTGATGACGCCAACCGGAACCTCCTGAAAGGTGATGAGCAGGCGGGCGACCGTATCGGCGGCGATCAGAAACGCCCCGCCGCCAAGCGCTGACGCTGGCAGCAGTACGCGGTGATCGGGCCCGACGATCAGCCGCAGCAGGTGTGGCACGACCAGACCGGCAAAGCCAATCGGCCCGGCGACGCTGACGCTGATGCCCGTCATCAACGCGACCAGCGCCAGCAGCAGGAACCGGGTGCGCGGTACGTTCGTGCCCAGCCCCTGCGCCGTTTCCTCGCCCAGCAGGAACAGGTTGAGGTCGCGGCTGTAGCCGAAAACCAGCCCGATGCACGCCAGCGTGGGCAACACCAGCACCAACACGTGTCGCCAGCCTCGTCCCGCCAGCCCGCCGACCAGCCAGTTCAGGATGACCTGTGCCTGTACCACCTCATCCGTTGCCAGCAGCAGGGTGGAGGTGACCGCGCCGAGGAAGGCGTTGAGGGCGGTTCCCGCCAGCAGCAGCGTCGTCACGTGCGCCCGCCCGCGTTCGAGCGACAGCAGATAGACGGCGGTCGCCGCCAGCAGCGCCCCGGCGAAGGCAAAAGCCGGGACGACCCACACGCCCGCCAGCGAAAGACCGGTGCTAAAGGCGAAAACCGCGCCGGTTGCGCCGCCCGCGCTGACGCCGAGAATGCCGGGATCGGCCAGCGGGTTGCGGAAGATGCCCTGCATCACCGCGCCGCCGGTCGCCAGCGCCGCGCCGACCAGCATGGCCGTCAGCACGCGCGGCAGGCGCACCTGATGCACGATGGTCACCTGACTGTCAGGGATAGCGGGGTCAAGCGGCACACCCAACGGGTGCAGCAGAATTTGCGGGATGCGCGCTACGGGGATCGGCGCGGCCCCGGCGGCTACACCGGCCATGATGGCAAGACCCAGCAGCACGACCAGCGCCAGCGAAACGTGCAGCAGGCGCTGGCCGGTGGTTTGCCGGGCCAGTAAAAAGCTGGATTGCGCCGTGAGCGACGCCATAGACTTTCCCCCACTACCGTTAGGCAGGCGGCGAGCGTCGGGGAAAACAAAAACCCCGGCGGTCGCCAGGGGTCAGGAGGCTCATGCGGGTGGCGGAGAAGAGGTTTCTACGCCGTAGCACGTTCCTGACCTCATGCTCGCGAAGGCCAAAGAACACACTCAAGGCGGGCGACCTGGCTTCCCCGATAAACGGGGTCACAGTTGCGCGACAGCGCCGGACTTGCACCGGCTTCGCCGTTACCGCTCCTGCCATCCGGGGCAAAGAGCACCTTGAATGTTCTACATGACAATATACCGGACTTTTTGTGAGGCGGCAAGAAGGTGAACGGCCCGCAGGAACCGCTCTGCCCGACTTTCCCTAAATCGCCACCCGGATTGGGAAAGCCAGAGAGAGCGGTTCCGCCTGTGCTTCAAGGGCCATCATGCGCCGGTTCCGGTGCGGCCTGCGTTCACTTCCCGGCAGCGGCGACCGGCGCTTTCTCGTCCGGCAGGCGCGGCGTCAGGATGCTGATTTCCTCGCCATCGCGCACCATGGTCGCTTCGGGCGTATACAGGCCGAACTGGTCGAAATAGGCGCGCACTTCGTCTGCCAGCAGCTCCTCGCGTTCCAGCAACAGCTCGACCAGACCTTTGACGATCTCGCTGTGTTCGCGCAGCGCCCGCCGCGTCTCCGTTAGCACCTGCTGGAAGGCTTCTTCCATCGCCTGCGCCATTTCCGGCGTCACCATCGAGCCGCTTTCCACGTAGTCCTTGCGGTTGCCCATAACCGCGCCCAGCGGCCCGAACATGCCCGCTGCGGCCATCGCATACAGCGTGCGCCGGATCATGGCGAAATCGCCCGCGACGCCGAGCGTCTGGTTTTGCAGGCCGCAAAACTCCATCTCGGCGGCCTTGCCCGCCACCGATACGCGCAGCATGTTCATGAAGCGATCCTTGATGATCATGCCGCCGTAGGCTTCGCGGGCCGGGTAGTGCGAAACATGGCCGAAGGCCGTGCCCTGACGGACGATGGTGATGCGTGAAATGCGATGGTCGGGCAGGAAGAGGCGCACGGCGACCGCGTGGCCCGCCTCGTGATAGGCCAGCCGCTCGCGTGCTTCCTTCGACATGTGCTTCAGCGGCGCGCGCAGGCCCATTTCGTGCTCTGGCTGGGCGCGCTGGAAGTCACGATAGGTCATGTAGGTGCGCCCCTCGAACAGGGCGTGGCGCAGCGCTTCGTTGAGCAGATACTTGATGTCGGCAGGGGTATAGCCTGGCGTCTCGGTCGCCAGAAGGGCCGGGTCCATCGTTTCATCGTGCGCCATCTTGGAAAGATAATAGGCGAAGATGTCGCGCCGGCCTTCCATGTCGGGAATGTCGATACGCATCTTCTTGTCGAAGCGACCGGGACGCAGCAGCGCCGGGTCGAGCGCCTGAATGCGATTGGTCGCGCCGATCGTCAGCACGCGCTTTTGTGGCGCGGGTGGCTTGCGGCGCAGGATGGTTTTATACCACCACGTACGCAGGCGCGCCCGCCAGCCGTGTTCGAGGCTGAACCCGCTCATTTCGATCAGCATGGTGCTGAGCAGGCCCATGTTGCCGCCGGCGAAGAAGCCGCCGCCGATGCCGCCATATCCACCGGTTCCGCCGACGCTGCTGACGCCCGCGCGCGAGCCAATCGAGTCGATCTCGTCGAGGAAGATCACCGCCGCGCCGTATTCCTTGGCGGCCTTGCGCGCCTTGCTATACATTCGCATCACCTTGAGCGCGCCGACGCCCAGAAACATCGCCTGCAACGACGACGTATCAACGTAGAAGAACGGCACGCCTGCTTCTGTGCTGATGGCCTGCGCCAGCCATGTTTTGCCGGTTCCGGGCGGACCTTCCAGCAGCAGGCCGTTGAGCGGTTCGCCCCCCGCGCCCTCGAAGGCTTTCACACCGCGCAGCAGCATGACGATTTGTTTGGCCTGTTCGAGAATTTCCGGCTGTCCCCGATAGTCGGCAAAGCTGACGCCTTCGGCCCCCGGCATGATCGTATACATGCGCGCCCGGCTGAGGAACCAGAAAAGCAGGACGAACTGGAACAGGAAAATCGCGATGGTCGCCACAAGCTGAAGCGCGATGTTCAGAATCATCAGAACCGCGCGCATGACATCGGCGTTGAATAGCGCCGCGATGATCAGGCCGATCAAAAATACCCACAGCCAGATGCTTTTGATGAAGCGCCGGATTTTATACGGCAGCCGGTTGCGGCGGTCGACCAGCGTTTCTTCCTGTTCCCAGTCGAACCGGCCTTCCTGCCCGTGCAATTGCTGTTTGATTACGCTCATCGTCGCCTCTTCCAAACCGCGCTGACGTCACTTTGGGTCTCGGAAACGCATAGCATCGTCATCCGGCCCTGTCTGCCGCGCTCTGCGCCTCTGCGGTGCTCGACAACTGGACTTTCGGCGTGTGCAGACCATACTGGTCGAAGAAGGCTTCAACCTCGTCGGCCAGCAGTTCCTCGCGCTCCATCAGCAGGTTGATCAGCGCTTCACCCATCTCGCGATGCGCGCGCAGCGCCAGCCGTACTTCTTCAAGCACCTGACGGAAGGTGTTTTCCATCGCCTCGCGCATTTCGGGCGAATAATTCGTGCCGTTGAAGTTCGCGCCCAGCGGGCCGAACATACCGGCATTGGCCATGTGGAACAGCACGGCGCGGATGTTGGCGAAATCGCCGCCAACGCCGAGCGTCTGTGCGCCTTCGCTAACGTACTCCATTTCGCCCGCCTTGCCCGCCACGGACACGCGCAACTGGTTCATCAGATGGTCGTAAGTGCTCATGTAGTCGTATTCTTCGACGGCGGGATACGACGTGACATGCCCGTGAGCGCTGCCCTGCCGGATGATGGTGATACGCGCGATGCGGTAATTGGGACGGTAGAGCCGGATGGCAATCGCGTGGCCGGCTTCGTGGGCCGCCAGCCGGTATTTGTCCTCTTTGGTCAGGTTCTTGATCGGCGCGCGCAGACCCATTTCGTGTTCCGGCTGCGCCAACTGGAAGTCACGATAGGTCATGTAGGTGCGCCCGTCAAAGAGGGCATAGCGCAGCGCTTCGTTGAGCAGATATTTGATGTCGGCGGGCGTATAGAACGGTGTCTCCGAAGCCAGAATCACCGGGTCCATCGATTCGTCGTGCGCCATCTTGGAAAGGTAATAGGCGAAGATGTCGCGCCGGCCTTCCATGTCGGGGGCGTCGATGCGAATCTTCTTGTCGAAGCGACCGGGGCGTAACAGCGCCGGGTCGAGCGCCTGAATACGGTTGGTCGCGCCGATTGTCAGCACGCGCTTGTTCGGCTTGGGCGGGTTGCGCCGCAGGATGGTCTTGTAGAACCATGTGCGCTTGCGCGCCCACCAGCCATGTTCCAGACTGAACCCGCTCATTTCGATCAGCAGCGTGCTCAGCAGGCCCGTGCTGGCTCCCATGCCGCCGAACATGATATTCAGGCGGTTCATGAGCGCCCCGCCGACACCATCGCCTTTTTCGGCCACGCCCATGCGCGAACCAATGGCGTCGATCTCGTCGATAAAAATGACCGCCGCGCCATATTCCTTGGCGGCCTTGCGCGCGCGCCGGTAGACGTTGGCGACCTTGAGCGGCGCGATGCCGATGAACATCGAATTCATCGAAGAAGCGTCGACAAAGAAGAACGGTACGCCTGCTTCGGTGCTGATGGCCTGTGCCAGCCACGTTTTGCCGGTTCCGGGCGGGCCTTCCAGCAGCAGGCCGTTGAGCGGTTCGCCGCCTGCTTCCTCAAACACCTTCACGCCGCGCAGCAGCTTAACGATCTGCCGCGCCTGTTCCAGCAGTTCGGGCTGCCCGCGATAGTCATCGAACGACACGCCTTCCGAGCCGGGCCAGATGGTGTACATGCGCGAACGGCCCAGAAACCAGAACATGGCCGCGAACTGGCCGATGATGAGAAAACTGACGAAGATGAGACGCAAAATGTATGGGATAGCCTGAACAAAAATCCGCATGACTGCCGCGTCGAGCAGGGCGGCGACAATCACGGCGATGATCGTGACCGGCAGCCAGATGCGCGAGATGAAGCGGCTTATGCGATAGCGGAGTCGCCGTCGCCGCTGTTCCACCAACGTCTCTTCAGTTTCCCATGCATAGCGCAGCGGGTGGGTGGTCATCTCTTTTTGGGAATCAACTGTACTCATAACACTACTCGTTCTGACTCTGTTCGCCTGACAAACGGAAGCGCGCAGAAAACAGCGTGCGGCCCCGCTACGGGCTACTCGGCCGGGCTGAGCATGAACATGGGATGGTTTGGCCGGCCGTCGTAGACTTCGAAGGTTTCGGGCAGCCGGTACGCCATGACACCGTTCAGGATGAGACTGTAGAACGCGTCGAGGTTGCGCTCCCCGCTCAAATAGGCGGCGGCGTCTTCGCGCGCGATTTCGGCGTCAACCGCGATCTGTCCGATGAACGATGCGCCGCGATCCAGCGTCGACACCGGAATTGGGAATAGCAGGCGAATACGGATTTTTTCCGAGCCGAGGGTTTCCGGCAGCACGGCCTGCCATGCCAGCTCAAACGCGCGCCGGCGGGCATCCAGCTCCATCACCTGACCTTCCAGCGTTTGCGGAGTCTGCGGTGGCCGGTAGAGCATGTGGATGACAAATTCATCGTTTTCGAGGTCTTTGCGGATTTCGATGATATCGACGTTGCCGCTGGCGGCCTCGATGCGGTCGGCGGCGGCGATCAGCGACGGGTCGGTCGCGCCCGACTTATCCGCCATGACCAGATCGAGGGTTTGCACGACGCGGTTGGCTGCGGCTTCGCCGGTGTCTTCGCCCGTTAGCACCCTCAAACCGGGCAGACTGCTGCACGACGTAACCAGCAATGCGAGGAATAAAAAATAGAAACGACGCAAGGATCCCATCAGTGGCCTACCAGTTCGAGATACCCGCCTGAACCCAGTGCCAATAAGTCTACTCTACAGAACGGCGTTTTGTATGGTAATAGATGAACAGGATGCTTTTGGTTCATTTGCTTAACAAATTCTAAGCTACTGTCCCGGCGCGACTGGCATGGCATTCCCCCGGTTTTGCGGGGGCGGCAGATTTTCGAAATTCGGGTAACCTTCAGTATATGGCGAAAAAGGCAAAAATGGGCCACGGCTTGCGCGTGCGCCTGTTTCGGAGATCGGGAAGGACCGGCACGGCAATGAAAATTCGGGGCGTTTTCGCCCTTCTGTCTGTATTCATCAGCTCTCTTGTTCTCGTCTTGCAGCCGGCAAGCGCGCAGCAGGGTGGCCCGTTTCTGGCGTTGGTCAACGGATCGGGCCAGTTGGTCATCGGCAGCGCCGATGGCTCGTTCCGCTGGATCGTGACCAACCCCGGCGAACCGCTGCACCCGGCGCTCGGCTTTTCGTGGTCGCCATCGGGCAGCCGGTTATTCTTTGCGGTCGGCGGCGGAGAAACCAGTCTGCGCGTCGCCGATGTTGGTAGCCAGAGCGTGTCGGAAATCGGCAGGGTTTCCGGCGCGGTGACGGGCGGCTACTGGACGCCCGATGGAAATGGCATTCTGATCGCCCCGGCAAACCGCCTGCTGGTCTATCCCGCTAGCGGCGGCGAACCGCTTGAACTGGCGTCTGCGAGCGAGACGATTGTGCTGCGCTCGCCGTTTGATGCCGCGTCGGAGCGCCCCAATCTGCTGCAGGGGCGCAATATGAGTAGCGGGCAATTTCTGTTTTACGCGCAGGGCAACAGTAATGTGGTGCAGGCGCTCGGTGGCCAGCCGGTCATGATCGCCGGCGGGGACCCTGCTGCTCAGTTCAACGGCCTGTGGGCGGACGCCGCGCCGCTGGTGGCTTATTCCGGCCTGAGCGGCAACAGTTTTCTGGCGGTAGCAAACGCCATGACCGGCGATACGCTGGTGCTGGACAGCGGGCGTCTCGCGCCGATCATGCCGTTGCTGTGGCGCCCCGGCACGTTGCAACTGATCTACCGGGATGCGACCAGTTTCATCCGCATTGCCGACCTGTCATGCATGATGGGCCAGTGCCCCGGCAACCCGTTCGACAGCGGGCTGGAACTGATCCCGGCGTCCGCGACCGATGTGCAGGCGGATAATGCCGCGCTCTATTACGTCGATGGCGGGGCCGTCTACGCCCTGCCACTGAGCTGCGTCGATGCGGGCAATTGCGCCGGCATGGCGCTGACGCTGGGGACGAACGTCGCGCCTCAGTCGATGATGGATGTGGCGGGGCGCACGCTTGTCTATACGGCCTACACGCAGGACCCGTATAACGCCGCCGACCGCGAAGTTCGCGTTGTCGATCTCGCCTGCCTCGGCAATCCGCCGGCCTGTGGGGCGCGAACCGTCCTGACCGGCGCGACTGCCGGGCTGCTGTCTCCCGATGGCGGTTATGTGGTGGTTGAACGGGGCGGCGCACTGCACACGCTGCGACTGTCAGACGGCCAGCTTGCTCATCAGGCGGAGGGCGGCGGCCCGACGATGCTCAGCCGCGCTCGCTGGAGCGGGTTGAACTGATCCAATCGCCAGCCCGTTCCTCATTTCCGGCTCGTGAACAGACCTGCAATCGCTTTCCCACGCTTCGAGTGATAAAAAGGCGCGGCGAGAACTGGCCGGCCTTTTTGACGTTGATCCCGATGCGTTACGAGCGTTTGTGCCGGTTCAAGCGTTGGACGGAGGGATATGACCCACATTACGATCATCACGGTCGGC
>Ga0207874_1001450_pt1 | contig 26693 bp, 18 predicted proteins | sample HigsolmetaAR201D_FD_184833 | JGI IMG/M metagenome (GOLD analysis project Ga0207874, IMG submission 184833) | Ionic liquid and high solid enriched microbial communities from the Joint BioEnergy Institute, USA - AR20-1-D (SPAdes) (version 2) ...
CCGATGCCGGCCGAGCCGCCCGCGCCCAACCGGGTGGCGTGGACCCCCGACCCGCGCCGGGCCGTACTGCTCATCCACGACATGCAGAACCACTTCCTGCGGCCGTTCACCCCGGGGCGCCCGCCGCTCACGGAGCTGCTCGCCAACGTCGCCACCCTGCGCGACCACTGCGCCGCCCTCGGCATCCCCGTCGTCTACTCGGCCCAGCCGGGCGCGCAGACCGCCGAGCAGCGCGGGCTGCTCAGCGACTTCTGGGGCGCGGGGATCGGCCCCGACCCGGAGGACGCCCGCATCGCCGACGCGGTCGCCCCGCGCCAGGGGGACGTGCACCTCACCAAGTGGCGGTACAGCGCGTTCCAGCGCACCGGGCTCGCCGAGCTGCTCGACGGGTGGGGCCGCGACCAGCTCATCGTGTGCGGGATCTACGGGCACATCGGCGTGCTGATGACCGCCTGCGAGGCGTTCATGCGGGACATCCGGCCGTTCGTGGTCGCCGACGCGATCGCCGACTTCTCCGCCGAGCACCACCGCATGGCGCTGGAGTACGCGGCGACCCGCTGCGCCATGACGGTCACCACGGCCGGGCTGATCCGCGAGCTGTCCGGGCAGGTGGCCGGTGTCTGAGCCGACCCCTGCCGCCGCCGCGCTGCGCGCCCGCATCGCCGAGCTGATGTACCTCGAGCCGGAGGACCTGGAGTTCGACGAGAGCCTCATCGACCAGGGGCTCGACTCGATCCGGGTGATGACCCTCATCGAGGAGTGGAAGACCGAGGGCATCGAGCTCACCTTCCCCGACCTCGCCGAGGACCCGACGATCACCGCCTGGGCGAGGCTGCTCGACGAGGCGCGGGCCCGCCTGGGGGAGGGGCGATGAGGCTCACCGGTGCCCAGCCGGGCATCTGGTTCGCGCAGCGCCTCGACCCGGAGAACACCGTCTACAACACCGCCGACCGGATCGACATCCGCGGCCCGGTCGACGTGGCCGCGCTGCGGCGGGCGATCGAGCGGTGCATGGCCGAGGCGGAGATCTTCCGGGCCCGGTTCACCGAGCGGTACGGCGAGCCGGAGCTGCACCTCGACGGCGGGATCCGGCCGGTGGCCGTGGCCGACCTGCGCGGCGAGCCCGACCCGCAGGCGGCGGCCGAGGCGTGGATCGCCGCCGACCTCGGCCGGCCGCAGGACCTGGTGACCGGGCGGCTCTACACCCAGGCGCTGCTGCGCCTCGCCGACGACCACGTGGTCTGGTACCAGCGCATCCACCACATCCTCGTCGACGCCTACGCGCTCACCCTGCTCGTCGACCGGGTCGCCGAGCTGTACGGCACGGCCGACCCTGGGCCGAGCCCGTTCGGGCGGCTCGCCGCGCTCGCCGACGAGGAGGAGGCCTACCGGAACTCCGACCGGTACGCGGCCGACCGCGCGTACTGGGCGGGCGTGCTCGCCGACCGGCCGGAGACCGGCCCGGCCGGTGCGGCCCGCCGCATCGTGCGGCACGCCACCGCGCTGCCCGGCCCCGCGCACTTCGCCGACCTGGCCCGGCACGCCCGGGTCACCTGGGGCGAGATCACGGCCGCCGCGGCCGCGATCTACCTGGGCCGCCTCACCGGCCGCACCGAGCTGCTGCTCGGCCTGCCGATGATGAACCGCACCGGCGCGGCCCTGCGGGTGCCGTCGGCCACGGTGAACGTGGTGCCGCTGCGGCTCGCCGTACCGCCCACGCTGCCGCTGGACGAGCTGCTGCGGCAGGCCGCGCGGAGCATGGCGCAGGCGCGGCGGCACCAGCGGTACCGGATGGAGGACATCCGGCGGGACGCCGGGCTCGCCGGGAGCGCGGACGCGCTGTTCGGCCCGGTGATCAACATCAAGCCGTTCGCCCGCGCGGTGACCTTCGGCCCGTGCACCGCGACGGTGACCAACCTCGCCGCGGGCCCGGTCGACGACCTCGCGGTCGCGGTGATGCCGGACGGCGACCGGCTGCTGCTCGAGCTCGACGGCAACGCCGACCGGTACACCCCCGAAGACTTGGCGGCCCATGCCGGGCGGCTCGCCCGGCTGCTGGCGCGGCTCGGCGAGGTGCCGCCGGACACCCCGCTCGGCGCGCTCGACGCGCTCGGCGCCCCCGCCCTCCCCGAGCCCGCGGCGGCCGCCGACCGGCCGCTGCTGCCCGAGGTGTTCGACCGCCAGGTGGCGGCCACCCCGGACGCGGTCGCGCTCGTCGCGGGGACCGAGCGGCTCACCTTCCGCGAGCTGGGCGATCGGGTGCACCGGCTCGCCGCCGAGCTGGTACGGCGCGGCGCGGGCCCCGGCCGGCTGGTCGCGATCCGGCTGCCCCGCTCGGCCTCGTTCGTGGTGGCCGTGCTCGCCGTGCTGCGCAGCGGCGCCGCGTTCCTGCCGATCGACCCCGAGTACCCGGCCGAGCGCCAGGGCTTCATGCTCAGCGACGCCCGGCCGCTGCTCACCGTCACCGAGGACGGGATCCTCGCCGGTCCGGCGGCGGCGCAGGGGGACGCCGCCGACCCCGCAGGGCCGCGCGCCTTCCCGGAGATCACGCCGGACGATCCGGCGTACGTGATCTACACGTCGGGCTCCACCGGCCGCCCCAAGGGCGTGCTCGTCCCGCACCGGGGCCTGGCCGCGCTGTTCGAGAGCCACCGCGACCGGCTGTTCCCGGACCGGCCGATCCGGGCCGCGCACACCGCCTCGTTCTCCTTCGACGCCTCGCTCGACCCGCTGCTGTGGCTGGCCGGCGGCCACGAGCTCCACCTCGTCGACGACGAGACCCGCCGCGACCCCGAGGCGCTCACCGCGTACCTGCGCGAGCACGGCATCGGCTACCTCGACCTCACCCCGTCCCACCTCGCCGAGCTGCCCGCCGTACTCGACAACCCTCCGGCGATCACCGTGGTGGGCGGCGAGGCCGTGCCCGAGCCGCTGTGGCGGCGGCTCGCCGCGGCCGAGGGGGTCACCGCGGTCGACCACTACGGCCCCACCGAGGCCACCGTCGACGCCTACACCTGGCTCGGCGACGGCACCGAGGGGCCCACCGCCGGGACCCGGGTCTACGTGCTCGACCAGGCGCTGCGGCCGGTCCCGCCCGGCGTCGCGGGCGAGCTGTACCTCGCGGGCGAGGGCCTCGCGCTCGGCTACCTGGGCCGGCCCGGGCTCACCGCCGAGCGGTTCGTCGCCGACCCGTACGGCCGGCCGGGCGAGCGCATGTACCGCACCGGCGACCGGGCCCGGTGGACCGCCGACGGCAGGCTGGAGCTGCTCGGCCGCGGCGACGACCAGATCAAGGTGCGCGGCGTGCGCATCGAGCCCGCCGAGGTGGAGGCCGCGCTCGCCGCCCACCCGCAGGTGACCGCCGCCGCGGTCGCGGTCCGCGGCGGGCGGCTCGTCGGCTACGTCACCGGCGACGCCGACCCCGAGGCGGTGCGCGCGTTCGTGGCCGAGCGGCTGCCGCAGGGCATGGTGCCGAGCGTGGTCGTGCCGGTGGCGGCGCTGCCGCTCACCCCGAACGGCAAGCTCGACCGGGCCGCGCTGCCCGACCCCGGCGTGGCGGCGTCCGGCCGTCCGCCGCGCACCCCGGCCGAGCGGGCGCTGTGCCGGATCTTCGCCGAGGTGCTCGGCGTGCCCGCGGTCGCCGCCGACCGGTCCTTCTTCGACCTGGGCGGGCACTCGCTGCTCGCCGCCCGGCTCAGCGTGCGCATCCGGGCCGAGCTGGGCGCCCGGATCGCGGTGGCGGACATCTTCGCCGCGCCCACCGTGGCCGAGCTCGCCGTGCGGCTCGGCGAGGCGGCCGCGGCGGCCGAGCGGCCCCCGCTGCTGCCCCGGCCCCGCCCCGAGCGCCCGCCGCTCTCCTACGCCCAGGCGCGGCTGTGGTTCCTCCACCGCCTCGAGGGGCCGAGCCCGACGTACAACATCCCGCTCGTGCTCACCCTCACCGGCCCGCTCGACGTCGACGCGCTGCGCGCCGCGCTCGGCGACGTGGTGGCCCGGCACGAGATCCTGCGCACCGTCTTCCCCGACGAGGGCGGCACGCCGTACCAGCTCGTGCGCGAGCCGGAACCGGTGCCGCTGCCGGTGACCGAGCCGGACGACCCGCAGGCGGCGATCCGGGAGCTCGCCCGGCACCCGTTCGACCTCGCCGCCGAGCCCCCGCTCCGCGCCCACCTGCTGCGCACCGGCCCCGAGGAGCACACGCTGCTGCTCGTGCTCCACCACATCGCCGGGGACGGCTGGTCGACCGGGCCGCTGCTGCGCGACCTCGCCGCCGCGTACGCCGCCCGGCGGGAGGGCCGGGCGCCGGACCTCGCGCCGCTGCCGGTGCAGTACGCCGACTACACGCTCTGGCAGCGGGAGCTGCTGGAGACCGTCGCCGACGAGCAGCTCGCGTACTGGACCGAGGCGCTGCGCGACCTGCCCGACCGGCTCGAGCCGCCCGCGGACCGGCCGCGGCCGCCCGCCTCCACGTACCGGGGCGGCACCGTGCCGGTGCACCTCGACACCGAGGCGCTCGCCCGGCTCGCCCGGGACGGCGGGGCGAGCGTGTTCATGGTGCTGCAGGCCGGGCTCGCCGCCCTGCTCCACCGGCTCGGCGCGGGCACCGACGTGCCGATCGGCACCCCGATCGCCGGGCGGGACGACCCGGCGTTGGAGGACCTCGTGGGGTTCTTCGCCAACACGCTCGTGCTGCGCACCGACCTGTCCGGCGACCCCACGTTCCGGGAGCTGCTGGAGCGGGTCCGCGGCACCGACCTGGAGGCGTACGCGCACGCCGAGCTGCCGTTCGAGCGGCTGGTCGAGGCGATCAACCCGGCCCGGGCGCGCAACCGGCACCCGCTGTTCCAGGTGATGCTCGTCCACCAGGGCGGCCAGGACGCCGTTGTGGAGTTCCCCGGCCTGACCGCCCGGCTCGGCCTCGCCACCACCGGGACCGCCAAGTTCGACCTCACCCTCAACGTGGGGGAGGACGGCACCGGGTTCCTCGAGTACGCCGCCGACCTGTTCGACCACGCCACCGCCGAGGACCTCGCCCGGCGGCTGGAGCGGCTGCTCGCCCAGGCCGTCGCCGACCCCGACCGCCGGGTGAGCGAGTACGACGTGCTGCTCCCCGGCGAGCACGACCGGCTCGTCCGCGAGTGGCGGGCCGCCCCGCCCGGGGACGGCCCGGACTGGAGCGGCCGCACCCTGCCGGAGGTCTTCGCCGAGCAGGTACGGCTCCGCCCGGACGCGGTCGCGGTCACCATGGGGGAGGAGCGGCTCAGCTACGCCGAGCTCGACCGGCTCGCCAACCGGCTCGCCCACCGGCTCATCGCCCAGGGCGCCGGCCCCGAGCGCATCGTGGCCCTCGCCATGCCGCGTTCGGTCCGGCTCGTGGCCGCGCTGCTCGCGGTGCTCAAGGCGGGCGCCGCCTACCTGCCGCTCGACCCCGACTACCCGGCCGAGCGCATCGAGTACATGATCCAGGACGCCCGGCCGGTGTGCGTGGTCGACGAGGGCTGGTTCGCCGGCCTGGACGCCTGGCCGGACCACGACCCGGAGGTCACGGCGGGGCCCGGCAACGCCGCGTACGTGATCTACACCTCCGGGTCCACCGGCCGCCCCAAGGGCGTGGTGGTCACCCACGCCAACGTGCTGCGGCTGTTCACCGCCACCGACCACTGGTTCCGGTTCGGCCCGGACGACGTGTGGACGCTCTTCCACTCCTACGCCTTCGACTTCTCGGTGTGGGAGCTGTGGGGCGCCCTGCTCTACGGCGGCCGGCTCGTGGTCGTGCCGTACCGGGTGTCCCGCTCGCCGGGCGACTTCCTCGACCTGCTGGAACGCGAGCGGGTCACCGTGCTCAACCAGACGCCGTCGGCGTTCTACCAGCTCGTCGCGGCCGACGACGGCCGGGAGCTGGCGCTGCGGTACGTGATCTTCGGCGGCGAGGCGCTGGAGCTGTCCAGGCTGCGCGACTGGTACGCCCGCCGCCCGGACCGGCCGCTGCTCGTCAACATGTACGGCATCACCGAGACCACGGTGCACGTCACCCACCGGGAGCTGTCGCCCGCCGACCGGGAGGGCGGCCCGATCGGGCGGGGCATCCCCGACCTGCGGGTCTACCTGCTCGACGAGCGGCTCCGGCCGGTCCCGCCCGGCGTGGTCGGCGAGCTGTACGTCGGCGGCGCGGGCGCGGCCCGCGGCTACCTCGGCCGCCCGGGGCTGTCCGCGATCCGGTTCGTCGCCGACCCGTACGGCCCGCCGGGGTCGCGCATGTACCGGTCCGGCGACCTGGCCAGGTGGCGGCGAGACGGCACCCTCGACTACGTGGGCCGCGCCGACCACCAGGTGAAGGTGCGCGGCTTCCGCATCGAGCTCGGCGAGATCGAGGCGGTGCTGCTCGACCACCCGGCCGTGGCGCAGGTCGCCGCGGTGGTCCGCGAGGACCGGCCGGGCGACCGGCGGATCGTCGCCTACGTGGTGCCCGCGGACGCCGAGCTCGCGGCCGACCCGCGGCGGCTCGCCGCCACGCTGCGCGGCCACGCCACGACCGTGCTGCCGGACTACATGGTGCCCGCGGCGTTCGCGCCGCTGGAGCGGCTGCCGCTCACCACGAACGGCAAGCTCGACCGGGCCGCGCTGCCCGCGCCGCAGGTGCTCGGCGACGAGTCGCGGCCCCCGGCCGACCCGCGCGAGGCGACGCTGTGCGAGCTGTTCGCCGAGGTGCTCGGCGCGGCCCGGGTCGGCGTCACCGACGGGTTCTTCGACCTGGGCGGGCACTCGCTGCTCGCGGTCCGGCTGGTGAGCCGGATCCGGGAGACGCTCGGCGTGGAGATCTCGATCGGCGACCTGTTCGAGGCGCCCAGCCCGGCCGCGCTCGCCGCGCTGCTCGACCGCGGCGAACGGGCCGACCCGCTCGGCGTGCTGCTGCCGCTGCGCTCCGCCGGGGACCGGCCGCCGCTGTTCGCGATCCACCCCGCGGGCGGGCTGAGCTGGTGCTACAGCGGGCTGATCCGCAGCATCCCGGCCGGGCACCCGATCTACGGCGTGCAGGCGCGGCGCGACCCGCTGCCGGCGAGCATGACCGAGCTCGCCGCCGACTACGTCGCGCAGATCCGGTCGGTGCAGCCGCGCGGGCCGTACCACCTGCTCGGCTGGTCGGCCGGCGGGATCATCGGCCACGAGGTCGCGGTACAGCTCCGGGAGGCCGGCGAGGAGGTCGCCACGCTGGCGATGCTCGACGCCTACCCGGCGGACGGCTTCCGGCTGCTGCCGCCCGCCGACGAGGCCGAGGCCCTGGAGGCGCTGCTCACCATGGGCGGCTTCCACCCGGACATCGTGCCCAGGCTCGAGCTCGACGCGGTGATCGAGGTGCTGCGCCGCGAGGGCAGCCCGCTCGCCGGGCTCGGGCCGGAGGTGCTCGCCTCGCTGAAGGACCTCTACCTCAACCTCAACCGGCTGATCCGGGAGTTCTCCCACCGGACCTTCGACGGCGACGTGCTGTTCTTCCGCGCCGTGGTGGACACCGTGGACGACACCCTCACCGCCGACACCTGGCGGCCGTACGTCACCGGGCGGATCGTCAACCACGAGGTGGCGTGCAGCCACAAGGACATGACCCAGCCCAAGCCGATCGCCGAGATCGGCGCGATCGTCGCGGCGCGGCTCAAGGAGCGGCACCCGTGAGCCGGACCCGCGAGCCCGGGCGTGACCCGGAGGGGAGCCCGGTGAGCGGCCCGGGACCGGCCACCGAGCGGGGAGGCGGCATGGGCGGGCGCCCGGCCGCCTCCCGGCCGCCGGCCGTGCTCGGATTCGTCTACGTCGTCGCGATGGTGATGAGCGGGCTCGACGCCACGATCGTCAACCCCGCGCTGCTCACCATCGGCACCGACCTCGGCGTCGCGCCCGCCGCCACCAACCTGGTCGAGTCGGCGTTCCTGATCAGCCTGTCGATCGGCATGCCGGTCGCCGGGTGGCTGTGCGACCGGTACGGCGCGGCCCGCACCTTCCTCGCCGCACTCGCCGCCTTCACCGCGGCCTCGGCGCTGTGCGGGCTCGCCTGGAACCTCACCGCGCTCGTCGCCTTCCGGGTGGTGCAGGGCGTCGCCGGGGGCCTGCTCACCCCGGCCGGGATGACCATGCTGTTCCAGGCCTACCCGCCCGAGCGGCGCATGCGGCTGTCCCGGCTGCTCGCCATCCCCACCGCGCTCGCCCCCGCGGCCGGCCCGATCCTCGGCGGCCTGCTCACCGAGCACGCCACCTGGCGCTGGGCGTTCCTCGTCAACGTGCCGCTCGGCGTGCTCGCCGTGGCCTGCGGGCTGCGCCCGCTCGGCCGCATCGGCGACCGGCCGCCCGAGGCGTCCCGGCTCGACCGCACCGGGCTGCTGCTCGCCGTACCCGGGTTCGGGATGCTGCTGTACGCGCTCGGCGACGGGCCGTTCCGCGGGTGGGCCTCGCCGGTGATCCTGGTGCCGCTGCTCGGCGGCCTCGCGCTCGCCGTCTGCTACGTGCGCACCGCGCTGCGCACCCCCGAGCCGCTGCTCGACCTGCGGCTGCTTCGCGACCGGCGGTTCGGCGCGGGCACGGCGGTCACCTCGCTGGCGGCGGCCGGGCTCATGGGCATGCTGTTCACGTTCCCGCTGCGGTACCAGGACGAGCTGGGGGCGAGCGCGGCCGACGCCGGGCTCGTGGTGTTCCCCGAGGCGCTCGGCCTCATGGCCGCCTCGTCCGTGGTCGACCGGGTCTGCGCCCGGGCCGGCGCGCGCCCGGTGATCGCCGCCGGGCTTGCGGGCGGGGCCGCGCTGTTCGCCCTGCTCGGCCTCGCCGACCTGGATCCGTGGAGCCTGCGCGCGGCCATGTTCGCCGTCGGCTTCGTGCTCGGCCACGCGGTGCTCGCGGTGCAGGTGGCCGCGTTCGACACGATCCCCGGGGACGCGATGGGCCGGGCGATGGCGCTGTTCCAGTCGGTGCGCATGCTCGGCGGCTCGCTCGGCGTGGCGGCCTGCGCGATCGCGGCCGCCGCCTCCTACGCGGCGGGTTTGCTCGTCGCCGCCGGGCTGCTCGCGGTCGCGCTCGGGGTCACCGTGGCCGCGGCGGCGCTCGGCGGACGCGCGGCCCCGGCCGGTACGGCCGAGCCGTCCCCGGCCGAGGGGTGATCCGGTGCCGGATCGGGCGATCGATCCGGCGCCTTTCCGCGTAGGTGCGCCGGCCGGGCTCACGCCGTGCCGTACGCGAGATCGGCCGCGGTCCACGCCAGGGCGGTGGCCCCGTCGAGCACCGCCCGGTCGGCCGAGGCGGAGACCGCGAGCGCGGCGAACGCCTCCTCGTGCGGCGCCGCGCTCCCGTCCCCGATCATGATCATCGGATGGATCGCCCGGGTGACGTGGGAGACGTTCGCCATGTCGGTCATCGCGAACGGCTCCTTCTCCACCGGCTCCGGGCGGCCGAGCGCGGCCGCGTTCGCGCCGTAGCAGGCGGCGAGCGCGGCGTCGTCCCGGAAGTCGAGGTAGTCGGGCTCGGGCCGGGTGAACGTCACCTCGCACCCGGTGGCGATCGCCCCGGCCCGGAAGCAGTCCTCGGTACGGCGGCGCAGCTCGGCCAGGTGCTCGGCGCGGGCCGCCCGCAGCTCGTAGCTCGCCGCCGACCGCGCGGGCACGATGTTCGGGGCGTCCCCGGCGTGCGTCACCACGCCGTGCACGTGCCGGTCCCGGGGGAGCGCCTGGCGCAGCATGCCGATCGCCACCTGGGCGAGGGTCATCGCGTCCGCGGCGTTCCGCCCCTCCCACGGGGCGAGCGTGGCGTGCGCGGCCCGGCCGCGGAACTCCACCTCCAGCGTGCCGAGCGCGAACGAGCGGAACCGCACGGTCTCGAACGGGCCGGGGTGCACCATCATCGCCGCGTCCACCCCGTCGAACACCCCGGCCTCGAGCAGCAGCGCCTTGCCGCCGCCGCGCTCCTCGGCCGGCGTGCCGATCACCTTCACCGTCAGCCCGAGGTCGTCGGCGACCGGGGCGAGCGCGAGCCCCGCGCCCACCGACGCCGCGGCGATGACGTTGTGGCCGCAGGCGTGCCCGAGGCCCGGCAGCGCGTCGTACTCGGCGCAGAACGCCACGGTCACCGGCCCGGATCCGGCGGTCGCGGCGAACGCGGTGGGCAGCCCGCCCGCGCCCGGCGTCACCGCGAACCCGCCGTCGGCGAGCAGCTCGGCGCACCAGCGGGCGGCGCGCTCCTCCTCGAACGCGGTCTCCGGGTGGGCGTGGATGCGGTGGCTCAGCCCGAGCAGCGCCTCGCGCCGCCCCTCGACGGTGGTCCGGATCGCGTCCTTCGCCGTCTGCACGTGCATCCTCAGCCTCCTCAGCCGTCCCGGCCCCAGGCGCGGGTCAGGTGGATGAGCCCGTCGGCGAGCCCGCCCCGCCAGCAGGCGTAGTCGTGGCCGCCGTGGAACTCACGGAAGGTGATCTCGTAGCCCTTGTCCCGCAACGTCGCGGCGAAGCGGCGGTTCTCGTCGAGCAGCAGCCACTCCAGCCGCCCCGCCTCCAGGTAGAACCGCACCGGCCGCCGCTCCGCCGCGCCGTACCGGCGGGTGAGCCACTCGGGGTCGTCGTCGCTCCACCAGTACGAGCCGGACTGGGAGAGCACGTTGCCGAACCGCTCCGGGGCGAGGAACGCGGCGAACGAGGCGGTGAGCCCGCCGAAGCTCTGCCCGGCGATGATCGTGCGCGCCGGGTCGGCGGCCACGCCGTGCTCGGCCTGCGCCCACGGCAGCAGCCGGTCGGCGAGGAACCGCACGAACGGCTCGTGGCAGGCGAGCTCCGCGTGCCGGGTGTCCCGGTCCACCGCGTCCGGCATCACCACCACCATCGGCGGCACCGCCCGGTCCGCGACGAGGTTGTCCATCGTCGTCGGGGCCATGTCCTTCCACACGTCCCCGTCGAGCAGCACGAGCACCGGGTACGGCCCGGCGCCCGCGGCCGGGGTGTACACCCAGACCCGCCGCCCGTCGAGCACATGCTCGCCCACGGTCCCGCGCGGCACGCCCGGCCGCTCGGCCACGTACGGCTGCGCCGGGGCGTCCGGCAGCTCGAGCAGCGAGGACGGCGGCCGGCCGTGCTGGCCGGGGAGGACGGCCGGGTTGCGCGGGTCGGGCAGGGCCTCGTCGAGCACCCGCCGCCAGGTGTCGCGGTCGGTGCCGGGCGGCTCGTCGCAGGGGTAGATCTGGTAGGAGACGCGCAGGTCGGAGCCGAGCTCGTAGCTGCGGTAGAGCACGTCGGTGCCCGGCACCCGCGCCATCAGGTGCCCGGACAGGTCCCCCGCCCAGCGGGCGCGGTCGGTGAGCGTGTGGAGGAGCACCAGCGCCCCGCCCTTCTCGGCCCGCCACAGGAAGGTCACCCGCCGCGTTCCGGGGTCGGCCGTCTCCTTCACGATGGGGGACCGGTCCACGGTCTCCCAGAACCCGGGCCGCGCCATGCGCTCGGTCAGCGAGTCCACCGGCGACATGTCATCCCCTCCGGTCATCCGTTCCGATCGGTGAGCAGGGTCCACAGCAGGAAGGGGCCGCCGAGCACGCTCGTCACCACCCCGACCGGGATCTCGGCCCCGGACACCACCACCCGGCCGAGGGTGTCGGCCGCGACCACGAGCGCGGCCCCGGTGAACGCCGAGCCGAGCAGCGGCACCGCGGCCGGCCCGGCGAGGCGGCCCGCGATCACCGGCGCGGCGAGCGCGACGAACGCGATCGGCCCGCCCACGCCCACGGCGAGCCCGGCGAGCGCGACCGCGGTGGCGAGGGTGGCGAGCCGGGCCCGGGCGGCGTTCACGCCGAGCGAGGTGACCACCTCGTCGCCGAACCGCATGAGCCCGAGGCGGCGGCAGGCGGCGACCGTGGCGGGCAGCAGGATCGCCAGCCCGATCGCCACCGGGAGCGCCACGCCGTACCCGCGGCCGTTGAGGCTGCCGATCGACCAGACGTAGACGGCGGTGGCCGCGGTGAGCCCGCGCCAGGCGAGCACGGTCTCGGTGAGCGCGGCCGCGATCGCGGTCACCGCGAGGCCGGTCACGATGATCCGGTAGCCCTGGGTTCCGGTGCCCCCGGCGATGGCGAGCACGACCAGGGCGGCCACCGCGGAGCCGAGCGGGCCGATCCACCAGTGCGCGAACATCGTCGGCGCGGCGCTCACCAGCCCGGCGACGAGGATCGCGACCACCGCGCCCTGGTTGACGCCGAGCAGGTCGGGGGTGGCGAGCCGGTTGCGGGCGAGCGTCTGGGTGAGGCACCCGGACAGCCCGAGCGCCGCCCCGGCGACGAACCCGGCCGCCACCCGGGGCAGCCGGAACTCGTGCACGAGCATGGTCGTGGCCGGATCGCCGAGCCCGACCAGCGCCCTCGCCGCCTCGGCCACCGTGGCGCCCGCCTGCCCGGCGGCCACCCCGGCGAGCACCGCGGCCCCGGCGAGCACGGCGAGCAGCGCGGCCGCGACCGCCGGGCGGACGCGCACGCGCAGCGACACCGGCCCGGCCCGCAGCACCCACGGCCGGTCGGCGCGCGGCCACGGCGGCCGCACCGGGAGCCGCCAGGGGAGCGCCCGCGGTCGCCGGCCCGCGGCGCGGCGGACGAGCCGGTCCCCGGCGCCCGCCGCCACCGCCCGGGAGCGGGCCACGACGATCAGCACCGGCCCGCCGACCAGCGCCACCAGCAGCGACACCGGCGCCTCGTACGGCCGGATCACCACCCGGGCGAGCACGTCGGCGGCGAGCAGCACCACGGCCCCGATCAGCCCGGACGCGGCGAGCCGCGCCCCGACGCTCGTGCCCGCCACGGCGCGCGCGAAGAAGCCGGACAGCAGCCCGAGGAACCCGATCGGCCCGGCCACGGCGACCGCCGCCGCGCTGAGCAGGGTGACCGCCGCGGTCACCGCGATCCGGGTGAGCGCGGGCCGGCTCCCGATCGCGCGCGCCACGTCGTCGCCGAGGGAGAGCGCGGCGAGCGGCCGGACCGCGGCGATCGCCACGGCGAGCCCGGCCGCGAACGCCGGGGCGACCGCGGCGAGCCGCTCCGGCGGCACCCCGGCGAGCGAGCCGAGCACCCAGAACCGGTACAGGTCGTAGGTGGTGGTGTCGGACATGAGGATCGCGGAGGTGAGCCCGCCGAGGGTGGCGGAGAGCGCGGCCCCGGCGAGCACCAGCCGCAGCGGGGAGGCGCCGCGGGCGATGAGCAGCACCACCGCGCTCGTGGCGAGCGCCCCGCCGAGCGCCCACCCCAGGTACGCCCCGCCGGTCTGCGCGCCGGCGAGCGTGATGCCGAGCACGACGCCGAGGGCGGCGCCGGAGTTGACGCCGAGCAACCCGGTCTCGGCGAGCGGGTTGCGGGTGACGGTCTGCAGCAGCATCCCGGAGATGCCAAGCGCGGCCCCCACCACCACGGCGGCGGCCGTGCGGGGCAGCCGCAGCGTGGTCACCACCATCTCCAGGTGTGCGTCGGCCGACTCGCCGAGCAGGTAGGCGACGACCTGCCCCGGCCCGATCCGGCCGGCCCCGGTGAGCATGGAGGCGCACGCCAGGAGGATGAGCGCCAGACCGAGCGCGGTGAGGGCGGCGCGGGCGCCGGCACGGCGCACTTGCGTAAGCATAAGGTAAGGCTAACCTAAAGAAGGTAAGCCTTACCTTTGCATCGGGAGCTTTTCGCATGTTCGCATTCCGCCGCGTGGGCGGGCTGATCGCCACCACGGTGCTCGCCGCGCTGGCCCTGGCCGGCTGCGGTGGCGGCGGTGACTCCGCCACCACCGGTGAGGCCGCCCCCGACTCCTCGTCCTCCGCCGCCGCGACGCGGCAGATCAAGGACGCGACCGGCACGATGATCACCGTGCCGGCGAACCCGCAGCGGGTGGTCACCCTCACCCAGGAGGACCTCGACGCCGCCCTCGCCCTCGGCGTCAGGCCGGTCGGCATCACCAACGGCCAGGGCCTCGACAGGCCTCCGGCGTACCTGGAGGACAAGGTCGCGGGCATCCCGATCGTCGGCAACCTGCTCCAGCCGGTGATCGAGAAGGTGGTCGAGGTCAAGCCCGACCTCATCCTCGCCGGTGACATGCAGGACCAGCAGATCCTCGACCAACTCAGGAAGATCACCCCGGCGACCGTCGTCACGATGGCCCCCACCGACGACTGGAAGCTGTCGTTCAAGGCGATCGCCAACACGCTCAACAGGCTCGACGAGGCCGAGAAGGTGCTCGCCGACTACGAGGCCAAGGTCGCCGAGGTGAAGGGCAGGCTCGGAAAGAACGCCGGCGCCGAGGTGAGCATCGTGCGGTGGAACCCGCAGGGCCCGAGCTGGATGGAGAGGCGACAGTTCGCCGGCAGCATCGCCCTCGACCTCGGCCTCAAGCGGCCCAAGGCGCAGGACAAGGACGGCACCGCCCACTCGATGCCGCTCAGCCTCGAGGCCCTCGACGAGATCGACGGCGAGTGGCTGTTCCTGTCCAGCCTCACCGAGGACGGCCGGAAGGCGCTCGACGAGGTCAAGGAGAGCAAGGCGTTCCAGGAGCTCAAGGCGGTCAAGAACGACCACGTGGTGACCGTGGACGGCTCGGTGTGGAGCACCCGCGGCGGCCCGCTCGCCGCCCAGGTCGTGCTCGACGACTACGCCAAGGCCCTCGCCGACCGGTGACCGGCTCCCCCTGACACGCCCGGCGAGACAACCCTCGCCATCCCACGTTCCCCTGACGCCCCGCACCCCCGGTGCACCGGCTCACAGTGCGATCATGCGGCCGGTTAGCATGCGGGGGTGCGAACGCTTGTGCTCTGGGACATCGACCACACCCTCATCGACGTCGCAGGGCTGAGCCGGGAGATCTACGGCGCGGTGTTCCGCGACGTCACCGGCCGCCCGGTCGAGAAGTTTCCGGACATGTCGGGCCGGACCGACCGCGCGATCATCACCGCGCTGCTCGACCTCAACGGTGTCCCGGTGACCGACGACCTCGTGGAGACGTTCGCCGAGACCCTCGCCAAGACCTTCGAGAACCGACGGGACGAGCTGGCCGCCCGCGGCCGCGAGCTCCCCGGCGGCCGGGCCGCGCTCACCGCCCTCGCCGGGCGCCCCGACGTGGCCCAGTCGGTCCTCACCGGCAACATGAGGCCGATCGCGATCTGCAAGCTCACCGCGTTCGGCCTGCACGAGTACGTCGACTTCGAGATCGGCGCGTACGGCCTCGACGGGCTGGAGCGGCCGTCCCTCGTCCGGTTCGCCCGGGAGCGGGCCCAGGCGAAGTACGGCCGGGCCTTCGGCGCGCACGACACCGTGCTGATCGGCGACACGCCCCGGGACGTGCAGGCCGGTCACGAGGGCGGCGCCCGGGTGGTCGCGGTCGCGACCGGGCGCAGCGACGCCGCCGCGCTGCGCGCCGCCGGCGCCGAGATCGTGCTGCCCGACCTCGCCGACACCGCGGCCGTGATCCGGTCGATCCTCCAGGGCGGCGAGGGCTGACCCAGGGGCCGCTGAGGGCGAACCCGCACCGTGCGCAAGAGCCGGCCGTGAGCGAGGGCTGACGATCCCGGCCCTGGTTGTGGGGCAGATCTTGCCGTTAAGGCGTGGCCGGGGCGTTCCTTAGAGTGGCGGGCACGGAGGTTCGCCATGAAGATCACCGGCAGTGCCGTACTCGGTGTCGAACGCGCCCGGTTGTGGGCGGCGTTGCAGGACCCGGCGGTGCTCGCGTGCACCATTCCCGGATGTGAACGGCTTGAGGCCCTCGGCGGCGACGTCTACCGGATGACGCTCACCGCCGGGGTGGCGTCGATCAAGGGCGTGTACGAGGGCGAGGTCGCGCTCGCCGAACCGGAGGAGCCCGAGCGGTTTGTGCTCCGGGCCCGCGGCCAGGGCGCGCCCGGCACCGTGGACGCCACCGTCCGGGTACGGCTCAGCGAGACCCCGGGCGGCACCCGGGTCGACTACGACGCCGAGGCCGTGGTCGGCGGCATGATCGGCGGCGTCGGCCAGCGCATGCTCAGCTCGGTCGCCCGGCGCACCGCGGGCGAGTTCTTCGCCGCCGTCGAGCGCCACCTGACCGCCGCCCCCGTCGCGGCGGCCGTACCCGCTCCCGCGCCCGCCCCGGAGACCGCCTCCGCGGCCGCCGCGGGGAGCCCGGTCGAGGCCGCGGCCAACGGCACCGCGGCCGCCGAGCCCGCCGCCGCGACGGCCGCTCCCGCGCCGTCGGCCGGGTCGCGTCCCGTCGCCGGGCAGGTGTTCGAGCGCCCGAAGGAGCCCGCCAAGCAGGCCGCGCAGCACCCGCAGGCCTGGACGACGCTCACCGCCTTCGTCCTGGGCGCGATCATCGCGCTCGGCAGCGCGGTCATCGGCTGGCTGCTCGGCCGCGCCGGCCGCCGGTGACGCCGGCCGGAAGCGGCTGATCGGCGCCGGCCAGGGGTTGACCGTACGGCGCCGGCCGGGAGGTAATGCTCACGCGGCGCCGTACGCGGCGATGGCAAAAGCCGACAACGACCGACGCGGTTTTGCAGCACGCGATTCACACCACGCGATTGGCACACGCGATTGACGCGGTGAACGGGCGGTGGCCCGGCCGCGCCGGCGGGCCGCGGGGCGGCCCGCACCGAGCCGGCCGGGCCACGGCCATGCGATCGGGGGCATTCTGGCAACGATCACCGAAAAACCCGGCTCCCTTGGGCAGGGTATGCCGATTCCCCCGGGCCACCACCATCGATAGACACAGGGATATGGGTGCGGAGAAGGCATGAGTCGGGACAAGGCACGCGTGCGGATCGGCATCGACACCGGCGGCACGTTCACCGACGTGGTCGCGGTCGATGAGACCACCGGCCGGATCGTCACCACCAAGACCCCCTCGACCCCGGCGGACCCGGCCGACGGCTTCATGGCCGGCGTGGCCAAGGTGCTCTCCGACGCGTACGGGCTCGACATCACGCTCGACGACGTCGTCGGCATCGTGCACGGCACCACCGTGGCGACCAACCAGCTCCTCGAGGACCGGCCGCAGGACCTCGGGTTCATCACCACCGAGGGCTTCGAGTTCCTGCTGGAGATCGCCCGGCAGAGCGTGCCCGACGGCTACGGCAACTCGTACTTCTGGGTGAAGCCGCCGCGCATCGTCCCGGTGCACCGGGTGAAGACCGTGGGCGGCCGCCTCGACCACCTCGGCAACGAGGTGCGCCCCTTCGACGAGGAGGAGGCGGTGCGGGTGGCGCGGTGGTTCCGCGACCGCGGGATCAACGCGATCGGCGTGTGCTTCCTGCACTCCTACGCCAACCCGGCGCACGAGGAGCGCATGCGCGAGGTGCTCGCCCGCGAGCACCCGGAGGCGGTCGTCTCCATCTCCAGCGAGGTGCTGCGCGAGTACCGCGAGTACGAGCGCTCGGTCACCACGCTCGTCGACGCCTCGGTCAAGCCGACGATGCGCCGCTACATCGCCAACCTGTCGCAGCGGCTCGGCCGCGGCTTCTCGGTGATGAAGAGCAACGGCGGCGTGCTGTCCGCGGCCGAGGTGGTGAACCAGCCGATCACCACCGTGCTCTCCGGCCCGGCCGCGGGCGCGCTCGGCGCCGCGCTCATCGCCTCCACCGCGGGCCACCGCTCCGCGATCACCCTCGACGGCGGCGGCACCTCCACCGACGTCGCGGTGATCGTCGACGGCGAGCCGTCGATCACCACCGAGGGCACGATCGGCCGCTACCCGTGCAAGATCCCGATGATCGACATCGTCACGGTGGGCGCGGGCGGCGGCTCGATCGCGTGGATCTCCCCGGAGGGCACGCTCAAGGTCGGCCCGCGCAGCGCGGGCGCCGACCCCGGCCCGGTCTGCTACGCCCGCGGCGGCACCGAGGTCACCGTCACCGACGCGCACGTGTTCCTCGGCCGCATCCCGCCGCACCTGCTCGGCGGCGAGATCCCGCTCGACGTGGAGGCCGCCAAGGCCGCGATCGAGGAGCTCGCCACCAAGCTCGGCCTCACCCCCGAGCGCACCGCCACCGGCGTGCTGGAGATCAGCGCGTTCAACCAGTCGAACGCGATCCGGCAGATCACCGTGCAGCGCGGCCTCGACGTGCGCGACTTCCCGATGGTCGCGTTCGGCGGCTCCGGCCCGCTGCTCGTCTGCCGCCTCATCGACATCCTCGGCCTCAAGGCGGTGATCGTGCCGCCGGACCCGGGCAACGTGTCCGCGTTCGGCCTGCTCACCGTGGACGTGAAGAACGACTACGTGCGCACGTTCGTCACCCGCGACCGGGACCTCGACCTGGCGGCCGCCGCGCGCGTCCTCGCCGAGCTGGAGGCCCAGGCCGCCGACGCCCTCGACCGCGAGGGGTTCGCCCGCGACCGGCACGTCTACGCCCGCAGCGTCGACCTGCGCTACTACGGCCAGGCGTACGAGGTGCGCGTCCCGGCACCGTCCGGCCCGGTCGACGAGGCGTGGCGGGCGGCCGTGGTCGACCGGTTCCACGAGGCCCACGAGCGGCTGTACGGCTACGCGTACCGGGACGACCCGCGGCACGCGGTCGAGTGGGTGAACCTGCGGGTCTCCGGCATCGGGCCGATCAACCGGCCGAAGATCGCCGAGCGGCCGCGCCGCGCCCCCGGCGAGCGGCCGCCGCAGCCCGCGTACCGCCGCGTCTACTTCGACGAGGACGGCGCCGGCTGGCGCGACACCCCCGTGTACGACCGGGGCGGCCTCGCGCCCGGCGACGTCATCGACGGCCCCGCCGTCATCGAGGAGTACGGCTCCACCCTTCCCCTCCACCCCGGCTTCACGGCCGAGGTGGATGCCTACGGCAACATCGTGGTCGAGCGCAGGGAGAACCAGTGACCGAGCAGAAGGCGCCCGCCGCCACCGTGGACCCGGTGCTGATCGAGATCGTCGAGGGCACCCTCGCCTCGGTGGAGAAGGAGGTGGAGACCGCGATCGCGCGGACCGCCCGCTCCCCGATGATCCGCGACGCGCACGACTTCCGCGCCGGCATCCACGACGTGAAGCTGCGCAAGCTCACCGGCCGCTCCTACTCCGCCCTCGTCAACCCGATCGTCCGGGACTTCCCGATCGAGACGATGAACCCGGGCGACGTGTTCTTCCACAACGACGTCTACCTGTCCGAGGGCGGCATCGGCCACCTGCCCGACCTGTGCGTCACCGTGCCGGTGTTCCACAAGGGCGAGGTGGTGGCGTTCGTCCAGGCGTTCGGCCACCACGACGACATCGGCGGGGCGGTGCCCGGCTCGATGCCCTCGCACGCGCGCAGCGTGTTCGAGGAGGGCCTCATGGTCCCGCCGATCAAGCTGTGGGACCGCGGCGTGCCGAACGAGGCCGCGCTGCGCATCATGACCCGCAACTCCCGCATGCCGGACTCGCTCGCCGGCGACCTCGACGCCGAGTGCTCGGCCTGCCTCATGGGCGCCCGGCGGCTGGCGGAGCTGTTCGACCGGTACGGCCGGGAGGCGGTCGAGGCCTGCTTCGACGCGATCATCGAGAAGACCACCGAGACGTTCCGGCGCGAGCTGCTGTCGAAGATCCCCGAGGGCACGTACGTCTGGGAGGACTACGCCGAGCACGACGGCGTGGACGAGCCCAAGCTGCACACCCAGCGGATCACCCTCACCGTCGACCACAGCAGGCCCGCGCCGCTGCTCATCGACTTCACCGGCACCTCGCCGCAGGCGAAGGGCCCGATCAACCACGCGGGCGACTACGCCGACGGCGTGTTCCTCAAGAAGTGGCTCGCCCCGATCCTGCGCAACCTCGCCGACACCCCCGAGCGCATGGCCGAGCTCGACGTCAACGAGGGCGTGGTGCCGCTCATCGAGATGCGCTTCCCGGAGAAGGGCACCCTGCTCACGCCGATCTTCCCGGCGCCGACGAACGCCCGGACGTTCGTCATCCTGCGGCTGCTCGGCGTGCTCGCCGGGGTGCTCGCCAAGGCCACCGGCGGCCGCATGCCCGCCGACCAGGAGACGATCCGGTACACCGGCGTGTACGGCGTCAACGACGACGGCGAGCCGTACCTGATGCGCGAGGTGCTCGGCGGCGGCTCCGGCGGCCGCTGGTACGCCGACGGCGAGGACACCATCCACGTGGTGCCGGATTCGCGGAACATCCCGGTCGAGTTCGCCGAGGCGCGCTGGCCGCTGCGGGTGGAGCGGCTCGGCCTCGCCGTCGACAGCGGCGGCCCCGGCAGGTTCCGCGGCGGCCTCGGCTACGACAAGCACATCCGCATGCTGCGCGACGCCTCGTTCATGTCGATCGCCGACCGGTCGATCCTGTCCTGCTGGGGCGTGAACGGCGGCAAGGCCGGCCGGCCGTTCCGGGTGGAGATCGAGGGCCGCGAGCTGGAGGGCCTCGTCGACGACGAGCCGGTGCGCGCGGGCGAGGTGATCCGCATCCGCACCACCGGCGGCGGTGGCTGGGGCTCGCCGTACGACCGGGACCCCGAGCGGGTCGCCGCGGACGTGCGCGACGGCAAGGTCTCCTTCGAGGGCGCCCGCGACGACTACGGCGTGGTGCTCACCGGCCCGCAGGACGAGCCGCGGATCGACTGGGAGGCGACCGAGAAGCTCCGCGCCCGGCTGCGCGCGGCCGACGACACCCCGTTCTTCGACCGCGGCCCCGGCTACCCGATCCTCTCCGGCGGCAAGCTCCACGCCGACGTGGACGTACTGTAAGCGCCATGGGACCTTCAGTGATCATGGCCGTACGGCACGGCGAGAGCGCGGCGAACGCCGCGTTCGCCGAGGCCGCCCGCCGCGGGGTGCCGCTCGCCTTCCCCCGGCCGGACTCCGCCGTCCCGCTCACCGACCGCGGCCGCAAACAGGCGGCCGCGCTCGGCCGGTGGCTCGCCGCCCTCCCGGAGGGGCGGCGGCCGCAGGTCGCCTGGACCTCGACCTACCTGCGGGCCCGGGAGACCCTGCGGATCGTGTGCGAGCAGCTCGCCGACCCGCCGCCGGTGCACGAGGACGAGCGGCTGATCGACCGGGTGATGGGCGAGCTGTCGCTGCTCAACCCCGAGGCGGTGGCCGAGCGCTTCCCGGAGGAGGCGCGCCGCCGGCAGGAGGTGGGGTGGTGGGTCTACCGGCCGCCGGGCGGGGAGTCGTTCCCCGACATCGCGGCCCGGCTGCGCTCCTTCCTCGCCGACCTGGAGCGGGAGGCGGCCGGGCGGCGGGTGCTCGTCGTCGCCCACGACTCGGTCGTGGCCCTGCTGCGGCACGTGCTCGAACACGACGACGACACCGACGTCCGCCACATCGCCGGGTACGGCGAGGTCGCCAACACCGGGATCTCGACGTGGGAGCGCCGGGACGGCCGGCTCCACCTGGTGGAGTTCAACGCCGTCCCCCACCTGTAGGGCCGGTGCCATGCCATACGCGACACGGTACGGCGGGCGGCCCGCGCGGTCAGGCGTCCGCGGGCGGCACCGCGAACTCGGCGGACGGGTCGTGCGGCACCGCGGGCGCGCCGTCCACGCGCAGGTCGGCCCGCGCCGCGGTGCCGTCGGCCGCGAACCACGCGCGCTCGGCGCGCATCCAGTGGTCCCAGCGCGCGCGCAGCTCCGGGCCGTCCCGGCGCAGCACACGCGCCAGCCGTACCGCGTCCGGGGCGGTCACCCAGATCGCGTACGCGAGCAGGTGGGCCGTGGCCCGCCGGGCCGCGCCCACCCCCTCGATCAGCAGCACCGGCGCGGGCGGCACCTCGACCCACTCGACGTACGCGCCGCGCTTCCAGTCGTAGCGGCGGAACCGCCCCGGCCGCCCGTCGGCGAGCGGGGTGAGCACCTGCTCGGTGAGCGGGGCGAACCACGCGTCCGGCGGGCCGTCCCAGGGCACCGGGAAGTCGTCGCTGTGGATCACCTGCGCCCGCGCCGCCGCCCCGAGCCGGCCGGCGAACGTGGTCTTTCCCGAGCCCGCCGGGCCGTCGATCGCGATCAACCGGATGTCTCCCCAGCTTGGCCGTAGGTTTCGGAGAAGTTCCGCCAAGTCGGCAAAGGGGAGGAACGACGGCATGAAGTAGATGATCCCAAGGTTGGGAGGCACGCCTTGCACGGACCCCTCGGCGACATCGTCGTGCTCGATCTCTCCCGCGCGCTGGCCGGGCCCCACGCCGCGCAGATGCTGGGCGACCTCGGGGCCAAGGTCATCAAGGTGGAGCACCCGCAGGGCGGGGACGAGTCGCGGGGCTGGGGCCCGCCGTTCGTCGGCCCCGACCGCGACATCTCCACCTACTTTCTGTCGGCCAACCGCAACAAGCTCTCCATCACCGTCGACCTGAAGTCCCCGGACGGCAAGAAGCTGCTGGAGCGGCTGGTCCGGCAGAGCGACGTGCTCATCGAGAACTTCCGCACCGGCGTGCTCGACCGCCTGGGTTTCCCGGTGGACCGCCTGCACGAGCTCAACCCCCGGCTCGTGGTGCTCTCCATCACCGGCTTCGGCCACGACGGCCCCGAGGGCGGCCGCCCCGGCTACGACCAGATCGCCCAGGGCGAGGCCGGGCTGATGAGCCTCACCGGGCCGAGCCCGGACGAGCCGTACCGGGTCGGGGCGTCCATCGCCGACCTGCTCGCGGGCCTGAACGGCGCCTACGGCGTGCTCGCCGCGCTGTATGAACGCGAGCGCACCGGTAAGGGGAGGGTGGTGCGTACCTCACTGCTCGCCTCCGTGGTCGGCGTGCACGCCTACCACGGCACCGCGTGGACCGTGGGCGGGGTCGTGCCGAAGGCCCAGGGCAACCACCACGCCTCGATCGCCCCGTATGGAGCGTTCCGCTGCGCCGACGGCATGATCCAGATCGCCTGCGGCAACGAAGCCCAGTGGCGAAAGCTCGCCCCGATCCTCGGCATCGACCCAGAGGACCCGCGGTACGCCACGAACCAGCAGCGGTTCGCCCACCGCGACGAGCTCATCGCCGACATGGAGAAGGCGCTCGCCACCGCGGACCGCGCCCACTGGCTCGGCCTGCTCGCCGAGGCGGGCATCCCGGCCGGGGCGATCCGCACCATCGACGAGGTCTACAACTGGGAGCAGACCCGCTCCCAGGGCCTGGTCATCGAGGTCGACCACCCGGTGCTCGGCCGCATCGAGCTGCCCGGGCCGACGCTGCGGTTCGACGGCCTGCCACCACGGGAGCACACCCCGCCGCCGCTGCTCGGGGAGCACAACGACGCGGTGCTGGAGTGGCTCGCCGAGCGGGAGGAGCGGGAGCGGTGACCATGTCCGGCCTGAAGCGTCCGGACTCCCGGACGCTCATCACCACCGTGCTCGACGAGAACTCGTGGCGGTCCTGGGACGAGCCGCCGGTCGACCCGGCGCCGCCCGGCTCCGCGTACGCGGACGAGCTCGCCGCGGCGCGGGAGCGCACCGGGTACGACGAGGCCGTGGTGACCGGCGAGGGCCTGCTCGGCGGCCACCGGGTCGCCGTGGTCGCCTGCGAGTTCTCCTTCCTCGCGGGCACGATCGGGGTCGCCGCGGCCGACCGGCTGGTGCGGGCGATCGAGCGGGCCACCCGGGAGCGGCTGCCGCTGCTCGCCGCCACCGCCTCCGGCGGGACCCGGATGCAGGAGGGCACGCTCGCCTTCGTGCAGATGGTGAAGATCAGCGACGCGGTGATGGCGCACCGCGCCGCCGGCCTGCCGTACCTGGTGTACCTGCGGCACCCGACCACCGGCGGGGTGTTCGCCTCGTGGGGCTCGCTCGGCCACCTCACCGCGGCCGAGCCGGGCGCGCTCGTCGGGTTCCTCGGCCCCCGGGTCTACGAGTCGCTGCGCGGCCACCCGTTCCCCGAGGGCGTGCAGGTCGCCGAGAACCTGCACGCGCACAGCCTGGTGGACGCCGTGCTCGAGCCGGGCGAGCTGCGCAAGGTCGCGGTGCGCGCGCTCAACGTGCTGCGCGCCCCGGTGCGCGGGCTCGACCCGGGACCCGCGCCGCAGGAGCGGGCGGCCGACGTCGACGCGTGGGAGGCGATCACCCGGTCGCGGCGCGACGACCGGCCGGGCGTGCGCGAGCTGCTCAAGGTCGCCGCCGACGTCACGTCGCTCAACGGCACCGGCACGGGGGAGGGGGACCCCGGGATGGTCCTCGCCCTCGCCCGGTTCGGTACGGCCCCCGCCGTCGTGCTCGGCCAGGACCGGGGGCGCGGCGGGCGCGCGGTGCCGCCGCTGGGGCCCGCCGGGCTGCGGACGGCGCGGCGCGGCATGCGGCTCGCCGCCGAGCTGGGGCTGCCGCTGGTGAGCCTCATCGACACCGCCGGGGCCGACCTGTCCCGCCAGGCCGAGGAGGGCGGGCTCGCCGGGGAGATCGCCCGGTGCATCGCCGACCTGCTCAAGTTGCCGGTGCCCACGGTGTCGGTGCTGCTCGGCGAGGGCGCGGGCGGCGCGGCGCTCGCGCTGCTGCCCGCCGACCGGGTGCTGTGCGCCCAGCACGGCTGGCTCGCGCCGCTGCCCCCGGAGGGCGCGTCGGCGATCCGCTACCGCACCGTGGACCGGGCGGCGGAGATCTCCCGGGCGCAGGGCGTGGGCGCGGCCGACCTGCGCCGCTCCGGCGTGGTGGACCGGATCATCCCCGAGCTGCCGGACGCCGCGGCCGAGCCGGCGGAGTTCTGCGCGCGGGTGGCCCGCACCCTCGAGTACGAGATCGCCGTGCTCACCGGGCGCGACCCGGCCGAGCGGCTCGCCGCCCGGCACGCCCGGTACCGCACGCTCGGCGGCTGACGGTCAGGAGCCCCCGGCGGCCTCCGCCGGGCGGCACGGGATCGGGATGCGCTCCACCCGGATCGAGGTGACCTCCTCGCGGGGCACGACCACCTCGTAGGCGCCGTGGTCGACCATCCAGTAGCCCAGCGCCTCGGCCTGCGTGCCGTTGTGCCCCGCGTAGGCGATGTGCAGGCCGTCGGTGTCCTCGTCGAGGACGAGGCACGGCTCGCCGGCGAACGCGCCGACCGTGCGCACGAGCATGAGCCACTCCAGCTCGTCGCGCCGCACCGCGAGCCGCCAGTAGCCGTCGGCCTGCTCGAACCCCTCGCGCGGCTCCTCGCTGAACAGCACCACGTCGTCGCTGTCCGGCCCGACCGCGGCCGGGTGGGTGTGGCCGCGGTACCGGGCGACGTAGCCGCAGCCCACCGGCTCGACATCGGTCATCGGCACACTCCGGTCCTGCCTTCCGCCGGCGACCCGGTCACCGGGCCGGCCGCCACGTCAGCCCATCGTAGATCGCGTACAGGTGCTCGCCGTCCTCGTCCACCCGGTAGATCTCCGCCCCGGCCGGGATCGGCATCGGCATGGTGTGGAACTGCGGCACCACGTGGCCGCGCGACGAGGTGAACCCGTTGCCGGCGAACGGCGGGCTGTCGTGCCAGTCGCCGCCCATGTGCGGGCCGTACGGCACGGCGTAGCCGTCGCTGTCGCGGGCGTACCACCGCAGCAGGTAGAGCTCGGGCACGTCGGCGGTGAGCTGGGAGCCCTCGAAGCCGAGGTCGAGCGCCTCGTACAGCAGCCGCGGCGTGGTGAGGCGGAGGCAGTCCTGCACCCGGTAGACGTAGCCGGAGATCACCGTGCGCTTGCCCTGCAGGTACGGCACGAGCAGCCGCGGCGGGATCACCTTCTGCATCCGGGTCCGGGCGGCCGGCGCGCTCAGCTCGCTCACGAGCGCCAGTTTACGATCCGTTTCCCCGCAGCCGCCGGTGTTCCAGACAGGGCAGGACGGCGCGGACCCGCTCGGTGGCCGCGAGGTCGAGCTCGGCGACCCGCACCGCCGCGTCCGGGCCGAGGTCGGTGCGCACCACGCCCATCGGGTCGACGAGCATGCTGCGGCCCACCCCGAAGCCGTCGCGGAACTCGGGGGCGGGGGCCTGGCCGACCGCGATCGTCCACATCGTGTTCTCGATCGCCCGCGCCCGGACCAGGGTGACCCAGTGGTCCTCCTTCATCGGCCCCGACCCCCAGGCGGCGATCACCGCGAACGCCTCGGCGCCGAGGTCGACCAGCCGCCGCGCCAGCTCGGGGAAGCGCACGTCGTAGCAGGTGACCAGGCCGAGCCGCAGCCCGGCGAGCCCCACCACGACCGGCGTGTCGCCCGGGCGCACCAGCTCGGACTCCCGGCCGCCGAACGAGTCGAACAGGTGGATCTTGCGGTAGCTCCCGGCGAGCGAGCCGTCCGCCTCGATCGCGACCGCGGTGTTGTAGACCCGGCCGTCCCCGGACGGCTCGAACACCCCGGCGAGCACCGCGACGCCGTGCTCCCGCGCCGCCTCGGCGAGCCCGGACACGAACGGCCCGTCGAGCGGCTCGGCGGCGGCCAGGGCGTCCCGGCCGAAGCGGACGAGGGTCGCCTCGGGGAGGACGGCGAGGCGGGCGCCCCCCGCGGCGGCCTCGGCCACGGCCGCGCGGGCGCGCTCCAGGTTGGTCTTGGGGTCCTTGGTGACCGCGAGCTGGCAGAGGGCGACGCGCATGCGCTCATTCTCCCCCGGCCGTGCCGTACCGGACCGGATCGGGGCGCCGGTTGGGGGTGATCCGCCACCAGGTGGCGCACCGCCAGACCCACTCCAGCGGGCCGTACCGGTGCGTGCGCAGCCACCACCGGCCGAACGCGAACTGGACGGCGAGCACCGCGGCCGCGTACCCGACCACCGACAGGTGGGTGGTGTCCCGGGCCAGCAGCGGCAGCGCCGCGAGGATGAACGGCGTGCTCGTCAGGTAGTTGGTGAGCGCCATCCGGC
>Ga0207874_1001462_pt1 | contig 26470 bp, 16 predicted proteins | sample HigsolmetaAR201D_FD_184833 | JGI IMG/M metagenome (GOLD analysis project Ga0207874, IMG submission 184833) | Ionic liquid and high solid enriched microbial communities from the Joint BioEnergy Institute, USA - AR20-1-D (SPAdes) (version 2) ...
ACGCCTTCGTTTCCGACTTTGGAATTTCCCGATGGCTCGATCGCGACGGAGACCTCACCCGCACCGGTTCGCTGCTCGGTTCGCCGAACTACATCGCTCCCGAGCAGCTGGTTGCTTCCCCTCGCAACCTCACGGTCGGCGCCGATGTCTTCTCACTGGGTGCCATCCTGCATCACCTTCTCTCCGGCGAACCCCCGTTCCGCGCAGACTCCCTGGCCTCAACGCTCCATCGTCTGGGATCCGGAGATCTTCGCCCACTTCCGGTTGGAACACCGCGGGATCTCGCGGCCATCTGCCGGCACGCCCTCGAACCGGAACCGTCCGCACGTTACGAATCGGCCCGTGATCTCGCCGCAGACCTCCGGGCATGGCTGGGCGATCGTCCCCTGTTGGTTCGTCGCTCCGCTGCGGCCGAGCGGCTCTGGCGTTGGGCCAGGCGCAACCCGCTTCCGGCCATGCTTGTCGCGCTCGTCATCCTATCACTGGCGGCCGGAGGCGGATTCTCCACGTTTTCCCACCAACGCGCGCTCGCCGCGGAAACCGCCCGTGCGGATGCCGCCGAAACTCTCGCCCGTGATCGCTTGCGCGCGTCCCTTCTCGCCGAGGCACGCACACTGCGGCTCAGCGGTCTGCCAGGTCAACGCACCGGGGCTCTCGCCAAACTCCACGAAGCGTGGGCATTGGAGCCCTCCGTCGATATTCGCAATGAGGCCGTGGCTGCGCTCGTGTTGCCGGATCTCAGTCAGCCGGCGGAGTCAGGTCCTCCGCCATTTCGTGAGCGCGCACAGAGCTTCACCGCAGAAGTGGGGGACTCGGAAAAAATCCTGACCATTAAAGGTCGCGAAGGAGAGTCCCTGGCGAACCTTTCATTTACCCACCGGATCACGTCACTGGCCTGGACTCCAGGGCAGGAGATGCTCATCCTGGGAACGGCGAACAAGCACGTCTGGATTTGGAACCGCGCCACCAAGGAACTCATCCGTCACATCACGGGACGTGCAGACGTGAGTGCACAACTTGCCGTCAGCCATCGGGGGAACTTCGTCGCCGACATCACCTATGAGGGGGCGCTTCGAATCTGGCAGACCGAATCCGGTGAGGATTTGATCACGGCCTCATTTGGTGTCGACACTGAGACGCCTCCCCAGTGGGCGGCTGACGATTCGGCGATCTATTTCAAACGGCGCGGTTCCGCCAAATGGTATCGCACGGAAGTCATTCTCCCGCGTGTCAGCAGCTATTTTCGCCCTCCGAAACCCGAGGAAACCTTCGAGGATGCGCGCACCATCGATCTCAACCAAAGCGGGAGATACGCGGCAACCTCGACGGAAAATCGCGTGCGGATTTGGGACCTCGAAACCGGAACCGTGAGCGGCGAATGGCTGAAATATCAGGAGGAATGGGCCCCCGCACGGTTTCTTCCCAAGAAGGACGTTCTTCTGGTTGGCGGCTGGTCCTCCGACGTGCTGGAGATTCCGATTTCCGCGCCTTACCACGCCCGAAAACTGCAGCGCCTTCCGGGCGCATTCCTCGTCGATCTTGCCCGCGACGGTTCGCTCGCCGGTTTCGTCGACAACACCGATCAGGACTTCAAGATCCTTGCCGCCCCTTTCGACCAGCCGCCCATCCGGATTCCCCAGCAGAAACCTTTCGAAATCGCAATCGAGCCGGGGACTCGCTGGATGGCACTCTCGAGCTTCGGCGAAGCGAAGGTTCGCATCGTTGGCTGGCCCGGTCTCGAGCCGCTCGCCACTCTCGACGCGGAGGGTGTCGCCTCCCGCCTCGCCATTGCCCCGGGCGGGGATCGCCTATATCTCGCCACCGATTCCGGCGGATCCGAGTGGCGCACGGATGACTGGACGAAGGTGCGGACGATCCGCCTCGACGAAGCCCAGCAATCGGCGCGCTATCTCGATAGCGGCATCATTCTGATCCAGACCCGCCGATCCATCCGCCTGCACGACACGGCAACGGGCAGGGAACTCGTGCGGCTCCCCACGCAGGAATCCTCGCGCCAGCGATCCAGTGTTTCGTTTACCACGTCTCACGACGGTCAACTTCTCGCCGTGCAGACGACGGAAGGGGGAATTCAGCTCTGGTATCTTCCCGCACTGCGCGAGGAACTTGCCGAATTCGGAATGGACTGGTGACAGACGGCGGTCCCGGTGAAGTCAGTCGTTTAGTGGAGCCTCATGGGAGCGTCCGTATGAGAGGTCGATCCACTACGAGGGACAAATGCTCAAGCGGTGAGGGCGGCAAAACCGGGCCTACTTCCGGGAGCGTTTGGGATCAAGGCCCGGAAACATGTTGAAGAGACCCGAGAAAGACGTTCCGCATGATCGATGCGATGTCGCCGGCCGTCCTTGCGACGCCGGGACACTATGAGATCGAGCGTTCTCGGTAAGGCTTCACAAGCAAACGTTCAAACATTTCGGGATTGCCCGGGAATCCGCTCTCGCCTGTTATGGTGACGCTTGCCGCCGTATAGAGCTTTTTGCATGAAGATCGATCACAGAAGTTCCATTCCGCTGCACGTGCAGGTGGAGAGCTTGATTCGCGAAATGTTGAAACAATCCCGTTATCAGAACGGGGAGCTGCTGCCTCCGGAGGCGCGCATCGCGGAGCAACTCGGGGTCTGCCGCAATACCGTGCGCGCGGCGATCTCGCGCCTGGTGCAGGAAGGCGTGCTCGAGCGCAGGGCGGGACGCGGAACCCGGTATGTGCGGCAATCGGTTCGCACGAGCCTGGAGAACTGGCCCAGCTTCACGCGTGAGATGAGGGCGAAGGGCATTTCCGTGGAAACCTTTTCCCGTCTGGTGGAGGACACGAAGCCGGATGCAAAAGTTGCGCGGATGCTCCAGCTCTCCAATCTGGAGAAGAAGCGAGGGGTCATTCGATTGGAGCGCGTGCGGGGTTACGGCGGGATTCCTTCGGTGAAATCCGTTTCGTGGTTTCATCCGCGCACGCGACTCACCGTCGATGACGATTACTCCATGCCGCTTTATGAGCTGATCTCGAAGCGAAGCGGGATCGTGCCGGAGTTTTCCGAAGAGGAGGTTTCCGCCGAGCTTGCGACCCAAAAGCTGGCCGAGGTGCTCGCGTGCGAGAAGGGTGATCCGATCCTTGTCCGCAAGCGCGTGGTGAGTGACGCCGCGAGAAAGGTGATCGAATACAACGAGAATCATTACCGGGCGGACCGCTTCACCTACGGATTGACGATTCGCAAGGGAAAGTAGGCGCCGACTATTCGCTTTGGTTCTTCAGCCGCTCGACGCGGAGAGTGACGACCTGCCGGGAGGCGAGCTCGATTTTTTCCGACGCAGGTTCAAGCGCATCTTCCATTGGATTTGATATGTGGATGGTTCCAACAGGGCGATGCCACACGAGCCGGGTGGAAGCGGGGTGTCCCGAGGTGTTGAAGAGCCGGATCATCCATGCCTTTCCATCGCGGCTCGGGCGCACCTGTGTCGCGACGATGCCGGCGTCTCCATCGAGGGTAAGCAACGGCGGCGGCACCGGAGTGTCCGGATCGACGGGTGCAGCGAGCAGCGGCTGGGTGATGCCGCGGCCGAATCGCTCCGCCGCAGCGGCGTCGTAACCCCCGACATAAGGGCGGATCGCGTAGCGAAAGGTGATCTCGCCCTCCTGGTCGGCTTTGTAGTTCGTTTCCCAGTGGTTGTTCATCGTCCACGACCACAGGAAGGGTGCGGGATCGATGTGAGCCCGGAATGCCTCGACGTCGAAATACGGAGAGATACGGATCGGGTCGAACTGGACGAGCGGTGCATCGACCGTGACCCACGTGACGCCACGGTCGTTGTTGGCGAGATCGATGAATCGCTGCACGCAGTAGAAGTTGCGATTCGCACCGGGAAGCTGCCCGGTCTCGACCTCCACGGACGCCCACGGCGTGTCAACGCGCGGAGTGGCGCCGGGGAGGTTGAACGGAAATCCGAAGTAGACGCCTTCGGGATCGCGAACCTTGAGTTTGTCGACGATGTTGATGATTTCGACGTGATCCATGCCGTCGATGAGCCGAACGCGACGGGTGAGCAACTTCGCGCCGGGAGCACCCGACTCGATTTTCAAAGTTGCAACGAGTGGGCCGGGATCTTCGACGGTGATGGAGACGGGGCTGCTGATCGTGCTGCGCCCTTCGTCGGGATTGCGGCCGAGGATGTAGAGATAGTCGTTGAGGCCGGCGCCTTTCGAAACGTCGACCCAATCTCCCTGCGTATCCTTCCGTTTCAACGACGAGATCGCACCGGTCTTCGGATCGACGGTGACTTCCAGTGTTTCGTTGGAGAGCGTGTTCTCCTGGGCGTGTGCGGAACCGCCATCCGCAGGTGCGCCCGCTTCAATCGTGTAGCGACGGGTTCCGAATGCAGGAACATCTCTCGCGAGAAAGGCGAGCTCGCCCGAGGCGAGACGTTGCGACGGCACGACCTGTCCCTTTTCATCCCGCACACGGTGGCCAGCCTTTGACTGCTCCTTCGTGAGTGTGACGAGTCCACTGCGCGTCCACGACGTGGTGTTGCTCACGTCGATCGTGGGCAGACCATCGCGCGGTGGCACAATCGACTCGATCAACTCACGCGCCTGCTTCGCGGCGTCGAACGCGTAGGCCTGCTTGTAGGCGTCCTGCCGGATCGCGAACTCGCTGTCCGGAGCGCTGATGCTGTTGTGCGCGCCCCACGTGTGTTCGTCGTAAAGAATCGCCTTGGTCCACGCCGCGTCGACCCGATCGTGCAAAGGCAGCGCGAAATCCCGCATCGACCAGAGAACCTGCGCCTGCACGAGCCGCTCCTTGGCTTCGCGGTTTGTTGCGGTGGCCTTCGAGGTGGAGGCGGCACCGTCCTCCCAATAGGGGGTGTAATCGCCGCGACGCACGGGGAGGTCTTTTCCGTATTTCTCCTCGAACTTGCGAAGGAAGCCGCTGTTTGTCGAAATGACGAATCGCGGCGAGAAGTGTGTTTTGTTCCACTCGTGCACGACTTCGCACAGCATCGGATCGGGCGGTCCGTTGTCGGCGCCGATCGCGTAGCGCAGCATGAGCATGTCGTAGGGGTAGTCGGGCTCGCGCTCGAGATCGGCGAGCATCGCGAGCACGTCGGGCATTTTGCGGAAAAGCTGGCACTCCTCGGGCGTGGTCGGATTCTCCGTCGCGTAGCGAAACATCGAATAACCCTTGGAGGTCATCCAAAACAGGACCCGGTCGCGGCCGTCCGGTGTCTCCCAATGGAATGGGCGATCCCCCCACGTGAGCACGCGACCGATGCGGTGGCGGACGTTCGGCGCGACGGTCATCTGGCGAATGCCATTCGCAACGAGCGCGGTGGTGAGTCCCCATGTGTATCCGGGCACATCCGACTGCATCGCGGAGTCGATCGTAACGCCATACTTCCGCTCAAAGTGCTTGGCGCTGGCGATCAACTCCATGAGCTCCTCTTCGTGGAAAAGTCCGGTCATGGCCTGGGCGTAAAGTCCGTCCAGATGAATGGTGCGGTTCCGGCACGCCTCAAGGAATGCCCCCCGTTCCGCCGGGGTCGCCACGCGCAGGAACTCCTCGACCGCCCACATGCCCTCGGGGTGCCACACAAAGCGCTCGCCTTCCGGGTAGCCCTTCGTCTTCTCGATGAGCTTCAGTGCGGTGCGGAAATGCTCCACCTGCCGCGCGAGCACGTCCTCCTGAAAGTGCGTGAAGCCGATGTCGAGGTGCGTCTGCGGAATCAAATACACCGTCCACTCGCGCGCCTTGTCCAACGCCAGTAGCGGCGCGTTCACGATCTTCGATCCGACGCGCAGCGAGACCGGATACTTTGTCGGAGCATCGACCTCGGGCGCCTCGATTGTGAGACGGTTGATCCCGGGGACGAGCGAAACGGTCTTTCGTGAGGGACCTAAGGTCAGCTCTGCGCTGACTGCGTGCCCGAGATGCACGATGTCCACGTTTGCCTGGCGCACCGGGTTGCCGTCTTTCGACTTCAACACCTCGATCGTGGTGCTGACCGATTCCACGAATGTGGACGGATAATTGCCGACATCCGCAAGACGAGCGCCCCGCCCCGCCTCGAACGCCACGGCATCCCAAAGCACCCACGAGCCCTCGATTCCGGTGATCTGGATTTCATTGACTCCGACGCGAAGAGCGGATGGCGGAATCGAAATCTTCACCACGTGCTCCCGCCCTCCAGCCGCTTTGGCATAGCCGCCATTGCCGGCGGGAGTTTCGTGCTCGGACGTGAAACCATTCACGCCGACCCGCAACTTTGGAGGCCCGCTCTGATGCGTGTCGGCGAAATCCAGGACGAGTGTGGAGTCCTCTTTCGGCAGCGCGGACAGCGCGAACCAGATGCGCGAGGTGTAGGGAGGGGTTGGCGCCCACCCCTTGTCGGACGGGCCGGGTTGAATATACGGCCAGTCTTTTCCAGCGTCGGAGACGCCCACCACGAAGGCTCCGGGTGTCGAGAAGCTCTTGTTGCCGTCGGGAGCGAGTGCAAATTCCGCGGTCGAGTTGTCGGGCTTTCCGATCTGCCACAAGGGCGCGCTCCAGCCGGTGATGGGAAAGACAGTCAGTGCCAGCACGGCGAGCCGGCGAAGCAAGGGAGAGTGTTTCATCATTAGATGTGGCGTCGGTGCAAGCGGAAGCCTCGAACGTTCCGGGGATATCTCGAAGAGAGTTTTCAAGTTCGCCTGAGATATTGTTCGAACATTTATTCTGGCAAGGAGAATGTGACGATTGCTCGATGCCACGCAACTGTGAGCAGTTATGTCGCTGGATTGCGCTTGACCCACGAGGCAATGTTTGAACATTTAGGAGTCAATGAGATTTCCCGTTCCCGAAATCCTGTGCCGCCGCGGCCACTGAAAGGAATGTTGTGAGTGTGCTGGTTGCGGATTTTGGAGGGACGCGCATCAAGATGGGGCTGATCGAAGACGGACGTCTTCAGGCGGTTCGCATCCGCGAGACGAGCGCCAAAGGAACGCTCGAGCAGCAGTTGCCCGATGTGCGCCAGGTCCTCGAGGAACTCGCCGCGTTGGCGGAGTCGTCCCCTGAGGCGATGTCATGGGCACTGCCGTGTCTTGTTGCTCCTGATCACGAGACGGTGACGCGGACGTTTGGAAAGTTTGACGACGCCGGAACGTTGGATCTCGGTGGATGGACCGAGCGGTATTTTGGAATCCCGCTCGTATTGGACAACGACGCACGTGCGGCGGCGATCGGCGAATGGCGTTACGGCGCGGGAAGGGCCTGCGACCACATGGTGATGGTGACGCTCGGAACCGGCATCGGCACTGCGGTGATCAGCGAAGGACGTCCGATGTATGGAAGGACCGGGCTTGCTGGAAATCTCGGGGGGCACAACATCATTCGCGCCGACGGCGCGCCGTGTGTGTGCGGCCTGCGTGGATGCGCGGAGGCGCATGTCGGAAGCTGGGCGATGCAGGCGTTCGCGCGGAAATCACCGCTCTTTGCAGAGAGTGCTCTTTCGAACGTGGAAACCATCGACTACCGCGTCGTCTTCGAGCTTGCCCGCGCGGGCGATCCTTTGGCCCGCGAGTTGAGCGAGAGCGCCATCCACGACTGGACGATCGTTCTTGTGAACCTGATCCACCAATTTGACCCGGAACGCATCGTGATCGGCGGGGGCATCATGGCCGGAAAGGACGAAATCCTCCCCTCATTGGAGTCCTCGCTTCGACGAATGCTCCCTTTGTCAAGCGACGTCACGCTTCACGCGGCTGCATTGGGCGATTCCGCGGCGCTGCTCGGCTGCGAGGCAATCTGCGCCGCACATCCTTCACTACGATGACTCAATCGAACTACGACAAACATCCTCACGTGGCGGTCGCCGGAATGGAGGATCAATGCTGGACCGGCTGGCAAAGCATTCTGAAATGCCTCTCCGGGCAGTTGAACGCCGTGGGAGGCAAAATCCTCACCATTGAATGCTATGTGGGCGTGTCGGTTGAGGAGATCGTCGCAGCCGTTCGCTCGCAGCTTCCCGCGGCCACCGTCTTCGCGACATCGAAGGCGTGGCTCGAGCATGACGAGATCGAGCGGCGGGTTAAGCCCTTTCTTGGAAACGGGGATCCGCTGTTTGGCTACGTCTCTGCGTTGCGAATGGAGGATTACTTCTCGCCGGAGAAGCTCGCAGCCATGCAGCGGGCGATCGCGGCCGTTGCGCGTGGACCGGTGGTCGTCATTGGACCGGGTGCGAGCATTGTCCATCGCGGTGACGTGATTGTTTACGCGGAGATGCCGCGCTGGGAGGCGCAGGGACGCATGCGCCGAAACGAGATGAGCAATCTCGGCGTCGAGAATCGCGAGCTGAAATGGAGCCTCAAATACAAGCGCGCCTGGTTCAACGACTGGCCGGTGTGCGATCGATTGAAGCTCGCGTTGAGGGACGTCGATTTCATCCTGGATACCTGCAAGCCCGCCGAGCCGAAGATGATTTCCAGGGAAGCGGCGAGGAGGGCCTACGAGACCGCACTGTCGCGACCGTTTCGCGTGGTTCCGTTTTTCGATCCCGCGCCATGGGGCGGCCAGTGGATGAAACGAACGATGGCTCTGCCCGAAGACGTGCCGAATTACGGGTGGTGCTTCGATTGCGTGCCGGAGGAGAACAGCATTGTCTTCCGCTTTGGCGATACGCTCGTGGAGCTGCCGGCGATGAACCTCGTGTTCTTCGATCCAAACCGGCTTCTCGGGTCCCGGGTGCACGCGCGCTTCGGCATGAGCTTTCCCATTCGCTTCGACCTGCTCGACACCGTGGAGGGCGGGAACCTCTCGCTCCAGGTTCACCCGTTCACGGATTTCATCCAGCGACACTTCGGTGTGCCTTACACGCAGGACGAGTCCTACTACCTGCTCGCGGCGGAAGAGGGGTCGGTCATTTATCTCGGTCTCGAGGAGGGTGCCGATCCCGGGGAAATGATTGCCGCGCTCGAGGCTGCCCAGGCGGGAGACAAAGCCTTCGACGACGAGCGCTTTGTCTGCCGGTGGCCGGCGAAAGTGCACGACCACTACCTCATTCCCGCAGGCACCTGCCATTGCTCGGGCAAGGGAACCGTCGTGCTCGAGATCAGCGCCACACCGAACATTTTCACGTTCAAGCTCTGGGACTGGGGACGCGTGGGGCTCGATGGCTTGCCGCGTCCCATCAACATCGAGCGAGGCAAACGGAACATCGCGTGGGAGCGCACGAGATCGTGGGTGGAGCGGGAGCTGGTGAATGTCGTCAGCGAGGTCGCGTCAGGCGAAGGCTGGCGCGAGGAGCGCACCGGATTGCATGCGCTGGAATTCATCGAGACCCGTCGTCATTGGTTCAGCGGACCCGTTTCGCATGACACCGGCGGCGGAGTGAACGTGCTCAACCTCGTGGAAGGTCGCGAAGCGGTCGTGGAAAGTCCGGGCGGTGCCTTCGAGCCATTCGTCGTTCACTACGCCGAAACGTTCATCGTGCCGGCGTGCGTGGGCCCCTACACGATCCGACCGCACGGCGAGGCCGCGGGAACGACCTGCGCCACGCTCAAGGCCAGCGTGCGAACCTAACTGCCAAGTTCCGCCCCCGTGTCCGCTTCCCGCCCCAGCTACCTCCTTCCCGCCAGCGCACTGGCATCATCGCTCGGTTCGTTTCTCTTCGGATTCGATACCGCGGTGATTGCAGGAACGACTTCGTCGCTGCGCGAGGTGTTCGCACTGGGCGACGCACAGCTTGGGTTTGCGGTGTCGTCCGCGCTCTTCGGTGCGTTGGCGGGCGCGGCGCTCGTGGGAAAGCCCTGCGAGCGATCTGGCCGGGTGAGAACATTGTTCGTGCTTGGCGTGCTCTACCTTGTTTCGACCTTCGGTTGCGCCTGGGCGTGGGATTTCCCGTCGCTGATGCTTTTCCGCTTTGTCGGCGGACTCGCAGTGGGTGGCTCCTCCGTGGTTTCCCCCATGTATATCACGGAGATTACGCCGCCGGAGAGGCGGGGATTGCTGGTGGCGATCAGCCAGCTTGCGATCGTGCTCGGCATTCTCACAGCCCTTGTATCGAACTTCGCAATCGCGGAAACCTTTGGCCTCGCCCCTGCGGCGGGAGCCTGGCGGTGGATGTTTGGCGCGGAGGCGGTTCCGGCAACATTGTTCCTGCTCTCCGTGTCCGCCATTCCGGAAAGTCCCCGCTGGCTCGTGCATCGTGGTCGATCGGACGAAGCGCTTCGCATTCTTCAACGTCTCGGTTACGCGGATCCCTCCGCGGAACTCGCACGGATCAATGCGTCGTTTGCCGCCGGCACTGCCCGTCGGGAGTCGCTCTTCCAGCGCCGCTGGCTCAGGCCGTTGCTGCTTGTTCTCGCCCTCGCTGCCTTCAACCAGCTCGATGGCATCAACGCGATCCTCTATTACATCACCGACATTTTTCGCATGGCCGGATTCGGTGCCACCGACGCGTTCCGGCAGTCCGCACTCGTCGGGATCGTCAACCTCGTCTTCACCATCGTCGGCATGGTGCTCATCGATCGAATCGGGCGGCGCCATCTGTTGCTAATCGGCTCCGTCACTTTCGTTTTTTCCCACCTGCTCGCGGCATGGGTCTTTCTTTCCGGAACCGGTGGATGGTCCTCCGTGGTTGCCGCGGCCGGGATCGTCGCCTCGCATGCTTATTCGCAGGGAGCGGTGATCTGGGTGTGCATCAACGAGGTGCTGCCAAACACCATTCGCGCCACGGGATCCTCCGCTGCGTGTTTCGTGCTTTGGGGGCTCGCAATCGTTGTGAGCACGGTCTTCCCAATATTGATCGCGGCGTGGGGAGGCTGCCTGTTCCTCGTCTTTGCCGCGATCATGGTGCTCCAGTTTTTCGTGGTGTGGAAATTCCTCCCCGAAACAAAAGGCCGATCGCTCGAGGAGATCGAAGCATCGATGCACTGAGTGATTCCCCGGAGCTGCTGCCCTCTCTCGAAAATGAAATGTCCCAACATCATATGCGCATTATTCCGGCGGGTCTGCGCTGCAAGCGCTGAGGGGGCGCTTTTCCCGTCCGATGCCACCCAATTGCGTCATTTGAAGTGCCCCAATTTTCCATAAGTTTGGGGTGTCCTCCATCCCTCAACGACTGTTGAATGATACTGAGATCGTTTCCTCCTCAATCCGATGCAGACGACCGGGCCCGCCGGAAGTTGCGCTTTCGCTTCTCCGGCCGACGCGGCTTTTCGCTCATTGAGCTGTTGACGGTCACCGCGATCATCGTTCTGGTCGCGAGTTTTTCGACCAGTGCGCTTCGCGGATTGGCAGGAGGCGATAACCTCCAAAGTGCGGTGATCGGCATCAGCTCGACGCTGGAAGCGGCCCGGCAGGCCGCCATCGCGAGTGGTTCCTATACATGGGTGGCCATGAGTGAGGAGCGCGATCCCAAGACGGATCAACCTGCGGTCGTCGTCGCGGCGTTCACTTCGAAGGTCGGCACCCGCGGCGCGGATTTTCGGAACGGTGCCGATATGCGCCTGCTTTCAAAGGTCGTGAAATACGACGGGGTCACGTTGATGACGGAACCTCCCGGAGGCAGCAGCCTTGCCAGCCAGCTGCCCAAGGTCCATTCGAAGCACTCCCCTTCCGACAGCAATTTCAAGCCGCAGTCCGACGACCTGCCGGGCCCTTACAGGAATGTCGCCTTCGATTGGGTGGTGATCTTCAACCCGCGTGGAGAGGCGGGAATCGACTCCGACAGCGGCATGCAAAACGCGGATTCCGATAGCATCGATCTCGCCGAGGCGGTGGAATTTACCGTGGTGTCCAGCAAGGGAGACAACCCGTCTTCGAAGGAGGAAAAGTCTGCAGTCACGATTCGAGTCAACGGACTCACCGGCCAGGTCGACGTTTATCAGGCGGAAGTCAGGAAGTAGTTTCATGCGTTTTCAACGGTTTTCCGAGCCCTGTCGGACCACGCTGGCTTTCAGTCTCGTCGAGGTGGTGCTCGCCCTGGGGATCACGGCGTTCTCGATTCTGACGATCATCGGACTCTTCGGCACCGCTCTCAACAGCAACAGTGACAGCGAGGCGCGGATTCGCGCCGCGAACCTCGCGACGCTCGTTCTCTCGCAATACCAGAATGCGCTGAATGCCGGTCCTTCCTCCGGCGCGTGGACGAGTCCCTTGCCGCAGAACGTGACGTCGGATTCTCCGCCGAACGATTTCTCAACCCCCGCGATCGGCCTCACGGTTGATGGTCAGAAAGCTGGAAGTCTCGACGATCCGGATGCGGTGTGCGGATTGCGCTACATGGTTTGGAAGAGCCCGGAACTCAGCGGGGACTGCCCGTATGAGCTGATCAACTGCGCTTTGAAACTGCAATGGCCGGCGGCTGCGCTTGCCAAAAATGCGGAGGCCTCCGGCGAGTCGTTCGAGATCACCACCTCGTTCCTCGTGAAGAAGCAGCCATGAAATACGCCATTTGTTCTCGTCGCCGTATTCGGCATTCCGGCTCCGTTGCTGCGTTCACATTGGTCGAGCTTTTGGTGTCCATCACCGTCCTCGCCATCGTGGTCGTCATGTTCAGCCAGTCGCTGGGCAGCATTCTGACGGGTTGGAGCACCGCCCAGGAAAAGATGGACAATTTCGCGAAGGCGCGAACGGCGTTGAGCCGGTTGCAGGTCGATCTCAACAATCTGGTCGATCGGGGCGATCTGGCGAATTTCGGGCTCGATGGCGACCGTTCCGTTCTGGGTTTCTACACGCTTCAAAGGGGCATCGGAAGCGGTGGATCCGATGCCCGTTCGCTGAGTTACGTCGAATATGCCGCGGGAGATGATGATCGGGGGGAGCCCGCTCTGTTCCGATATCATCGAACGTTTACGTTCGCGGATGGCGATGCGCCGGAATTTCTCCCTGCGCCGACGCCTTCGCCATCGAGCACGCCGCCCGAGCCGACCCCCGAGGCCGTTGACACCTCCACGCTGGATGACCTCATCGCGGTGCGTGGCCTCGTGGGATTCTCCTATGGATTTCTTCACCCCGACGGGAACTATTCCGCGAGTTATTACAGAAATTCCTCGAACGAACCGAGCCGCGCGATCGCCGTCAAAGTAGGAGTCGTCATTACCGACAACCGCACCGCCGCGATTCTCGAAGAGCGCGGCAAGCTGGACTCGCTGGTTTCCGATCTCGAGATCAAGGACCCTCCCTCCGGTTCGAACTGGAGTCCCAAGGCGATCTGGGACTACCAGCTGGGGTTCTCCGATGCTCCGCCGACCAATCCAGGCGGGGCGGGGTCCAGTCCATCCCGAGTGGATTTTGACGATTACGGCGGACGTTTCCTCGACAGTGTTCGCTCCTTCGAGCGGACCTACACGTTCCCGTCCGGCAGCCTCACTGCAGTTCGTTGACCCGTGAAAAGCTCGTCAGATCATCGGGGTTTGAAGGCCCTTCCAAAAAGCCAACGTGGTGTCGCCCTCGTCATCACACTGCTCTTTCTCGTCGTCACGACGATCATCGTCGTCGCGTTCCTTGTGCGGTCGCAATCCGACTACCAGGCAAGCGCCAGCTACAGCGCATCCGTCCAGTCCGAGGCGCTTGCCGCAAGCGCTGCCGACCAGGTCATTGCGAATTTTCTCGCGGAGATTGCCGATCCCGACAACTCCACGACCCATAAGCTGGGGAACGACCTCACATGGTTCGAACCGAAGGATAAGGGTGGGACATTTCCGTCGATGATTCCGGAGATCGCGACGAACTTCGGCGGCGCCCGGAACAACCTTATCAAACAAAGCCTCGCGTCGACGCCATTCTATTCCAACGCCCAGCCTGTCGCGAGTTCGGTCAAAAGCTCCGAGGGGGAGCGTCCTGTCAGCGGAAGACGTTGGGATCTTCCCCGGTTGCTGCTTGATGACAGCGGGCTACAAGCCGGCGATTTCGACAACAGCAATGTCCCGGACTGGATTTACGTGCGGGAAAACGGCGAAACCACCACATCTCCCGATGAGAACATCGTCGGCCGATATGCCTACAACGTCTATGATGTTGGGGGATTGTTAAACGTTAATGTTGCCGGCCACGAAACCTCTGCAAAGGCGGAGGATATTGCCCTCAAAGGAGCGCTCGCTTTTGCGGATCTCACGCAAATTGGGCTTAACGGAAATGCTGTCGATGAGATTGTCGCGTGGCGCGCTCCTCATGTGGACTGGGCGGACATTGGAAACCCGGATGCCGATATCTCGGGTTCGCCGCTATCCATCCTCGATTTTCTCCGCCTGGGTTCAAACGTGGGTTGGATGAAAAACCCGGCCATCGATTCGACCTCGGGAGCGAACCAGTTTCTGTCGCGCAGAGATTTGCTTCGCTTCTTCGAGGAAAAGGGATTCGACTCGAAACTACTTCCCTTTCTCACTCATTTCAGTGTCGATGCGGATGCGCCCACATTCAGTCCCGACACGGAAATCCTTCTCGTCAATGCGAAGAAACCCAGTGGCGGAGCACAACCCAGCAAATTGCTGGAGAGCCGGGCGACCGACACGGTGAACCCCTCGGATCAGAAGAGAATCAATCCTCCGCGTTTCGCAAATGACACCCTGATAGGCGCCTACAAGCTTCCCAACGACAAAACCGTCGAGGCTCCCGTTCTGTTCAAGCGCTTTCCTCTGAGCCGTCTCGCGCTAGTTCGAACGGACCCTTCGGCGCGGGCTGCCGCCGGCTCCACCGAAGAACTCACGCAACGGTATTTCGGGCTGGTGAGTGGAGGCGACGACTACACCTGGCAGTATAAAGACGAAGAGGGGGAGACCGAGCACATCAAGACCCTCGACGAGGTTGCGGCTGCGAATCGTGAGCCAAACTTTTTCGAGATTCTCAAGAGTGTGATCCAGGTTGGATCCTTGGGGCAGCATCGAAATCCGGTTCGACAAGACGCGAAGATGTCCCTGGAGCCCCAAGGAAATCGCGTCGACGATCATATCCTGCGGATCGGCGCGGCCATCATCGATCAGGCCGACGAAGACAGTTACCCGACACGCATTCGTTTCCTCTACGATCAAAATTCGGGATTGGGAGAGATCTATGGTGTCGAGGATCTGCCTTATATCTACGCCATGAAATTTACCGGGTTCGGAAAAAAGGACTCTCCCAAGCAGCATTATTTCATAGCGCAGCCGGTCCTCTGGAATCCTCATAATCCGCAGCGAAGAAAAGATACAACCGACGTGCCCGAAAAGTTTCAGATCAAGCCGCTCAAGCCCAATGGTCCAATTTCAATCCAGATGTCTAGTAAAGGCAAGGACGCCAACAATCCTGGAGTATCGATTGCAAACCAATTCAATCAATCGACCACGATTAGTTTCGATTGGAAACCCAATGACGAGAATTTTCGTCAACCGCAGACTCTCCTTTCAAAATCGTATCCTCTTAATGCCAATGTGCAGGGTGGTCCCGGGCTGGCAGTTCATCCAAAGGATAACGAAGTTTACGCCCCTTTAAACCCTTATTCTTCGGCTACTCCGGTTGGTTTTTACATTGGACAACATGGGGTCGATGCCGGTGACGACGCACAAACGGTCAGATACGGGTCCGGGACTGCCCAGTTCCAGTTGCAATATCGAGCGCCCAACGGTGCCTATTACACTTACGATCGCTTGTGGTTCACTCCTGAGGCGGTGAAGGCATCAGATCACAAGGACCATCCGGCGACGCCGACATTTGGCTCCCTTTTCTCGGGCCGGGAGGATCCTCGAAATCCGTCAAAGCTGCGTTCGGAAGCCATTTACCAGAAAAGCGACCCGAGGTCGCAGCGATTTATCTGGACGAGTGACCTTATGTATTTTTGCGGATTTTCCGCCGACACTTCATTTCGCTACGCGTTGGCGGAGGGCACTGGCCCGGGCTGGTATCGGGGGATCTTTTCCAAAATAAATGGTGGTGGAGACCGCGAGCCAACGGGGTGGGATGAATCAAAGGATTACGTAGATCTCTGGAAATTCGGTAATCAGAAAAATCCCAGCAATGACCGCAAACTCCGAATCGATATGGGCCACCTTTCCATTAACCGAGATGTGGAGCAATTGGGAGGATGGGGCTTCTACTATAGCGACCACGACGGGGTTATCCGACGCGCAATGGCTGGGGGGATGAGTAATGCGGTTCTGAAAAGCCTTGCGGAGGGATCTCCCCCCAGCGACCAAAGTCTTTCCGCTCAAATGAATCCATCATCCCCGGACAGACCGCTGCCGATGCAGGCTAATGCCTTGGATTTGGCAAACAAAAAGGATTTGGCCAAAAATTTCTATCACAGCCGTCCGATCGTTTTGAATCGGCCCTTTCGATCAGTTGGCGAGCTTGCCTACACCTTTCGGGACGTTCCTTGGAAGAACATCGATTTTGCCTTTTCGGAAAGCGGCGACACGGGCCTCCTTGATGTCTTCACGATTTATGAAAATGAGGGCCAGGCCGACTCAGCCACGCCGCTCGTCGCCGGGAAAGTTAATTTGAATACCGCGCCAAAGCCGGTTCTCAAGGCCCTCCTTGCCGGGACCGCCAAATACCTGCCGACAGACTCCTCCAACACCTTTGAGGACTTGGACGAGATCGATTCTCTGACTGAGCGGCTCGTTGAATACCGATCCACCGCCGGAAGCCCAAACACTTCGGAAAACGGTGTAAATGGTCCGCTTCGAAGCCTCGCGGAACTTGTTGGGCGGGTTTATTCTTCGGGTAAAAGTGATTTCGGAGAAGCGTCCTTCGTTGGACTTCATCCGGAACAGGTCGCTTCAGGGGAGGATGCCGTAAAGGGGGAACGCATTTCTGCCGTAACGCGTGCACTGGCAGATGTCGGCACCACGCGAACTTGGAATGTGATGATCGATCTTGTGGCGCAATCCGGCAGGATACCAAAAGATCGGCAACTTCAGGATTTCAGTGTCTCCTCGGAGTCGCGCTGGTGGGTGTTCGTTTCCATTGACCGCTTTACCGGGAAAATACTCGCACACTCGGTTGAGCGCATCGTGGAATGAGACCCGCTCACCCCAAACTTTTCGATGAAACATCAGGTCATTCTTTCTATTTTTGTCGCAAGCGGATTGATCGCGTTTTCCCAAGCTGCTTTCAGCCAGGAAACCGCGGAAATTCCTCCGCCGAAGTTTCCAATCAAGCTGCGCGCCAACGAAAATGCGCAATGGACGATCGACATTCGAAAAAAAGGGGGGAGGGATTCTTCAAATTCCAATGAGGCTGAGGAACAGAAACGTCCAAGCCAGATCGTTCTCACAAAGACCGGGCCCATCTATCGCGAGGAAGCCAACGGGGCAACGCAGTGGATTTTCGTCACGGATGGCGGGATTTATCGTCTAAATAAACCGCCCGGGAGCCAGAATTGGGAGCGTGTGGAGAACTCGGTTTACCTGGACGCCCAGAACTACAGCGATTCCGATTTCGAGAGTTTTAACTGGATCGGCGAAAAGAACTACAAGGGGGTCCAGGTGTTGGACAACGTGCCGGTTTATTACTTCGAGGAGACCAGTCACCTTCCAATTACCCGGCAGGACGAACTTCATTACGATGTCGGCAGCGCAATGAGCGGCGACGCCAGTTACGAGTTCGTCGCCAAGGCGTGGCTCGATGCGAAGACGCTTCTTCCGGTCCGGTTTGAGGACAACAGGCAGGTGCAGACCTACACGTTTGGTGCTGCGCCGAACGGCCGCTTGAGTCCGCCGGCAGAAGTGCTCGCGGCCCTGAAAAAGTGGGTGGAAGATGTTAAAAGAATGAACCGGTAGCGGTTCGAGTTTTCCTGGATTGCAGCCATCCGGAATCGGGTCTACGGGCTTGAGCAAAACAAGCTGACCGCTGACTCCGCGAAAATGATACGGCACTCGGCGAAAATGCCACTATCGCCGAGGGGTCGGGAGGTCGTTTGCTCGTTGCCAATCAAGTTCCCAACAAATGCCAATCCATTCCTTTCGCTCTCTGCTGCAGTTTCTGGCTGTTGGCTTCACCGCCTTCGCCGCTTCCCACTCGTTTGGTCTGACCGTCCTAACCAACGACGGATTTACCGACGATAATCAGCCGATCCCGGGAACCATTAACTATGAACAACCCAACCAGACCTCGACCTACGGCTCCAATGTTTCGGGGCCGGGGATGAACTGGACGGTGGCTCCCGGTGTCAGCGAGATTGTCGGCACCCCGGACATTTCCCTTCTATGGTCGACGGGGTTTTTCCAGACCTACACGAACTGGGATGGCCGCGGCAATGTGGTCCAACTCGACTCCTTCACGCCGCCGATCCAATCCCCGATCTTCCACATCCTGTTCACGCCCACGGCGGAGTTTGCGGTGAGTCTGGTCTCCTTTGACCTCGATGCGTGGGCGGGATCTCCGGATGGCGATGTGGTCGTGGAGTGGACCCTGTCGAATGCGACTTCCTCGTTGATTTACGGGTCCGGACAGTTCTCCAAACCCGCCTTGCTGGGAGGCCGGGAAACCATTTTTGTGAACTACACCGGTCTGGCTGGTCAGCCGCTTTTGCTGACATTCCACCAGACCGGAGGGGATGGCAGTTATCTCGCTCTCGACAATCTGACGTTCGATCAGGTCGTAGCGGTCCCGGAGGCGTCGACGACCGCATTTGTTGGCGTGGGGCTCGCGGCTTTGGCGATTGCGGGACGACGCCGGCGCAATGGGGGGCGCGGGGAGTTCTGACGGTGCTTTGTCAGGGGATGGCTGCATCCGGCATCGATATGTCGGATGCACTGCCTGAGTGACTCGCGTTGCGACAGCGCGTTTAATGCCGTGGAGATGGACGGCAGTCTCCGCGGCCGCGAGGCGAATTCGCATTGGTTCAATCTTTTCAATGCCGTGGCCTCCCAGGCCGCGATGGGAGCGCCGATCATCCTGCTGGCGAATTCCCTGCACGCCTCCTCGCTCTTCCTCGGAATCATCACGGCGCTGTCGCCGCTGGGGACGATGCTTCAGCTTCCGACGGCGCGCCTTTTGCACGTCTCCGAGTATAGGACCACGTTCTTTGTCGGCTGGCTGCTGCGGACGGTTTTCATCTTCCTCGTCGCCCTGTTGCCGCTGCCCCCGTTCCTTGATCCGGCCGCGAAGCGGGGCACGTTGCTGGCGGTTCTCGTCACGTTCAATGTCCTCCGCGGGATTGCGACGGCGGCGTGGTGGCCGTGGATTGCGGAGCTGATTCCCGAAGAGCGCCGGGCGCGCTTTCTCGCCCGGGACCAGCTTTTCACCTACATCGGCGGGGTCTTTGCCCTGGCGGCCTACGGGGCTGTGATGAGCGAGAATTCCTCCGCGACGGAGTTTGCCAGGACGTTTTTGGTCGGTGGGATCTGCGGAGTGGTCAGCCTCGGCTTTCTGAAGCGCATGCCAAATCCGCCAGCCAGCCGCCGGGCGCGTGAACCCGGGGCGCCGGTCAACTGGCGGGAGGTTCTCGCGAAGCGGTCCTTTACGCAACTCATCGGGCTGAATGTGCTCCTGCTGCTGGTGATCGGGAGTTTGAATGTCTTCGCGATCCAGTTCCTGCGCGACGTGTGCGACTTCTCCGCGGAGTCGATTCTCTATCTGTCGGCGGTGATGTTTCTGGGTCCACTGCTTACGCTCCATTTTCTGGGCAACTGGACCGATCGCCGCGGGCCCGGCCTCCCGCTTCTCGGTGTGCTGGGCACCTATGGGATCGTCGTTACGGGGTGGTTGTTGATCGCGCTGGGAGTATTGCCTTGCGCGCCTGGATTGATCGCGGTGCTGCAGGTGCTGGCCGGCACGGCGTCAGCCGCGTTCAATGTCGCGAACATGCACCTTGCGTTGAAAGTGATCCCGGAAGTCGGTCGCAACCGACTGCTTGCGCTTTTTACGGTCGTCACGAGCCTTTCCCTTGCGGGGGCTCCGGTGCTTTTTGGCTGGTTGCTTGACGCCATTGGCAACCGGCATTTCGTCTTCGCCGGTCAGGTCTTCCAGCGGCATGCTGTGTATTTCGGGATTCTTTTCCTCCTGGTCGGCATTGCTTTTGCGGTGGCCGTTTTCTGGCTGCCCGACCGTTCCGGCCGGGAACGGAACGGGCTCTGAGCGCCGGCGTTCCTCGCGGTATTCACTGGGTCGTTTTCCGGTTTTGGAGAAAAAGAACCGGCTGAGCTCGTGCACCGAGCTGAAACGCATTTGTTCGGCAATTTCCGCCAGGCTCAGGTCCGTGTGGGCGAGCAGGTGGGTGAGGTGCTGGAGCCGCACGCGCTGAATTTCCTGCTTTGGGCTGTGACCGAGATACTGCGCGAACAGTGCCTTGATCGTGGTGAGCGAAAGCGGGGAAAGCTGTGGAAGCTCCGACACGCGGATCGGGTCGCGCGGTGCGGTGAGGCGGATGTGACGGACGATTTTGCGGATGTGTTCATCCGGGATGGCGAGCACGTCGGTGGAGTCGCGTTGCACGACATCCGCGACCGGCACCGTGAGCGACGGGATGGCGGTTTTTCCCCCGAGCATTTGTTGGTGGAGAATCCGTGCCGCGTTGCGTCCGATTTCGAACCCGGGAAACGGTGTCGTGCTGAGCGCGGGAAGCGTGGAGTAGCAGTAGATGAGGTCGTTGCCAAAGCCAACGACCGCGAGTGACTCCGGGATGGTGATTCCGAGAGCGTCCGCCGCGCGCAACACCACGGCGGCCAGCGCATCGTCAACGACGAACAGACCCGTTTGCGGCGGGAGGGTTTCGAGGAAACTCATGACCTCCGCCTGGATTTCCTGCCACGACGTGGGCTTCCAGAGCGGCCGGCCCTTGAGGTAGTGCACGTGGGGCTCGATGGCGTAACGGCGCAATTCGTCGCGGAATCCCTTGAGCCTTTGCCGCGCGTAGCGGCGGATGCCGGGAGCAAATTGCGGTTCGCGATAAAAGGTCTCGCCCCGCGCGAGGAAGGCGAAGTGCCGCACCGCGCATTCGACGAGATGCGCGGCCGCGCGCCGGCCGATTTCGAGGTTGTCGGGCACCACGCGGGGAAATCCTCCGTCGGGCCCTTCCGTGCTGGTGAGCACGACCGCAACCTCGTTTTTTCGAAAGGCTTCCAGCTCCTGTTCCGTCGCTCGAAAAAGAATGATGCCGTCGCCCCGCCAGTTCTCGTCGAGCGTCACCGGGGCCATTTCGCCGTAGGAGTCGTTTTCAGTGACCAGCTGCCAGGCTTCGTTCTCGCGCATGTAGGAGACGATGCCTTCGAGCACCTGCGGGCAGTAGGAACTCCAGACGGGGTAACGCACGGCTACGACCCGTCGCTTTTTCCTCGGCGGAACGTGCGCGCTTTGCAGGGGAAACATTGGGGAGGTCTTTAAATAATTTCCGTCGGGCGGATTTGCCAGCCAATTGGCGATTTTGCCGTCACATGGCCGCGGCGTCTTTGTGGAAGATACCATGGCCATGTCACCCCGTTCCGGATCTGCCGTTACCGATTTGTTGTCGTCCCGTTTTCAACGCCGGGTCCTTTTGAGGATCGCCTGCGCCCTGGCATTTGCGGTCCAGGCGTTGAGCGCGGCGCCTTCGATCAGCACGGACAAAACCAGCTACGCAGCCGACGAGTCGATTCGCGTGAGCTTCGCCGGCGGACCGGCGAGCGCGACGGATTGGGTGGGGATCTATCCGGAAGGGACCGTGCCGAGCGGAGATCCGCCGTCGTTGATGTGGTTTTACACGAATGGGACCCAGCAACCCGGGAATGGCCGGTCGGAGGGCACCTTGACGTTCCCGCCCGGATTGGGCAGCGGGCGCTATGCGGCGTGGTTTCTGGCGAGTGATGGCTATTCCGTGCTCGCGGGGCCGGCGGTGTTTGAAGTTGCCGCGGAGGTGCCGGCGTGGCGTGTCGATGCCATTCGCTTGAGGCATGCAGTGGTGGGCAACGCCTACTCGGGCAGGATTCGCGCTTATGCGAGCGCACCCTCGCTCCGGCGCTTTCAAAAGGTGTCCGGCCCGGCGTGGTTGCAGGTGAATGCGGACGGAAACGTCTCCGGAACGCCCGGCCCGGGCGACGTCGGAATCAATACATTTCGAATCCGACTTGAGACTTTCAAACCGGGAATGCCCGCGGAGGTCCCGCTGGCGATTGAAGTCTTTCCCGTCGGGCAGGAGCACGTGTCGGAACTCACCGTGATGAGTTTCAACGGCTGGCACGAGTGGAACAGCGTGGTCAACGGATTCGAGAAGGCGGTCTACGCCATCGTGCGGTCGGGAGCCGACATTATTGGACTGCAGGAATCTTCTTCCACCCGTGCGCAGCAGATGGCGGATGAACTCGGCTGGTTCCGGGTTCCAACGGGCACGGGGACCGCCCAGATCATCAGCAAATATCCCATCGTGGCGACGCACTCCGTTGGCGGCATTGAGAGCGGACGCGTTGTGGGTGCAACCATCCGTCTCGCCCAGAATCCGCAGCGTCAGGTGGTGATGTTCAACACGCACCTCGACTACCAGTTCTATGGTCCGTATGCCGCTTACGAGAACGGCGCCACCGAGGCGTCGGTGCTCGCCGAGAACAACCGCTCGCAACGCGTGGCGCAGATCACCGCCGTGCTGGCGGGAATGGCCCAGGCGATCGCCAATGCGGACGTCAACCCGGTGTTTTTGACGGGGGATTTCAATGCGCCTTCGCACTTGGACTGGACTGCCGCCACGGCGGAGCAGCACGGCGGGGTGGGACCCGTGGCGTGGCCGGAGAGCCTCCGTGTCGTGCAGGCGGGACTCGTGGATTCCTTCCGTGCCATGCATCCCGATCCCGTTCTTGAACCCGGAAACAGCTGGTCAACGATTCACAAAGGCACCGAGCCACAGGACCGGATTGACTTCGTCTATCACCGTGGGAAGGCGCTGCATCCCGTTTCCTCGGAACTCTATGCCACCGAGGTGCAGACCACGGTCGGATCGTGGACAACGTCACCGGATCCGAAAGGCGCCGTCGCCGGCAACACGTGGCCGAGCGACCACTTCGCGGTCAAGACGACCTACCGGCTCGACCCCGTGGATTCGGACAACAATTCGCTGGGCGATGCCTGGGAGCGGCGGTGGTTTCAGCGACTTGGAAACGATCCCGGAGATGATCCGAACTTCGACGGAGTGAACAATCGTCGGTCCATGCTGCTGGCGGTTTCGCCAACGATCTACGAACCGCCGATTCGTTCGGTGGACCCCGGATCGCCCAACAGGGTCACGGTTTCCCTGTCCGATCAGGCGTGGGGACGCGGCTATCGCGTCGAGCGATCCGTCGATCTCAAGCAGTGGACGCCTCTGTGGCAGTTCGATGATGATGTCTTCTTCTCGAGCCCGGCGATTGTCGGCGTTTCGCGTATTCGCTCCGGCGAATGGCTGATCCAGATCCAGGACAACAGCGACGCGCCGTTCGTTTTCTATCGGACGCGCCTCCTCTCGGAATGAATCGTGGAAATCCGTGTCCCGACTCCTCGTTCACCTGAACTTCTTCGCGCAGCCTGGTGTCGGGAATTCGCATCGAAACTCTTGTCGAGGCGAATTTTTTGGATACGCGTTTTTCCATGAAAGCGACAATTCGCGCGCTTGCGGCGCTGTTTTCGTTTCCAATCTCTCCGCTCAACTCACGGTGACTTACTCGGACGGCGAGGTGAATGCCTCAGCCTACAACACAAGCCCTCCGAATGACCCACTGACACTCTCGGTTCCCGTCGGTTCCGCTGAGCAGACCGGTCAGATCACCGGTTCGGGAGACGTAATCAAGACCGGTGAAGGCATCCTCGGGCTCTCGAGCCCCGGGACAAACTACACCGGCACGACGACGATTGCGGAGGGCACGCTGGTCATCGCGAACACGATTTTCTTCGACAGCCCGATTGACATTACCGCGGCGGGGCAGCTTGTGCTGGATGGCAGCGGCGCGGTGGTGCTCCACAAAGGCATCAGTGGCGCAGGCAGCGTTGGTGTTTCCGGTGGTCCTGCAGGTGTTGCGTATCTGAGGGGTGACAACAGCGGGTTCACCGGCACGTTCACGTTGCCTCAGGGTTCGGGCACAGTGGTGTGGATCCACGAGAACGGTGGAAGCGCCACCGCCCGCTGGGACCTCAGTGGTGCAGCCGCGAGCATTTCAACGACCACCGGCGACCATACGGTGAAACTCGGGGCCCTCTCGGGCTCGAATCCGGATACGGTTCTCGGAGGCGTTGCGGATCCTGGGGTGCCACACACCGCGATCTTCGAGATTGGTGCCTTGGACACGGACACAACCTTTGCGGGTCGATTTGTGGATAATGCCTTTAGCGTAGCGGCTCTCACGAAGGTTGGCGGCGGGACGCTCACGCTCACGGGAGCTAGTGATTACACCGGCCTCACCATGGTGAACGGAGGCACGCTGGCCTTCGTAGCGGGCGGCAGCTTGACGCGGACAGGGGAAATTCGCGTGGGAACGGGCGGAAACACTGGCACTCTGGCGATTGCGGACGGAGTGGTTTCCATCCGCGGCGATCTCACCCTCGGCGAAAACGGCGGCGCAGGCACCCTCACCATCGGGGCCAATGGAGTGGCCGTGGTGGAGGAGGGGGCGGGATTGACGGTCGGCGGGACGGACGGCACCGGCACGGTCAATCTCCAGGCCCTCGGTGAGCTGTGGGTTGGAGGCGTTGATGGCATTCAGAAATCCGATGCGGGAGCGGCGAACTTTAACTGGGCGGGTGGAACGCTCCACGTCGGAGACAGCGACCTTAGCACGTCTGTGCCGATGACCCTCTCCGAGATTTCGATTCTGGATACCGGAAGCAAAAATGCCACGCTGGCCGGGACTCTCACTGGCCCGGGAGGTCTTATCAAGACGGGTGATGGCGCGGTGACGCTCACGGGTGTAAGCGACTATGCGGGGCCTACTGTTGTGCGCTCGGGCGCGTTGGTCCTTGCGGATGGCGGATCTCTTGCGACGCAGAGTCTTCAGGTCGGTTCACCGTCCGAGGCGGGCGCCGTCACCGTCTCAAGTGACGCGGGCACCGCCACCCTTTTTGCCCGCGAGCATATTGCCCTCGGTGCGGAAAACGGGGGAGGCTCCGGCACGCTTGCCATCGGAGACGGTGGTGTGGTCACGCTCGGGGAGGGCGCAAGGCTGACCGTCGGTCAATGGGCGGCGGGCACGGTGAAACTCGAAACCGGTGGCACGCTCAACGTTGGCGGTGTCGGCGGCATCGTGAAAGGGGCCGGGATGGCAACGTTCGAGTGGTCCGGCGGCACTCTTCGCGTTGTGAACAGCGACCTCACCGCGGATGTTCCGATGACGCTCTACGGCACGTCGGTTTTTGACACGAATGGCTTTGACGCGACGTTGCTGGATCCGCTCACCGGCGTGGGCGGCTTTACCAAGACCGGAGCGGGCACGCTCACGCTCGCAAGCCCCTCGAGCAACTACACTGGCGCGACAACGATTGCCGAGGGCACCGTTGCGATTTTGGGAAATCCTTCTTTCAACAGCCCCGTTGCGATTGCAGCGCAAGGGGAGCTTGTGCTGGGCGGTGGTGACGTGCGGCTCCACCAAGGCCTTGGTGGCGAGGGAAATGTGACCGTCGCGGGGAAGACGACCGTCCGCCTCAGAGGAGATAACGGCGCGTTTGGCGGCGTGTTTACAGCACCCACCGGGGCGCGCGGGGTGATCTGGCAGAGTGAAAGCGCCGGCAGCGCCGCCGCGAGGTGGGATCTGAGCGGCAACTTAGCGGTGGTCGACACCGGCGATGGGGATCAAACGGTGATGCTCGGCGCCCTCTCGGGCTCGAATCCCAACACGATTCTCGGCGGCTCGAATGGAACGGGCGTGAAGACGTTGCAGGTCGGCGCGCTGAATGCCGACACGGTGTTCGCGGGCCGGATTGTGGACCAGCACGACGGCGGCACGCAGACGGTTGCTCTCACGAAGGTTGGCACGGGCACGCTGACGCTGACCGGCGCAAGCACCTACACCGGGCCTACGACCGTCAGCGCGGGCCGCCTCGTTGTGAATGGCTCGCTTGCGAGCGATGTCACGGTCGAATCGGGAGCCGTTCTCGCCGGCACGGGCACGGTGGGGGACATCACTCTCACGGATGGTGCTCAGCTGCAGCCTGGCGAGTCCATTGGCGCGTTGCACGGCGGGACGTTCACATGGGATGGGGGAGGCGTGATGGTCTTTGAGTTGGGAGCGGATGGAGCCTCCGATCAGCTTGTGCTCAGTGGCGATTTCCTCAAGGGCACGAGTGGCGGATTTGCCTATGCATTTACCTTCGTCGATGCAGGCTGGGAGGTGGGGCAGACCTATGACCTCGTGACGTTCAACGCAATTTCGTTCGATCCGGAGGACTTCAGTTTCACAAATGCGGACGGATTTGACGGCGAGTTCACATTGGGCGATGGCAAGCTCCAGTTCACGCTGCTCGCCGTGCCCGAACCTTCGACGGTCGCGCTGATCTCGCTGGCGTGTCTTGTTCTGTTGTTTCAACTGCGCCGCAGGCGATGGATTTGAACGGCAGCACAGTCGGGAGGCCGACAGCTTTTTGATT
>Ga0207874_1001467_pt1 | contig 26404 bp, 29 predicted proteins | sample HigsolmetaAR201D_FD_184833 | JGI IMG/M metagenome (GOLD analysis project Ga0207874, IMG submission 184833) | Ionic liquid and high solid enriched microbial communities from the Joint BioEnergy Institute, USA - AR20-1-D (SPAdes) (version 2) ...
CCGTCCAAGGTCGACCGGTCCGCGGCGTACGCGGTGCGGCACGTGGCCAAGAACGTGGTCGCGGCCGGGCTGGCCAAGCGGTGTGAGGTGCAGGTCGCGTACGCGATCGGCGTGGCGCGGCCGGTGTCGCTGCTGATCGAGACCTTCGGCACCGAGCGGGTGAGCCCCAAGCTCATCGAGCGGCTGGTCACCGAGCACTTCGACCTGCGCCCGGCGGCGTTCCGCAGCCGCCTCGACCTGCACCGGCCGATCTACTCGCCCACCGCCGCCTACGGCCACTTCGGGCGCACCGACATCGACCTGCCGTGGGAGCGCACCGACCTCGCCGAGACCCTGCGCAAGGCCGCGGGCCTCTCCGACGACGCCGCCCCGGCCACCGCCTGAGGCGAATCACGCCGACAGGGGCGAGGCCGGCCGCATGCCCCTGTCGGGCCGCCGCGGGGAGACCCGGGCCGATGTCGCTGCTGCCCGCCACACCCGCCCGGGCGCGGTCGCGGCCCCGGGCGGTGTTCTCGGCGCTCCCGCCGAATTGGCATGATTCGGCGGGATTTTCGGTATTGTGGGCAGGGGTGATCGGTCGCGTGATTAATCACCAAACATTCCGACCCATTCTGTTTCGGCTGATGATCCGGGTCTGCGTGTGGACCCGGTGATTGGGGAACGGAAATCCCGCGTCCGGATGCGGCCATACCCCTTTTCCTGGATGCGTCGCCGCTCGATAGTGGACGGTGAGCCTCCTTGAGCGGGCCACCGACCATATATTCGGCGTCTCCGCGTCGTCCTGCTTCGATATAAGGGATCGGTGATGGTTTTCGTCCGGTCCCTTGTCCTTTTCTCCGGTGGGAAGGCTTCGATCGGTGCCGGAGGGAATACGTTTCCCTGACCGTATGAATATGTCGTCGGCAACCGGAGAAAAAGGGGAGGTCCGTTGTCCGAACTCGATGCGAGACTGAAAAAGCTGCACGAGCTCAAGACCGCGATCGAGGAGGAGGCGCCGAAGGAGTGGGAGGGCCGCGTCCCGTTACGGGAGCGGCTCGACCTGCCGGAGCTCGCCGAGGAGACCCTGAATCGGCTGATCTCCTACGACGCGGCCGTGAGCGCGGTGGAGACGGAACGCAACGACCTGCTGGCCAGTGTGGAGGCCGAGATCGGCGAAGAGGAGCAGCGCGTCAGGGAGGCCGAGGCCAAGGCCGCGGACCCGCACGGATGGCAGCTGCAACAGATAGCCGGGCTGCTGTCCGAGGTGAAGGCGGTCCTCACAACCCTCAACGAGAACGTGCACAGGTCCGTGTCCCTCAACGAGCGGGCCGTGGCACTCAGCGAGGACTCCGTCTCCCTTGGCCAGCGTTCGCTGGCCCTCGCCGAGCAATCCGTCGATCTCGGCCAGCGGTCCTTGACCCTCACCGAGGGCGTCCACAAGGCGGTCCTGGACGTGGGCAAGACCGTCAGCGCGGAGATCGCCGACCTGAGAACGCCGAGCGACGGCGGCGCTCCCGGCCCCGTGGAGCCCGCAGGTCCCCCGCCCGAGGAGAGCCCGCCGGCCGGCTCGCCGTACGAGCCGCCGGACGACCCGTCGGCGGGTCCCGACGTGGAACCGCCGGCAGGGGACAACAAAAGCTGATCCCCGGACACCCCGGCGTGGGCTCTGGCCTGCCCTGCAGCGACTGCTTCGACGGGACCGCCGCCCGTCCGGCCCACCGGATCACGCCACACGGCCGGCACCGTGACGGTCTCAGGCCATGCGACTGATCGTCGGCCTTTTGGCGCCCGGGAAGCCGAAGCGGGGCCGGGAGCCCGGTGATCGCGCACGGCCGGACGTTTCCGTCGTGCCTTCCCCGGTGTCCGGGAAACCGTTGACGCGGTACGGCGCCGGGCCGGGCGAAGTGACCGCACGGTGGTGGCCGCCCGCGAGACGGTGGCGTTCGGTCACCTGCGGGATGGCGGGCGGAACGGCCGACCGTACCGGCCGGGCGTGGCCTGCGGTGGCCACGTCCGGCCGCTGCGTATACCGGAAACGGTGTGTGCTGTTGCGTGTTTCGTCTACGTGGGCGGCGCCAGGTCGTATGCCGCGAGCACACCCGGCGGCTCTGAGATCGGCGGGCGCAGGATCTCCACGCGACCGGGGTCCGGGATGCGGCGGATGGAGGCCGGTGATCCGGGCTGATCCCGTTCCCGGGTATCGGTCATATCGAAGAATGCGTTAATCGCGGAAACGGGCCGCCCCTTTTTGTGATCTCCGGTACGCGTGGTGCCCATGGGACTGCAGGTGTTACGCCTGTGTGTCTTCGTGTCCGGATGCGGCCACCCCTCTTCTCTCGGGTGATTGGGCACTCGATAGTGAGTGACAGGTGTTCCAATCGACCTATTTGACCGCATATCTATGCGTCTGTGCTGCTGTGTCGCGATTTTGAGGGATCGGTGATGGTGATCGCCCGGTCCCTCGTCGCGTTTCTCTCGGCACGACGCCCCGGGTGCCGGAGGGAACGCGTTCCCCCGGGCGCCTGAATGCCGCCGTGGAACACGGACGAAAAGGGAGGCCCGTTGTCCGATCCCGACCCGCTGCCTGGCGCGTTATCGGTGCTCACGACCAGGATCGAGACGGGGGCGTCGGGGCGAGGACGCCCTTTCGCATGGCCGGACGTGTTCCCGTGGCCGGGCCAGGCAGGGCTGCCCGGTCCTCGGGCAGGATGACGACCCCGCCTCCCCGGGACCGGTGCCCGTGGCGGTAGGGGCCGCCCACGTCCGCGGCCGTCCGGGAGATCTGGTGGAGCCGCACCGCCCGGCCACCGCCGCGCGGTCCCGGCCACGGCCGCCGAGCCGTTCCTCTCGGCCCGGGTGCGGAGTCGAGCGGGGCGGACCGTTTCGCGAGGAACGCCGTGGCCCGGGGCGTATCGAGCGGATGAGCCTTTTCCGGCCATTCCCGTCGACATGTTCATGGCAAACGCCTTGTCGACGTTTTGTCGCAGCGTGCCGTGCCCTGCCGTACTCCGCGAGCAAGCTTGGCGTATTTGAGGTCGATTTCGAATCAATCGCCCGTTAAATTGCTTGAGTGCCCTCTTGTGGGCAAGTTGTCGCAGGTCGTGCCGACAGGAACGGCGTACGCTGAGGCACTCTTACGTCGGCTTCGCGCGAAAGGAAAACGAGAGGGAATTCGCATGGCTATATACGGCTATCGCTGCGCGCAGTGCGCCGACATCGAGGTCGCCTTTCCGATCGGCACCGCACCCGCCACGATCTCGTGCCCGGAGTGCGGCACGACCGCGACGCGGGTGTTCACCCCGCCGATGCTGAACCGTACGCCCGCCGCCCTGTCGGCCGCGATGCAGCGCGCAGAACGCAGCGCCCACGAGCCCGAGGTCGTCAGGTCGCTCCCGCCGCGCCGGGCCTCGGCCCGGATCGCCACCCATCCGGCCGTCCGCCGTCTGCCGCGTCCGTGACCGTACCCGCCTGGAAAGGAGCCAGCCGTGCCTGAACTGATCTTCCCGCTCGACTCGACCAAGAGCTTCACCGAACAGGCCAAGGTCGGTCACAACCGGTGGCATCCCGAGATCCCGCCGGTGGCCACGGTCAAGCCGGGCGACAGCTTCCGGGTGCACTGCCGGGAATGGTTCGACGGCGCGATCCGCAACGACGACTCCGCCGAGGACATCCTCAACGCCCCGCTGACCCGGGTGCACGCGCTCAGCGGCCCGTTCGCGGTCGAGGGCGCCGAACCGGGCGACCTGCTCATCGTGGACATCCTCGACATGGGCCCGATCCCCGGCGAGGACAGCGGCCCCCTCGCCGGCCAGGGCTGGGGCTACACCGGTATCTTCGCCAAGAAGAACGGCGGCGGCTTCCTCACCGACCAGTTCCCCGACGCGTACAAGGCGATCTGGGACTTCTCCGGCCAGACGGCCACCTCGCGGCACATCCCCGCGGTGTCGTTCGTCGGCATCCCGCACATCGGCCTCATGGGCACCGCCCCGTCCCACGAGCTGCTCGCCAAGTGGAACGCCCGCGAGCGCGCCCTGATCGAGACCGACCCGAACCGGGTGCCCCCGCTCGCCCTCCCGCCCGAGCCGGACGGCGCCATCCTCGGCGGTGTCCCCGAGTCCGAGTTCGACCGCGTCGCCCGCGAGGCCGCCCGCACCGCGCCGCCCCGCGAGAACGGCGGCAACCAGGACATCAAGAACCTCACCATCGGCACCCGCGTCTTCTACCCGGTCTTCGTCCCCGGGGCGAACCTCTCCCTCGGCGACCTCCACTTCTCCCAGGGCGACGGCGAGATCACCTTCTGCGGCGCCATCGAGATGGGCGGCTTCGTCGACCTCCACGTCGACCTCATCAAGGGCGGCATGGAGAAGTACCACGTCGGCGAGAACACCATCTTCATGCCGGGCCGTACCGCCCCGCAGTACAGCGAGTGGCTCGCCTTCTCCGGCGTCTCCGTCACCCTCGACGGCGAGCAGCGCTACCTCGACCCGTACCTCTCCTACCAGCGGGCCTGCCTCCACGCGATCAACTACCTGACCACCTTCGGCTACAGCCCCGAGCAGGCCTACCTGCTCCTCGGCGCCGCCCCGATCGAGGGCCGCCTCTCCGGCGTCGTCGACATCCCGAACGCGTGCGCCACCATCTACATCCCGACCGCGATCTTCGACTTCGACGTGCGCCCCGGCTCGGGCACGCCGTACCGCATCCCCGAGGGCACCAACGTCCCGCACGCAAGCGCCGGCTGAGCCCCTGCGCCGGGGTGACGACGCGGGTACGGCCGCCCTTGTCGTCGTCGCGGCGACGCACCCTGACGTGCGGAAGCCGCACGGCGATGCGGCCGCCACCCGGCAGACGGACGCCGGCACCGCTGCGAGGACAAGGCGTGGCAGCACCTGAAGACCTCCGGCCTGGTGGAGAAGCCGTCTTCTCCCCGCCGGAGGTCTTCTCATTCCGTGGCCTTGGCTCACCGACCCCCGACCGGGTACGGCTAGCGGTTCGCGTCGAGCAGCGTGCGCCCTCGATCAACGCCGCGAGGTAGCCACATAGGTACGCGAAACTGGCAGCAGACTCCTCTGACTGTTGGTAGAACGGCCAGAGAGACCTATAGGGGTGAGGCAGTTGATCAGCGCTCTGACCAGGGAGGATGCACTACCGCCGGGTCGCTGCAAGAACGAGCCCGCGAGCCACCTGTATTGCGGCGCTGACCTGCGACTTTACCTTGGGGTCGCCGATCATCCCTGGAGGGATAGCAACCGCAGCCACGCCAGGGCCTCGTATACGGGCTCTTTGTCGTCGCCGATCATCCCTGGAGGGATAGCAACATCTCGGTCGAGTGGGACGCCTCCACCAAGCCGGGGGTCGCCGATCATCCCTGGAGGGATAGCAACAGGACGACCTGCGGGCGCTGCACAAGGCACGGCTGATCATGTCGCCGATCATCCCTGGAGGGATAGCAACCCGATCTCCATCTCCTCCACCCGGGGGTTGCGGTACCGTCGCCGATCATCCCTGGAGGGATAGCAACCCCAGCTCCTTCACCACGGTGAAGGTGTCCCGCCCGTCGCCGATCATCCCTGGAGGGATAGCAACACGGCGTCCTTTTCTGAGGCCGTGTCCAAGACCTGCGTCGCCGATCATCCCTGGAGGGATAGCAACCTCTTGTTGCCGAGGAAATGACCGTTGTAGCCACGTCGCCGATCATCCCTGGAGGGATAGCAACGCTAGCTGCTGTGGGGTGTGCGCTGTGGTGTCCAGGTCGCCGATCATCCCTGGAGGGATAGCAACTTGTCGGCCATCACGGACGACCAGCCGTCGCGGTGCAGTCGCCGATCATCCCTGGAGGGATAGCAACCCGGGCAGTACGTACAGCAGCTCGGCGTCGTCGCTGCCGGTCGCCGATCATCCCTGGAGGGATAGCAACGCGGGTGTCATGCGCTCATCTTCTGGCATGTCGGGTCGCCGATCATCCCTGGAGGGATAGCAACATCATCCACCCCAAGAACGACCGGTTCCGGTGGACCTTCTCGGTCGCCGATCATCCCTGGAGGGATAGCAACCAATACACCAGCGGAGGGTCCGCGGTGTCCTCAAACTCCAGTCGCCGATCATCCCTGGAGGGATAGCAACCCGATCCGGCGATCCATCTGGCTGACCTGCTCGGGGTGTCGCCGATCATCCCTGGAGGGATAGCAACTCGAGCATCGACGTCCAGACCGCGGTGGCGACACCACCGGGTCGCCGATCATCCCTGGAGGGATAGCAACGCGATCGAGGGTGCGTCCATCGCGGGGTCGCAGCGCGTCGCCGATCCCTGGAGGGATAGCAACTGGTTGTGGAGCACGACCGTGCGGTCTCCCGCGCGTCGCCGATCATCCCTGGAGGGATAGCAGCAGCTGGCGCCTGGCTTCCTGGATCTGCTTGAGCCACCAGGTGTCGCCGATCATCCCTGGAGGGATAGCAACGTGGTGCTCGTGTTCATGTTGCTCATCGCGACTCCGGGGTCGCCGATCATCCCTGGAGGGATAGCAACAGCGAGTGGTCATCGGCCTTGATCGGCTGATCTTCGCGTCGCCGATCATCCCTGGAGGGATAGCAACCCAGGAAGAGGTGGTGGTCCGCCCACACCTCCGAGTCGCCGATCATCCCTGGAGGGATAGCAACGTGTCGAGCTGGACCCGACCACGGCGAAGATCTCGTCGCCGATCATCCCTGGAGGGATAGCAACGCGGGCGACATCGAGATCCGCGTCGCCGCCGGATACCCGGGTCGCCGATCATCCCTGGAGGGATAGCAACCCTACATACCGCCGCGCACCGCGCCGGCACGCTCGGCTGTCGCCGATCATCCCTGGAGGGATAGCAACATCATGCATTGCTCCGGTGGTCAGGCGGCCCCGTCCAGCTCGGCGGGGCCGACGTGCGCCCGCCAGGCCGACCGTGTGGTGTAGACGGCGTACCTGAGCGCATCCAGCCCGTGATCGGCCGCTTTGACCGGGGCGTCCTCGCCGCGCTCGCTCGCTTTCGGGTCCCAGGCGTAGCCGGGGAATTCGTCGATCAGGTGGCGGCACGACCGGTGGACGCGCAGCCGGTCGGTCGCGAGCAGGCTCGCCACCAGGCGGATGCCGGGCATCAGGGAGTTGTCCGCGGGCAGGTTGCGGACACCGTCCTGATGGAGCTGCACGCGCAGGCTGGTCGCCGCCGGGTCCACGATCGTGTACCGCGGGGTGATGCCGCGCACCTCGCCGCCGCCGGGCACGGGCAGGCCGGCGAGCCATTCGCGTAGCCGCCGGGACAGCTCGACGTCGGTGAGCTGCCGCCGGGTCTGTTTGCTGTCCCAGCGCCATTCGGCGGCGGCGTACAGGCGTCGGTCAGCGCCTAGGCCGAGCAGCACGGCGTGGGTGGGGTTCGTCGTGCCGTAGTCGATGCCGAGGGCGAGCCATGCGGTGATCTCGGGCAGGTCGTGCACGACGTGGACGTCGGGGTTCCACGCCTCGTACACGACGCCTTCGGCGAGGCACCACTCGCCGAGCACAAACCGCCTATACCAGAGCCCGGTGTACTGCTCGCGCAGCCGGGCGACGTACTCGGGCGTAAGCGACGGGTTGTCGTCGAGGGTGAAGTGCCAGTACCGCATGCCCACGGTGCGGGCGCGGAGGATGAAATCCCTGCGCAGCCAGTGCTGCGGCCCGTCGGGGTTCGTCGTCGCCAGCAGCCGCGCTCCGGGCACCCGCAGACGGGACAGCAGCATCATCCAGAACGGTTGCGGGATCAGCGTTGCCTCGTCCACGTACGCCAGGGCGATTGTGGAGCCGCGGATTCGGCCTTCGGCGCGGGCATCGCTCGCGCCGACCAGGTGCACGGTGCGGCCGAGGATGGCGGCCGTCGTGCTGCCGGGGGTGTGCTGCACCTGGGCGGCGAGCGTGCCGAACAGGTGCGGCGATTGGAGCGGGGTGAGGATGTTCCGCTCGATCGTCTGCAACGATCTGCCGCAGATCACGATCAGGCCGGTGTCGGGCGCGTCGGCGACGGCCGCGAGCAGCGCCACCAGGCTCGAGATGGTTTTCCCGCTGGATACCGCGCCGGACCAGAGCGCGATCTGCGGGGTGTCCAGCGCCCCCACGATGGCTTTGATCTGCTTGGGGGACAGGAGCCGGGTGATCCGCTGCAGCTCGGGGCTCAGCGTCATGACGGGGGTTCGCCGGGCTCGTCGGGGACGTCGTCGTCGGGTTCGGGGGTGTCGTCGTCGGGGCCGGGCAGGTGGGCGGCGACGGCGCGCAGCCCGTCCACCAGGCCGGTGAGCAGGCTCTTGGAGCCCTCGGTGCCGGTGTCGTCCACCGACTCGAGCTTGGTCACGGCGGTGACCAGCGAGCCGACCGACTGGAGCAGGGCCTTGACCTCGTGTGCGGGGGGCTCGTCGAGGGTCGCGGTTTCGATGCCGTTCACGGTGGTCGCCGTGAACGTGTAGGTGGAGGCCTCGAGCCTGGCGAGGATGTCCTCGATCCGGGCGTACAGCCGCTCGATGATCGCCGCTCGGCGGGCCGTGCGGTCGGCCTTGGCGGCGGCGGTGGCCGCGGCGGTGTGGGCGGTGCGGTCCCAGGTGAGGCCCATCCGGGCTGCGGCTTGGGAGACTGCGGCGTGGGACCGTCCGATGCGCCGGGCTACCTCTCGTAGGCTGAGGCCCTGCGCGTTCAGTGTGCGTATCTGGTCTAGTTCTTCAGGGGTTAGAGGGGTGGGCATTGTGTGTACGCCTCCCCTCCGCGGATGTTAACCTAGTTGTGTCTACCTACAAGGATATGGAGGGGTTATGGGGCGTGAGCCGCGCCGGTACGTGGGAACCGCCACGGTCGGCGAGTGGATCGGCGTATCACCGCAGACAGTGACGATCTACCTACGCAGGTACGAAGGCACGAAAACACCGTGCCCCACACCGGACGTGATCGTCGGGGACGAGCGCGGCGTACCCGGGTGGCTGCCCGAGCGCAAGAAGGACTGGCTCGAATGGGCCGCGAACCGCCCCGGCCCCGGCGTGGGCGGCGGCCCCCGAGTCCGCTACATGGAGGCGGGCCGAGTCCGCCTCCGTGTAGGAGACGACGGCACGGTCATCATCGACGACCGAACCCTGACAGTCGGCCGCGAGCACGCAGGCCGGACGGCAACGATCGTCGAGGAGCGGCACCAAGATACCGGCGCGCTACGGTGGCGCGTGCTCGTCGGTGGCGAGGAGGTCAAGCTCATACGCCCTAAGAAACCAGCCGAGCCATCATCGGCCGGCGAGTAGCGGCCCTGCCCCCTGAGGGTGGGGCCGCCGCCGTTTCATGCGGCCGTGCTGGTCAGCAGCGCGGCGCGCTCGTCCGGGGTCGGCGGCACTGGCCTGCCGGTGCGCAGGCACCATTCGACCGCTGCGACGTCGTGCCAGTCCACGTAGACGCGCCGCCCGACGCGGCCGAGGCGGCGTATCCGGTACCGGTGCACCCAGACGCCGAGGGTGTTTCGGGGTACCTCGGCGAGGCGGGCTGCGTCGTCGAGGGTGACGGGCTCGGGCGAGGGGCGCATCGCACCCCCCTTCCCCGGGGCATGAAAAAACCTCGGGTCACGTGGCCCGAGGCTGCAAGGCACCCACTCTGATCACAGAGTATTACACACGCCCGCTGATCTGCGGCGATGCGTCACAAAGGGTCTGTGCCGCCGTGGAAATGCTCCACCAGGCAGCGGCGGCCGTCCTCGGTCACGGCCTCGGCGTCCGGGTCATAGTCGGGCGGGCCGCCAAGCTCGACATCCGCCACCAAGGCGACGTCGGCGACCGGGACGCCCAGCTCGTCGGCGACAGCGCGCAGGCTGATCATGCTGCCAGCCTCTACCGTGACGCGGCCCCGGTCAACTCGTCGGCCAGGTCCCGCGCGCCGTGCTCGGCGGCCTCGCGGGCGAGCATGGCCAGGTCCGCGGTGATCCGGGTGGACCGCACGGCGGCGGCCCGCTGCAGGGCCTGTTCGGCGCGCTGGCGCGCGCCGTCCCGGTCCCCGGCCCGCAGGTCCAGAGCGGCGAGCCGGATTATGCACCGCAGGCTGGTGCGGGTACGGCCGGACGGGAGCCGGTCGAGCGCGGCCGACAGGTGCGCCCGCGCCCGCTCGTCCTGTCCGAGGGCGGCCAGGGCCAGGCCGAGGGCGGCGTCGTGGTGTCCGGGCGCGTAGGTGATCTGCTGCGCCCAATCGGGGGCGTCGGCGGGCTGGTCCCGGCCGAGGGCCTCGAGCGCGCGCTCGACGTGCCGCAGCCCGCCCGCTACGTCCCCGGCCGTGGCGCTGTGCCGGGCGGCGACGGCGTGCAGGTTGGCGACCTCGGCGGACGATACGCGCTCGTCGCCGAGCGCGAGCCGCAGTGTTTCCACCGCGTCGGCGGGCCGTCCCATGTGGGCGAGCACGCTGGACAGGTCGAGCATGGTGTGCGCCCACAGGTCCCGGTCCGGCCCGTTGGCGGCGACGTTGAGCGCGTAGGTCAGCAGCCCTACGGCTCGCGGGGCCTGGCCCGAGTCGAACACGGCCCACCCCAGCCGGTCCGCCAGGAGGGCGGTGGCCGTGGCCAGGCGTTGCCGGACGGTGTCGGTCATGCGGCCCTCGGCCAGGCCGTGGGCGTACTCGAGCGCGCCGCGGGCCATCGCGGCGATCATGCGGCCGTTCCCTGTGAGGTCCACGCTCATGCACAGGCGCGCGGCCTGCTCGACGGCCTCGACGTCGCCGAGGCCGACACGGGCCGGGGGTGTGGGCGGGGTGTCGATGATCCGGTCCAACTCGGGTGCGGCGGCCCCTACGGACGCCGCAGCGATCGATGCGAGCAGTTGGCGGCGTTTCACATCATCGACCGTACCCGCCTCTAGGCCGGGTAATGTTGCGGCAACGGGGCATCCGAGCACCTGCTCGTACCGGCGGATGATGTCCGGTGTCGCGGGCCGCTGGCCGCGCTCGATTCGTGATAGATGGCCCTTTGAAATGCCGGTTTGCGCGGAAATGTCGTCGAGGCTGAATCCCTGACGTTGGCGCGCGTCCCGTAGCGCTTTCCCCCAGTTCACCGTGCCCGTCCCCTGGTCTTCGGCGCGTTGTCAGGTTGCGGCAACTGAATTGCGGCAACGCCGCAACGGTGACTCCGACGCTACAGCCGACAGATGCTGTGTGCCAGGGGAAAACGTCGAGGCACAAAGCCCCGCCGGCGTGTTCGACCTCTCCGCGCCGGCGGGGCTCCAACAGATCAGGAAGGCAGGTCCTGACCTGTGGTCACCCAGACTATCGCCCAATTAGGCATTTCCTGGACGTTTTCGCAGCACCCGGTTCTTGCCGGGTACGCAGCGGGGGCGCTGGCGATGGTGACGGTGCTCGCGGCGATCGCCGCGGCACGCCCCGAGGCGTTCGCCTTCGTGCTCGAGCGGGCCGAGCACCTGAGCATGGCTGATCGCCGCTGGCTGCTGGCGGGGACCGTGGTTGCGTGGTCGCTCGCGTGGCCGGTGACCCTGCTCGTGATCGGTGTGGTCACGCTCGCCAAGCGGACGACGTTTCAGATCTGGTTCCTGCGGTTGGTGGCGCGGGCGGCTGACCTGCAGCGGAGACGGTGATGCGCCGGTCGGGGCGGTGCGCGGGGCGGCACCGGGTCGGCGCGCCGCTGCAGCGGGTCTACCGCCGCCTGTGGGACCCGCGGCAGCGGGAGGAGGCGGCACGTCTCAACGCCCGTGAGCCCGGCTGGGAGGTGCTCTACGGGCCGTGGACGCGCCGGTTCTGGGGGTTCGCGGCATGGCCCTCGCCCCGTGGCGTGATCGTGCACGCCCCGACCGCTGACGAGCTGGTGGACGCGATGCGGGCCGCCGAGGTGACGGCCGCCGTCAATGCGGCGCCGACCTGGTGGGACCCGTCGCCATAGGCCGGGGCGCGGCGGCCGTGTGCCCTCTTGTCGTGCCGAGGCGTCGTCCGCGGCCGTCGTGCCGCATCCAAGCGGCCCCGCCGGGGCCTGACCGAAGGGAGGCGGAACGTTGGTTGACCTGTACTCGATCCCGGCCGTGCCCGGCCCGTGGCGGCGGTTATGCGGCGGGAACCAGCAGGAGGAGGAGCAGGAGACGTGCGTCGAGGTAGCGCCGCTGACGGGCGCGGACGACGTCTGGGTCCTGCGGGACAGCAAGAACCCGGGCGCGGGTGAGCTGCGGTTCACCGGGGCCGAGCTGCGCGCCGCGGGTATCAGGATCTGACCGGCCGTGGCCCCTGCGTGACAGCCTTGCGCAGGGGCCACCCAACCAGTGGCAGGGAAACGATGCAGGAGTACGGCACCAGGGGCCACTACCACGCCTACACCTGGCGGGGGGATGGCCGAGATCTGCAGCGGGAGGGTGAGCGCCGGCCGGGACACCCGAAGTTCCCGTCGTCGCCGCTGCCGCCGATGCGGACCTGTGACTGGCTGCTCAAACCGGCCAGCCGGATCGCCGAGACGTTCTATGACGGGGAGTCGGCGATTCGCTGGCTGGCGAACCAGTACCGGGCGCTGGAGGACGAGATGTCGCCCACGGACGGCGTTGGGCTGTCGTTCCGGTTGGTCAACGCCAAGAACTCGCTGGCGGGCGGAATGGACGTGCTGTGGGGGTTCTATCTGCGCGGCGCTCTGTACGCCAGCGTGGGGCTGGTGCGGTGTCCGAACCTGCATCCGCCGGTGTATCCCTGCCCGTTGACGTCACAGGCTGGGGGCGGCCCCGAGGTGGGAGCGAACGGCGCTGCAATGGGGCGCGCTGCGGTGCCGTCCCCGATGGGGGCGGGCGGCATGGTCTGACGTGGCCGTGGGGCGTGTCGGCCCGCCCCTTCCCCAGGCTGGGGGCGCGGCGCGGGGTGCGCGTCCGTGCGCGGGAACTCGAGGGATGCAAACAGCCGGATGCCCTCGTCCGCGCCCCCTTCCCCCCACGTGTGCCCGGTCCCTGGCGCGGCAGGGGCCGGGCACCGTCGTTTCAGCGGGCTCGGCGCGCCCGGCGGCGGGCTCGGGCTCGCCGGCGGCGGGCGTAGGCGCGGCCGTTGATCGGCGGCGGCGGGCTGTAGCCGCGCGGGCGGCAGATGGGGCAGCGTCGCCGGTGATTGCGGCCCTCGGGGCCGGAGACCAGCGCCCACACCAGCGGATGGAGACGCCGCGCCTCGGCGACGGCGGCCTCGGCTGCGGCGGTGACGGCGCGGACGGCGGCGCGAGCCGGTTCGGCGAGCCGCCGCATGGCTCGGCGCAGGGCGGCGACGTTGACGCCGTGGGTCATTGGGCGCCTCCGCGGGCTGTCTCGAGGGCGGCGCGCCGCAGCGCGGCCAGGCCCTCCGCGTCGTAGACCGCGCCGCAGCGGCGGCACCGTGCGCCGTCGAGGTAGCCGAGCACGTCGGTGATCTCGGCGAGCATGCGCCAGCCGCAGGCCCCGCAGGGGACGGGCAGCGGCCGTGCGCCGGACGCGGTTTCGGGCAGGCCGGCCCGGCCCCGCCAGTGCAGGTCGAGGATCTCAAGTCCGGCGTCCACGCCGGACAGCTCGAGCACCTGGTCGCCGCGGAGCATGGGCGCGGCGTCGAGGGCGATCAGGGCGTCTACGCGGGGGGCGAGCACGTCGGTGGCCTGTTGTACGGCGTAGCCGCCGCGGCGGTGTCGGCTGGTGGCGGTGTCGAGCGGGGTGAGGTGGGCGACGTCGCGGACCCGTTCCTCCCAGCTCACGAGGACGGCCTCCATGTCGCGCATGACCTCGTCTGCGCGCAGGTCGATCAGGGCGGGCGGGGCCGGTGAGGTGGCGACGCGCACGCCGAGGGGCGGGCTGTAGCGGGGCTGTATGAGGACCTGGCCGAGGCGGGCGTAGAGGGCGGGCATGGCCCGCAGGGCTGTCTCGATCAGGTTTCGGTCGGTGTCGCAGAACGGGCGCGGCCCGCGGGCCGGTGTGCCGTCTGGGGTGCGGGCTGCGCAGCGTGGGCCGCGGGCGCAGGGCCGGGTGTTGTCGTCCACGGCCTGATTGTGACGTGTGGGGTTGGTGGGCGGTGGCGGGCGTTGTGCGGCGCTGTGGGGCCGTGTAGCGGGCCGTGGGCGGGCGGGTAAAGGGGGGGAAGGCCCCGGGCGGGTGCCTCGGGGCCTGTGCGGGGCTTGGGGCGGGTCAGGCGGCGGGGGTGCGGCCGTCCACGGGCAGCAGCCGGTCAAGGCTGACGCCGGTCTCCTCGGCGAGCCGGTTCGCCGCGTCGGACACGGCGCGCAGGGCCTCGGTGTACCGCTGGTGTGCGGTGGTCACGGCCTGGTCGTCGCGCATGCGCTCGGCGAGGATGTCGAACGCCTCGGGCGCGATCGGGCCGTACAGGCGGGCGGCGGTGGCGTGGTGGCCGCGGCGGCGCATGTTGGCGCGGCATGCCTCGGCCAGCTCGGCGGCGACGCGGGCGGCGAGGCGGGCCTCCCAGAGCTGGTAACCGGGGGTGGTGGTGATGTCCATCCGTTCCCTCCCGCGCGGTAACATTGTTGGCTTACACGACTAGGATGGGGGGAAGATGGGGTCTGCGTCAACTACCGCGACAGGGGGTGACCGGTGCCGGGCTTTTGCATATGCGCGGGTGTGCCGCGCCGAGGGCCGACACGACAAACCCCCCGGACCCTTCTGTCCGGGGGCCAAGCAGTGCACCCCTATCGTAACCGGGGCGTTCCGGTCACGCCCGGATCAGGCAGACCGCATCACCCAGCACGAACGACTCGCCAGTCTCGAGCGTGACCGTCACGAAGTCCACCTCGTCGGGCTCGCTGACGTCGGCGACGACGCCCCTGCAGTACCACTCGCCGGTCTGGTCGTTGAGGTACATGATCTTGTCGCCCTTGGCGATGGTGGTGGCGTCGTCGGCGACGATCCGGCCCTCTGCGGTCTCGGCGATCACGTCGCCGATCATCCCTGGAGGGATAGCAACGCGATCTTCTTGAGGGCGTGGTAGCCGACCTCCGACAGGGTCGCCGATCATCCCTGGAGGGATAGCAACAAATGGTCCGGCTCTGGCAGGACTTCTTGACCGCGTCGCCGATCATCCCTGGAGGGATAGCAACTTGATCTTCCGGCGCGGGGGGATGGTTTGGTCGGTTAGTCGCCGATCATCCCTGGAGGGATAGCAACTCCCACGGCTGCTCACAGGTGCATTCCTCCGGGTCGCCGATCATCCCTGGAGGGATAGCAACCCCCAGAGGGCGAACTCGTACAGGTCCACGGTCAAGTCGCCGATCATCCCTGGAGGGATAGCAACGCGGGCGACATCGAGATCCGCGTCGCCGCCGGATACCCGGGTCGCCGATCATCCCTGGAGGGATAGCAACGCCGGCGGGCGCAGCAGGAACAGGGCGCGGACCGCGTCGCCGATCATCCCTGGAGGGATAGCAACACCTCCTGGTCATGAACATCGACCGGAACGCCGGCGTCGCCGATCATCCCTGGAGGGATAGCAACACGACGACGGCATGCCGACCGACCCGAAGATCCAGGTCGCCGATCATCCCTGGAGGGATAGCAACCCAGGAGTCTCCAGGACTCGAACTTCGAGTCCAGAGTCGCCGATCATCCCTGGAGGGATAGCAACAACTGGCTGACGAGCCTGGTGCCGCTGATGCGTTTGGGTCGCCGATCATCCCTGGAGGGATAGCAACCCTACATACCGCCGCGCACCGCGCCGGCACGCTCGGCTGTCGCCGCTCATCCCTGGAGGGATAGCAACTGTGCAGGGCAGTCACCTCATCCCCGGGTCGCCGATCATCCCTGGAGGGATAGCAACCCGAGCGGTTCGGCGCGGTGGACGAGACCGGCAGGTCGCCGATCATCCCTGGAGGGATGGCCACGTCCGCTGAGGTGGTGTAAGAGCTGCCATCGCGTGATCCGTTTCTGCAGGTTAAGCGGTGAGAGTCTCTGGAAGCCGATCCTGGCCCCGTGTGTCGCCGGCGACCACCCGCAGACGGGCCTTGGCCAGCACATCCAACCCCATGTAGCGGCGTGATTCGGTCCACTCATCGGTCTGCTCGGCCAGCACCGCGCCGACCAGCCGGATGATCGCAGCCCGATCCGGGAAGATCCCGACCACGTCGGTGCGGCGGCGGATCTCCTTGTTCAGCCGCTCTTGCGGATTGTTCGACCAGATCTGCCGCCAGACCTCCCGCGGGAAGGCGGCAAACGCCAGCAGATCCTCGCGGGCGGCATCCAGATGGTCGGCGGCGGCCGGATACTTGGCCTGCAACGCATCGATGACCCAAGCATGCTGAGCGCGCACCTGCTCTGATGTGGGCTGGTCGAAGATCGTGCGCACCAGCGTGGCCACCCAGGGCTGGGCCGATTTGGGCACCGTGGTGAGCAGGTCGCGCAGGTAGTGGGTGCGGCAGCGCTGCCAGGCGGCGCCGGGCAACGTGGCGCCGATCGCCTCCACCAGCCCGACGTGGGCGTCGGAGACAATCAGCTGCACGCCCGACAGGCCGCGGGCGACCAGGCCGCGCAGGAACGCCAGCCAGCCGGCGCCGTCCTCGCGGCTGGTGACCTCCAGCCCGAGGATCTCCCGCTGCCCGTTGGCGTTGACCCCGGTGGCGACCAGGGCGTGCACGTTGACCGTGCGCCCGCCCTCGCGGACCTTCTGGGTGAGGGCGTCCAGCCACACAAACGTGCAGGGCCCTGTGTCCAAGGGCCGGGTGCGGAAGGCTTCTACCTGTTCGTCCAGCGCCTTGGCCATGGCCGAGACCTGGCTTTTGAGATGCCGGTGATGCCCAGCTGCTCGACCAGCTTGTCCACCCGCCGCGTCGACACCCCCAGCAGGTAGCTGGTGGCGACGACGCTGATGAGGGCCTGTTCGGCCCGGCGGCGGCGCTGTAGCAGCCATTCGGGGAAGTACGATCCCCGGCGCAGCTTGGGGATGGCCAGTTCCACGGTGCCGGCCCGGGTGTCCCATTCCCGTTTGCGGTAGCCGTTGCGGTGGTTGGCCCGCTCGGTGCTGCGCTCGCCGTAGGCGGCCCCGCAGAGGCTGTCGGCCTCGGCCGACATCAACGCTTCGGCCATGGTCTTCACCATGGATCGCAACAGATCCGGGTCTTGGGCCTGGATCTGCTCCGCGAGCCAGGTGGCGGGGTCCACACTGTTGTCGGCGGCCATCGCTTGTTCTCCTTCGATCTTGTTGTGCAATCACGAAGGATCACGCGATGGCCGTCTTCATGTCCGGCGGCACGCCTGTCACCTGGTCAAACTCTTACACCACTTCCGTGGACGCAGCTGGCTGGGGCATCCCAATGACTATCGGCACGAGCGGCATTTGGGCGATACATGGTGGGGTGGACATGAGTATCTGCGTTTTCCTGCGCAGACGGCGATGCGTCCATTACATTGCCGATGGGCGCTCGAGCGGGCGACCGCGTGACCCGTAGCGGAATAAGCCGGGAGAGTTGTCTGGCGACCCCTGGGTGACATCCCGGCTGGGGGACAAAGCGTTGCCGGTTGTGGATCGTTACACGCGAGAGGATCTCGACTGCGATCTTGTTATCGCAGCTCTTCCTGGAGTGCAGAGGTTTATCGCCGAGTCTCGGAGGACCGCAGATCTGTTCGCGTCCAGCGAGCTGATGTCGGAGCTCGCGGCGGCGCTCCGTACAGCTGTGGAGGAACCGGCCGAGTTGGTAATGCCGGCCTCACCGCACCTCGAGGCCGGTATCCCGAACAGAGTGGTGGCGCTTGCTCCGGTCGGACGAGGGGAGGAGCTGGCGCGTTCCATGGCACAAGCCGTACAGCGGTGCTGGGAGGCACTTCTCGGCGGTGATCCGGCTTCACCCGGGTTCCCTGTCGTCCAGTGGGTCGTGGTACCTCCCGGGGGTGGCTATGAAGCGCAGTGGAAGCGGGCCCAGTGGCTCCTCGCGCAGCGTAAGAGGATTCGTGATTTCACGTTTCCGCCTCAACCACAGACACGCGTGTGCTCGCTCACCGGCCGCTGGCCAGCCAGTGAAGAATATTTCCGGCAAGCCGGCGAGTTCCTGTCGACCGTCGCCCAGGTAAAGCGGCGCCGGGGACAGCGCACCGTCTTCCCGTCCACCTGGTCGATCGCATCTGCGCCCTACCGCGCTGCACTGCTTGAGGCGGAAGATGCGCGGGTGGCAGGACAGGCTGAGCAGTTACAGACCGCACTGAGTCTGCTCGAAATGGAAGCCGGAACGATCCTGCCACAACGCGGCGGCGATCTGCCCGGAATGCCGAGGGCGAGGGCGAAAGGGCTGCAGTGGCTTGGCGGGATCGAGGGTGCGTGGTGCGCCACGCAGACCTGGGACATCGAGTATCTGCGCCGGGAGTACGGAGTGAATGCGACGGCGCAGAATTCCGCCGACATCGACTACGCGTGTACCGAAGGGCGAAAGGCGGCTCACGAGCTGAAGGACCTGGCGGCTGAACTGGGGTTACCCGGGCTTTCTCCGTATCTCGCAGTGCTCGTCCAAGATGCCGACCGCCTGGGCGAAAAGCTCGGAAAGGCCGAGCTTGCGAGCGGGATGCCGATGCGACGGTGGCATGCTCGAGTGTCCGAGGCGCTGGCCGACGCGGGACAGCGGCAGCGAGCGGTGATCGAATCGCGCGAGTGTCTGGGAAAGGTCGTCTACGCCGGCGGCGACGATCTACTCGCCCTGCTCCCCCTCGTCACGGCCCTCGCAGCGGCACGAAAGTCCTACGCAGCGTTCCAGCAGGCCACGGCCGACGTGGTACCAGGAGCGAGCGTCAGCACGGCGCTGCTGTTCTTCCATGTGTCCTCAACGTTGCAATCGGTCGTGGCCGCGGCGCAGAGCCTTCTCGACGAGGCCAAGACGTGCCACAGGCCCGGTATCGCGATCTCGGTGCTGCACCGCGGAGGCGAGCGGGCGCGATGGATCTCAGCCTGGAACGAGGAGAAGATCGATCTGATCGAGACACTGGTGCGGGCGATGGGCGACGAGGGCGCCTTATCAGCGCGCCTGGCCATCGGCCTGGAACGCGATCGACCAGAACTGGAGTCCCTTGACGAAGACTGGCGAAGGATGGAGGTGGTGCGGCGCGCCGTACGACACGGAATGAGCGAGGACGGCGCGCGGGCGCTCGCGACGCTCTCGGCGGATGAGCGTTATGTGGACGCCCTGCTCGTGGCGCGGTTTCTCGCAGCGGAAGGTGCCCGATGAGCAGATGCCGGTGGGTGGTGCTGGAACCGCTCGACACGATCGCGGTGCGTGACGGGCGGGCCTTCGACGCCGGTATCAACACCGAGGCACAGACCGTGCCGCCCACACCCTCGACCGTCGCGGGGGCGATCGGTGCCGCGTACGGCGCGGCCCCCGGTGTCGGAAGAGCCGACCCGAACGCTCGCGGACGTGACCTTCCCGAACGGATCCGAGGGCCGTTCGTGGTCCGCAGAGAAGATGGCCGGTGGCGGGCACGGTGGCCGATCCCGCGCGACGTGGTCCGTGCCCGGAGTGGAGAACCGTTCCGCCTCCGTGTGACTCACCTGAACGAGGGTGAGCGTGTCGACTTGGACCTGTGCGCGGTCCTCGACGACGGCGGACGAAGATCAGAGCCCATGGAGGGCTGGTGGGACACTCGCCGCCTCACGGCCTACTTGCACGACGGCAAGGTGAGCGCGGGTGGGGCGGAGGACCCATGGCAACCGGAACGGCGCGTGGGCCTCGCCAGAAAAGCAGACCGCACGGCGGCGGACGGCATGCTCTATTCGACTCGGCACCTTCGTTTCACCGAGGGGTACGGCCTCGCCGCATGCTGCGTCGGCGGACCAGAGCGACCCTTGCGAGGCCTCGTGCATCTGGGAGGACGCGGTCGGCGCGCCGAGATCCACGAGGTGGAGGAGATCGCATTGCCCGAGCGGCCGCCCGACTTTCCCGGTGGGCGTGTGCTGCTCTACCTGGCCACGCCGGCGGTCTTCCCCCGAGGTGACTGGAAGCCGGATCTCGGGCGTTGGCGCGGTGCCGAACTGGTCACCGCGGCCACCGGGCCGCCGCAACCCGTGAGCACGGTGACCGCGCGCGGCAACAAGATCAGCGATGGCCTCTTGGTGTGGGCCGTCCCACCGGGGAGCGTCTACTACCTGCGGTTCCCTGACGAACAGGCCGCGGCCGAGGCCGCCGCTCACCTGTACGAACACGGGCTGGACCAGGCGGAGGAATGGATGAGGACGGCGGGATTCGGGACCGCTTTGGTCGGGAGGTGGGCGTGAGCCTGGAACGGGCGCTGTTGTTTCTGTACGCCGAGACACCTGTGCACGCCGGTGCCGACACGGGTCTCGGAGTGGTGGACCTGGCGATACAGCGCGACATCGCCACAAAACTGCCCATCATCAAAGGCGAGAGCCTCAAGGGCGCGCTACGGCAGCAACTCCGTGGCGCGGCCGGTTCCGACTGGGAACGGATCTTCGGGTCGGAGCCGCCGACGGATGGGGGCGAGACTCGGCCTGGCTCACTTCGGGTACACGAGGCCCAGCTGGTCGCGTTCCCCGCTCCGACGATCAATGACGTGTTCGTGTGGGTCACCTCGCCGCTGGCACAGGCGAGGTTGGCGCGCAAGGCCGCCCTCGCAGGGCTCGACCTGCCACCGTACGAGCCGGTGTCGTGGCCAAGGACGCTGAGCGCCTCGGGCGCCGAGAGGGATCTGGTCGTCGGTCCGTACCAGGTTGCAACCGAGCGCAGTGGGCCGCTGCGGCGGTGGGCGGAAGAACTGGGGCGGCGTGCGTTGCCGGAGGAGCCGTTCTTTCAGGAAAAGTTCGGCAGGGACCTGCTGTGCGGCGACGAGCACCTGCTCGTCGGCATCAGCCGTGAATGCGCGCCGGTCGTGGCGAGGGTCCAGCTTGGCAAGCCCGACGCTGAGGGGGAACGTACCAAGACCGTTGCGCACGGCCCGTTCTACAGCGAATATCTGCCCAGCGAGACCTTGATGGCGGCATTGGTCGAGGGCACGCGCCGGGACCTCGACGTGGTCGCCACCTTGGACAAGGCGGTCCTGCAGGTGGGTGGGGACGAAACCATCGGCAAGGGCCTGATGTGGTGCCGGATCTGGAGGGCCGATGCCCCCGTTCGCTGACCACCACGAACCGCCACGTGCCGACCACGATCTCGCGCGAGCGGCGATGCTCGCACTGAATGAGATCAGGGACGTATCCCCGAACGGGATCGTCTCGGCTCAGGCGCTGACCCGGATCGCGCAGCTCCCCACGATGCTGCGTACCAGCGGAGTGCTGCCCACCCTCGCCTTTTACGCGGCGAAAGGCGGCTCGGACGGCGCCCTCGAGCAGGCCTACCTGATCGTCGGCGTGGCCCTGCGCGCTCAGGTGAGCCGAGCGCTCCACATGGACGAAAGCGCGGGCAAGCCGCGCATCGACCTGGACTTCCTGGGCGAGGTCACCGAGCGGCTGCGGACCGACCCTGCCGCCTACAATCGCGTGTCCGTACGTCTCGAACAGTTCAGCATCTGGCTGCGCCGGCTCGCCGAAGCCCTCGAACGTCAACAGGAACAGGCCGGAAAGTCGCCGGAATCCGCGGCCGAGAGGGAGGAGGCGCCCGGTGCCTGACGAGGTCATGGTGCTCGGCGCCTGCCACCCCGAACAGGTCATCGGCACCACGAACGGACGGCTGCTGTTCCACCGCACGGCGCTGCTCGACCCTGACGAGAAGCTCGTGGAGGCGCCGTTACGGCGCGCCGCCGCCCGAACCAACCTGGGCCAGGGAGAGCGGCACGGTGCTCCCGATCCGATCGTCGCCGCGGTGGCGGAGCGGCGGGCACGGGCGATCGCCGCGTTGGGCCGACCGATGGCGACGATCGAGCTGCGGTCTCAGGGCGCGGTGGTGACCGGCACCGGCACCGGCGGCGTGCGGGACATCGGCATCGAGCTCCACGGCACGTACGGCTGGCCGATCATCCCCGGCAGCACGCTCAAGGGCGTCGCCCGGGAGTATGCCCGGCAGATGGGCGAACCGGTTGAGGAGATCTTCGGCTCTGAGCCCGGGGCCGACCCTCTCGTCCCGGGAGCAGTGACGTTCTTCGACGCACTTCCCGGACCTGAGGGTGTCAAGGTCGTGGTGCACGTGCTCACCCCGCACACCCGCGGCTACCGCAGCGACGTCGGCGCGGACGGGCGGCCGCAGGCGCCGGCGGAGTACATCAACCCGGTGCCGATCGAGTTCCTTGCGGTCGAGGACGGAGTGTTCATCACCCACCTCGTCGGCCCCGAGCCGTACCTGGGCGATGCGGTGCGGCTGCTGATGGAAGCGGTCAAGGACCTGGGGGTGGGCGCGAAGACCGCAGCCGGCTATGGGTACCTCGACGCCACACGGAGGCCGATGTGACCACCTACCTCGTGCCCTGCGGCCTGTCCATTCTCAACTGGATGCGTGCGTACAGCTCGGGAGACCCGAACAAGCGATATGCGAACATCGATCCGGCGGCGGTCGAGGACCTGCTGGATGAACAGGAGCAATGGCGCTCGAACGAAAAACGCGAATTGAACGTGTGGAAGTCGACCGTGCTGGAGAAGGCACGGGCGGCGGACGTGGAACATTGGGATCCGCGAGTGAGCGCCGAGACCAGCACCCTGCGTGCACGTAGGCCCGGCGGGCCACTGATCACCGACGAGGACCGAATCGTGCTGCTGGCCTCGGACACCGATGAAGGCATCAGCGCCGCGCTGTGCGTCGCCGCGGTGGTAGCGGCCGGCAATCCCGGCCGCATCGACGGTATAGCCGAACCCGAGGACGAACTGCCCCCGGGGAAGGCCACCGTCGTCCGCATCGACGGTCTCAAGCCGACCAGCCTCAGCCTCGGCCGTGCTTGCGAAGCGATGGGCACCGTGCTGCACAACGCTCTCGCGACGGGGCCGAGCGAGCGAATAGAAGTGCATCTCACAGGTGGCTACAAAGCGGCACTGCTCCACATGCTCGCCATGACCGAGGTCGCATACTCGCGATTTCCGTCGAGGGTCAGTGCTCACTACATCTTCGAGGGAGACGGCCGATCGGCAACCGGTCATGACAAGGCCGTACGGATTGGACTGCGGCGCTTCCCACGAGGACAGCTCATAAGAATGCGCGAGGAGCTGTCGTACGCGAAACGCGGGCTTCCCATGCGGGGGACACCCATGTTCGAAGGTCTCGCCTGGGAGAAGTACGGCGACCGTACGCGACTCACCGACTTCGGCCGCGGCTACCTCGCCGTACTGGGCGGGACGTGGACGCCGGGCACCAACGACGGCGGAGGGCTATGAGCGACGATCTCGTGTCGCTTACGAGCCTCATCGGGGAGAACATCTCGGCCGTCGAGGGCGACGTCGAGGACCTGGCGCTACTCCTTCGCCGCCACCACTACGACGCGATCGGTCGTGCCGTGGAAGACGTGGCCGACGACCTACGGGTCCGGCGATGGCGTGAGATCTTCATCAATCTGGACGGCCGGCAGGACGACCACTCTGATGATTGGAGAGATAGCGATCAGAGCTTCGATGTAGCGGCTGCTTGGCGACTTTTCGTCTATCATCCCGGCGCCATAACCGGCTTGCTTTTCGAGTCCAAGCCGATGTCCGAGCTGGGTTTCCTGCTCCCCCCAAGGCAGATCCTCGCCGACATCTACGAGGCGTGGTACGGCTTGGCCGCCGACAACGCCGTTCCCGGCGTGGATCGTCGTTCTAGCAGGTTAGGCGCGGGGTTCTTGGCGCGTACCCGTTGGTTGCTGCTCTCTGCGCCGTTCCGGCAGAAGGAATCTGTCGATGACATATCCCAATCCGCGATCGAACGCGCGCGTCAGGCCCGCGAAGAGTGGCTCGCCGTACTCGACACGATCGATGACTATCCGAACCTCCGCGCCAGGATCGATGTCGAGCGCGAAGCCGTTTACATCGCTTCGATCGAGCTTGCAAACGACAGAAGCGGAGCCGATCCGGCGCGGGTGCACCTGGCCGAACACATCGTAACCCGCCTTCTTCTGCCGCGATTCGCCTGGGTCTCGGCGCTGCGCGTACTCACGAAAGTTCGAGGACGTGGCATTCTCGTTCATCTCGCGAGCGCCGGATCGTTATTCTTCGCCGCGGGTGTTCTGTTCGTGCTCGCGGCGCTCGACGTCTGGTCGTGCGGATACACCGCTGCGGCGAAAGGCGCGTTGATCGGCTACTGCGTGGTCGCAATCGCCGCCGCGGCACGGCCATATCTTGGCTGGCTGTGGTTACTGCGCCAGCCTGCAGGCGCCTCCGTGGGGCTACTCGCTCTCATCGCACTGCCGTCGCTGTGGGCGACCGCAGAGACGGGGTCGGCGACCCTGGCGGGCGGATTGATGGCGCTCGTCGGGGTGGGCTATCTCGCAGTCGAAGCGGGTAACCACGGTGCCCGTCGAGTCGTGCTGCGAGCCATCGGCAGCGGCCTGTTCGGCCTTGTCCAATCTGCGATGGTCAGCCTGATCGGGCTGAGGTACCTCTTCCCGGTCTTCGTCTTTTCCTCCACCGGGGAGAGCGCCCCTCTTTCTTGCTGGTGGGCCGGGTGCACGGGCGACGTCCTACCACCCTGGCTGTTGTTGTTCACTGCCACCACCTGGAGCTTCGTCGTGGGAGTCTTCCTTCAGATCACTTGGAATGACCAGCCGATCACCGCACCGCTCGCCCACGTCTCGTGGCGGCGAGGAAGGTAGGCCTCGATGCCGCTTCCCCCTTGGCACCGCCTCGAACTCAAGCTCGTCACCACCGCGTTCTTCGGTTACTTCCCGAAAGAAGGAGTAACGCACGGCCAGATACCGTTCCCCATCCCCAGCCTGCGGGGTGTCCTCGCCTACTGGCTGCGTGCGCTGGCCGGACCGTACGTAGGGGACGACACCACATGGTTGCGCCGTGTGGAGAGCGAACTGTTCGGAACGGCTGCTGGCGAAGGGCCCGCGCGTCCCTCCCGCATCCTGCTGCGTGGTGAACGAATCCCCGTGACCGCGCCACCGACAGCGGAAGAGGCGTCGGCTCACTACGCGGGGCTGGCGTACCTGATGGGCCAAGGGCTGACTGGTGACAAGGGGCCGATGCCTCGGCGCGTACGTCCTCGAGACTTCACTGTCATGCTTCGCAACCTCGGTGATCCGCTCCACGCGGACCTTTTCAGCAGCGCCCTGTGGGCGCTGCGTACGTTCGGCGGAATCGGGGCACGGAGCAGGCGCGGGTTCGGAACCCTCGCAGTAAAGCCGTCCCTGCGTGGCCTTCCGCTCAAGCGATTCCAACGTGACTGGCTCATGCGGGACGACATGAGGGACCTCGATGGAGTACGTGAGTGCGTCGAGGCGGCCCTCGCCGATCTCGGTGTGCCTCGTGGCAGCTTCGCGAGCACGCCTGCGTACCCCTGTTTTCTCCAGGATCTGTTCTGTGCCGAGGAACACCTGATCGAGGAGGGAGGGGACGACCTGGCCTGCCTCGCCGCGGTCGGCAAGCGATTCCGCGACTTCCGGCGACCAAGAATGAACAGCAAGGAGCGCCAGATCACTCGTGGCTACGACGAGGTCATCCGGCCGTTCATCGAAGGCCGGAGGCCGGTCGAGCCCTTCGTCGATGGCGCCTTCGGCCTACCGGTGAACTACAGGCTTACCGGTGGACAAGGCAGCGGTGGAGAGGACAATGCGACCGTAGAGCCGGTGATCAACGACGAGGTTGTCCGGCGAGCTTCCCCTCTTTGGCTGCGTGTAAACCCTGTCGGGGGTGCGACTCGACTCCGCTCTCTGGCCTTCTTCACGGAGTGGCTACCCGAGAGAGCAACCCTCCGCGTCAAGGCGACTAGAAGCGCCCCTGTCAACGTCGCAAAGCCTTCCCCCGCGCAAGTGCGCGAGACGGTTGAAGCCTGGTTTGACTCCCTGATGAATTCTGGTCTCGAGCCACGCTATGTTCTGGGCACCCGTATGTCGGCCACAGCGCAGTGACACATCGTGGAGGTGAGTCGAAGTCGTCCCGCCGTGCGAGCGGAAACGATCAACGCTCTGACCAGGGCGGATGCACTACCGTCGGATCGCTGCAGAAACGAGCTTCCGAGCCCTGTACCGTGTGGCCCTGACCAGGGACTTTACCCTGGGGTCGACGATCATCCCTAGAGGGATAGCAACCTGATGGCCTGCATCCAGTCGTCTCGCATGGTGTCCTCCTGTCGACGATCATCCCTAGAGGGATAGCAACTGCGTCTGCCGTGGCAGCACGGATGCGAGGACCCGCACGTCGACGATCATCCCTAGAGGGATAGCAACACGTCGTAGTACTCCTCCATTACGGCCTCGTCTTGCGTCGACGATCATCCCTAGAGGGATAGCAACGCCGCCACATCGACCCCGAGCCGCACCCAGGCGCCGCGTCGACGATCATCCCTAGAGGGATAGCAACACGGCGACCGTCTCGTACTGCGGGCGCGGCCCGGTCGACGATCATCCCTAGAGGGATAGCAACGCGAGCTCGCCCGGCGTC
>Ga0207874_1001487_pt1 | contig 26131 bp, 29 predicted proteins | sample HigsolmetaAR201D_FD_184833 | JGI IMG/M metagenome (GOLD analysis project Ga0207874, IMG submission 184833) | Ionic liquid and high solid enriched microbial communities from the Joint BioEnergy Institute, USA - AR20-1-D (SPAdes) (version 2) ...
GCCGAAGCTTCGTGACGATCTCGTCGGGCTTGTGTCGCTTGTTGGCCATTGTGGTCCTCCTTCAGGGTCAAAACCATACTTCAAGGTGGACCCGTTCAATGGGGGTGGATCATCGCCAATCACCACCCGCATATACGACCTCGGCGGCGCGATGAACGTCCCCGTTTCCTGCGGCGGCGCCGTCGTCATGCCGGGTGATGCGATCCTCGCCGATGAGAGCGGCGTTCTGGTCCTGCCGCGCGACGAAGTCCGCGAAGTGGCGGAGAAGGCCATCGCCATCCAGACGGCCGGCAAGGAGCGTGAAGCCCGCGTCCGCCGCGGTGAGATCCGCCTCGGAGAACTTTCCGGGGCGTCCGCCAAGGTTCTGGCCAAGCTGGCCTGACGCGACCTCAGTCGGGGATATTCACCAGATCCCAGGAATACTCCCCGGCAATTTCGCGAGCGATACCGCGCGCGATCTCCGAAACGAGCAGCGGAATTCCCGACGAGGAGCTCCGCTGCCACATGATGTGATAGGGTGTCTGAGGGAACACTGGACGGACGTCGAGAACGCTCAGCGTGCCGCTGCGCAACTGGTCCTGCACCACCACCGGCGGCAGCACCGCAATGCCGATCCCCGCCTCCACCAGATTGATCGTGGTGGCCAGCGAATTGGAATAGTGCATCTCGCAGTCGGCCGCGGCCTCCTCGCCAAGATACTCCAGCAGCCTGTCATGGTTCAGCGTGCCGCGCGCATAGGAGATGATCGGCTGGCTGACGATGTCCCTGATGCCCAGCTGCTCACCGGACCGGAACACGCCGGTACGGGCCACCCAGTACATGCCGAGGTTCCACAGCGGCTGGCAGATCCGGCTCGGGTGCTCCTCGCGCTTGATGCCGATCACCACGTCCAGATCCCCGCTGTCGAGCATGTCCAGGAGCCGCGGGTTCCCGTCCGTTTCTACCAGCACGGACAGTCGGGGGTAGTCCTGCTCCATGCGCCGGATCATCCGCGGCAGGAGCTGTGACGGCGCGACGGACGGCATGACGCCAAGCCGGATCGTGCCTTCTGCGTCACCGGCCGGCTGCAGCTGTGCGCGCAGCTCATGGTAGCTCTGGACGATCTTGAGTGCGCCGGACAGAAAGATGCTGCCTTCGGGCGTGATGCGAACATCCTTCGAATCACGCTCGAAAAGCTTGATGCCAAGCTCGTTCTCTATCGTCAGGATTCGGCTGGATACGGCAGCGGGGGTGATGTTGAGCCGCTCGGCCGTGACCCTGAAGTTCAGGCACTGCGCGAGGCAGATCACTGTTTCCATAAACCTTATGTTCACAGCATAAACTCCTTCCCTTCACTGAACACCGGGACAATAATCCGGTGTGCAGTGCTGCTGCCGCAGCGGCTTCCCGAGCCGATGGGTGCCCTTCTAAGGAAAGGGGTTATACAGCTCATTAAGAGGGAAAGAATTCGCCGCAGTTTTTTCGTGCCCGTCCGGCTCATTGGGCTCATTCTCCTGCCCCTGCTCCAGGCTCTCCGTCAGTCGGTGGCACCTTCGAGGTTGCCCACCATGCAGGCGTAATCGCCTCTGTGAACGACATTGCGCGTCAGATGCTGCATGATCCTGATGCCATTCCCGAAGGGGGCCGGGAGGAACTCTTCCAGCGCTCGAAGGCGTGTCCCCATCGCATCAGTTGCCGACTCGGAAGATCTTTGTCGGCAACATGCTGGCAGCAGTGCCCGGCGTGACAGCCACGCATGTGGTGGAGTCCCTGGCGGATAGCCTATGTCGGCTATACCTTGCAGGAAAATGGCTGCGCCGCCCCGTCGCGCAGCCTTTCTGATTAGCTGTGAAAATGCCCCCACCAGCGCGACATCGGCGGTCCGGTCGCTGGGTCAATATTCCGCGCAAGGGCCGGAACGGAGAACGGCGCTATCGCAGGACTGCCGCCTTGCAGGACAGGTTTACCGGTAACGGGGTGGACGAGGAAAAGCTATTGCTATTTTGATGCATCAGATTGCAATACTGATACATCAGTTCTAATGATTTCGGGTGTCACCGAGAGGCGATGCAAGCCATTTGTTGACAGCGGTTGGTCGAGGGGACTGCCGTTGTTTCGCGCAGGAGTCGTATTCATGCTTTCCCTATCTCGTCGAATCTTCCTTGCCAGCGCGACCGCAGCGGCAGCGGCATTCTCGCTGGGCGCGTCGGCCCAGGCCCAGGACAAGCCGCAGATCGAGTTCTTGTATTCGCCATTTGCCGACTACGCACCGTTCTTCCTTGCCAAGGAGCTCGGCTATTTTGACGAGTTCGGCCTCGATGTGACACTTGCTCCGAAGAGCGGGACGGCCGAGACGATTCAGATGCTGGCCTCCGGCAATTCAATCGCGGGTGCCGCAACCTGGGGCGCGGGTCTGTTCAACTCCATCCATCAGGGCGCGACCGTGACCATCGTCGCGACGCTTGCCCGCATGCCCGACACGGTTCCCTCGCCCTCTCCCTTCATGGTTTCCGAGAAGGCCTGGCAGGACGGTATCCGCAAGGTTGAGGATCTGAAGGGTAAGCGCGTCGGCATTCCTGGACCGGGCGGCTTCGGCCTCTATTCCGTCGCCAAGGCGCTGGAAAAGGGTGGCCTGACACTCGACGACATCGAGGCGATCTACCTGCCGCCGCCCGCCACGGCTGCTGCCTTCGCCAATGGCGGTCTCGAGGCCGGCTGGAGCATCGAACCCTTCGCCCTGCAGCTTGAGAAGGAAGGTCTTGGCCGCCGTCTCGTCGAGGACCACACCTTCGGCACCGAGCTTGGCTTCCTCGCCTTCAACAACGAATACGCCAAGGAGAATGAGGACGTTGTCGTCCGCTTCCTCGCCGCGTTCCTGAAGGCGGCCCGCCTGCTCGACAACGGGGGCTGGGAAGACGAGAAGATTCTCGACATCGTTGCTGAATACACCGGAACGCCGAAGGACACGCTCAAAGGTATTTCCTACACGGTCCGCTCGGAGGACGGATCGATCGACCTAGCCTCGGTGCGCGAGCAGGAGGACTTCTTCCGTGCCCAGGGAGCCCTGGAATACGAAGGCCAGATCGACATCGACAGCGTGTACCGCACGGACCTGCTCGAGAAGGCCAACACTCTGCTCGCGAAATAATGACCGTGCAGCCTGAACAGATCAGCCGGGACGGAAGCGTCCCGGTTTCCGCCCCCGCGATCGAGGTGACGAACCTCGTCAAGGCGTTCTACGACACCTCCGGGGATCGCATCACCCTTGCCGCGGCCGACGTGAACTTTACCGTTCGCCGCGGCGAATTCGTCTGCATCGTGGGTCCCAGCGGCTGCGGCAAAACCACGGTCCTGCGCATCGTTGCCGGTCTCGAACAGGCAACCGATGGACAGGTGAAGATCGGCAGCGCCGCTTCGCCCGCCATGGTTTTTCAGGAAGCCTCGGTCCTCCCGTGGCTGACCGTCGCCCAGAACGTCGCCTTCCCGCTCAAGCTCAAGGGCGTTCCGGCGAACGAGCAGCGCGCCCGCGTTTCCGAGCTGCTGGCTCTCACGGGTCTCACCGATTTTGCGCACGCCCGCCCGCACCAGCTGTCCGGCGGCATGAAGCAGCGCGTCTCCGTTGCCCGCGCACTTGTCGATAACCGCGACATCCTGCTCATGGACGAGCCCTTCGGTGCGCTTGACGAGCAAACCCGTCTCGTCCTCCAGCAGGAACTGCTGCGCATCTGGGAGCGGACCGGCAAGACTGTCATTTTCATCACCCACAGTGTGGATGAAGCGCTGACCCTGGCCGACCGCGTGCTTGTGATGTCGCCGCGCCCCGGCACCATCGTGGCCGACCTCGCGGTGCCGTTCGAGCGGCCGCGCGATGTGGTCGAGCTGCGCCGCGACAAGCGATTCTGGGACCTGACGTATGAAGTCTGGCGTCTCCTGGCCGTCTCACCGGAGCACTGACGTGTCGAACCAATATTCCCTTTCACCAGCACAGATCGAGCGACTGAAAAGCGGTGCCCGCCGCGAGAAGCTGCACCGGATGATTTCCTACTTCAGTCCGCTGCTTCTGCTACTTCTCTGGGAGATTTCCTCGCAGTCCGGCCTGATCGACCGCCGCTTCTTCCCGCCGCCGAGCTCGATCGCCGGAACGGCATGGCAGATGACCGCCAGCCTTGAGATCTTCGACCATATCTGGGCGACGGTCCAGCGCGTGGCCATCGGCTATGTTCTGGGCGCAGCGCCCGGCATCCTGCTCGGCCTGATCCTGGGCCTCTCGACGCCCATCCGCCGCGTGCTCGGCCCGATCTTCGCTGCGCTCTATCCGGTGCCGAAGATCGCGATCCTGCCGCTCATCCTGCTCATTTTCGGCGTAGGCGATGCATCCAAGTACGTGATCATCGCCATCGGCGTGTTCTTCCTGATGTTCTACAATACATTGGGCGGCGTGATGCAGATCCCCCAGATCTACCTGGACGTGGCGCGCAATGCTGGGGCCTCGCGCTACCAGATCTTCCGACACATCGCCCTGCCCTCGGCGCTGCCCAACATCTTCACGGGCCTGAAACTTGCGGCCGGGTCGTCCTACATCATCATCGCAGCGGCCGAGTTCCTCGGCGCGCGCAGCGGTGTCGGCTTCATGATCTGGGCATCGTGGCAGACATTTGCCGTCTCGCGCATGTTCGTGGGCATCGTGGTGATTTCGGCGATGGGCTACTTCACAATCCTTCTGCTCGAAGCCCTCGAACGCAAGTTCGTGCCCTGGGCGAAGCATTGAGGCAGGATTAGGCACGCATGAGCAACCGCCAGCCCCATGCTCCCGTCGTGACGGCTTCGGAACGCATCTATGCGACGATCCGCCAGCGGATCATGCGCTGCGAGTTCGCCCCCGGCGCGAAGCTCGACGCCGCGGAGATCGCTCGCGAATACGAGGTCTCCAAGACGCCGGTGCGCGATGCGATGCAGCGTCTGGCAGCCGACGGCCTGGTGATCATCCTGCCACGAAGCGGATACAGGGTTGCGCCAATCACTTTCCAGGCGGTCCACGAGATCCTCGACATGCGTGCCGCCATAGGACCGCATGCCGCGCGGCAGGCGGCCCGCTATGCCACGCCGGAGGACGTTGCGGAGCTGCGCCGGATCGTGCGTGAATACGCGGAGCCTCTCGACATCGGCGCCATGCAGCAGGTGGCGCGCCGCTTCCATGTGGCGATTGCCCGCTGCAGCCGCAACGCGCGAATGGTGGCGCTCTCCGAAAGCCTCTTTGACGAACTCGAGCGGCTGCTGCGCTTCGCCATCGACTTCACGGTCAAGGCAGGCGAGCATTCCGACGAGCACACCGCCCTGGTGGACGCGATCGAGAAAGGCGACGGCGAACGCGCCGCGGCGATCGAGGCGGAGCACATCCGCCGGAGCCGGGAATTCGTCATCGAGCGGCTGATCACCTTGGGCTATCTCACACAGGGCGAAGTGGGGTTCAACGCTCCGGGACGGGGTGGAGACCAATGATCAGCGTTGCGAATGCCACTGCAAGGCTTTCCGCCGCCCTGGGCGACGGCGATGCGGCATACCTTGCCGCCTCCGCGCTTGTCGAGGCGGATGCCCTCGGCCTGCCGCGCTTCGGCATCGACATGCTCACCGAATGGAAGCCCGGCCTTGCTGCGCCGGAGGATGGCATCAACGGTCCTGTCGAATGGCGGGACTGCTCCGACAATTTTTCTCCGCTCGCCGTTGCTGCCGCGACGCTCGGCATCGAACGGGCGGCGCGGGAGTTCGGCCTTGCTGCCGTCTTCCTCAAGGGCGTGAAGGGCTTCGGCCGCCTTGCGCCCTTCGCCCGCCATCTGGCCGACCGGGGACTGCTCGCCATCGCGGGCGCCGAGGGACCGCCCTTCGTGGCCCCCTACGGCGGGAACCGCCCCGTCATCGGCACCAACCCGATCACGCTTGGCTTCGGCACCGGCGATGACCGCATTGTCATCGATATGGCCACCAGCACCGCCACCATGGCCGACATGAAGACGGCGCGCCTGACAGGCCAGCCGCTTGGCGAAGGCATCGCGATCAACTCGCAGGGCGAGCCCACGACCGTCGCCTCCGACGTTGCCGCTCTCCTGCCACGTGGCGGACAGATCGGCTCGCTTATGGGGCTCATGGTCGAGGTTCTGGCGGGCGTTGCAGCCAAGGGCCGGGGCGACCGAAACGGTCGCGGCGTCTTCCTCATCGCCGTCGATGCCGCGAGGATGAACGGGGTCGACCGGCTGCTCGCGGAACTGCGCCGCGACTGGATTAGCGCCGGCGGATACTGGCCGCGCGGTGGCGCCGTGTCGCCCGAAATGGAACTGGACGCGAACTTCGAGAACCGCCTCGAAGCGCACATCGCCCGCATCACCGCATCCAATCCGGGAGAAGGCAAATGACCCCGAAACTCACCATCGAACCGGCCGACGGCCTGGTCGATGAACCGCGCCGGATCACGGTCACCGGCCTTGCGCCCGACCAGCTGGTGGCCATCTCCGCGCGGACCATTCGCGGGGGCGGCGCAAGCTGGATGAGCCAGGCAACCTTCATGGCAGACGAGAATGGCACGGTCGACCTGACGCGCGATGCGCCCGTGGGCGGCGACTATGCGGAAGTGGCCCCGATGGGCCTGCTGTGGAGCCAGCTGCCCGATGACGGGAAAAGTGCGGAGCTTTTTCCGGATGACGTGATGGTGCCGCTGAAGACGGTGCTCACCGCCCGGACAGACCAGGACGAGACGGCGGAGGCTGAGCTTCTCCAGCGCTTTGCCGCTCCCGGCGTCACCCGCCGCGAGATCCGCGAGGAAGGGCTCGTGGGCACGCTCTTCACTCCAGCTGGCGAAGGGCCGCATCCGGTGGTGCTCGTTCTCTACGGATCGGGTGGCGGCATCAACGAGCCGCGCGCAGCCATGCTCGCCTCGCGCGGTTTCACGGCCTTTGCGCTCGCCTATTTCAAGGCGCCGGGACTATCGCCCTACATCACCGAAACGCCGCTCGAATATCTGGAGACCGGCCTGCACTGGGCACACCGCGAACTTGCGCCGAAGGACGGTTTTGTTGCCGTGAGCGGGCAGTCGCGCGGCGGGGAGCTTGCGCTTCTTCTGGGCGCCACCTATCCGGACCTCGTTTCGGCGGTGATCGCCTATGTTCCCGGCGCCATGGTGCACGGGGCGCAGGGTGCCGGCGATCCGGCGCGCGGTGGCTGGAAGGGGGTCGCCTGGACCAAGGACGGGGTGCCGCTCGAGCATCTTTGGAACAACAACAAGGCTGTTCACTGGCATCCCTGGGGCGGCGACGCACCGCCGAACCGGCACCACTCGGTTTTCTTCGAGGGGCTCAAGGACCGCGAGCTCGCTGCAAGGGCGCGCATCCCGGTGGAGAAGATCAGAGGACCCGTGCTGCTGATCTCGGGCCGGGATGACAGGGCCTGGCCGTCGAGCCTCTATTCGAAGATGGTGGTCTCCACATTGCGCCGGCACAATCATCCGCATGCCGTGCGTCACCTCGATTTCGATGACGCTGGCCATGCGATCAACCTTCCGATCGTTCCGTCCACGCAGATCACGCGCATCCATCCGGTGTCCAAGGTGCCCTATACCAATGGCGGGACGCCTTCGGGCAACGCCCGGGCCAACGAGGGCTCGTGGGCGGGGATGCTTGATTTCCTCAAAGAAGTGACGGGCGCCGCGCACAGCGGGCACTGAGGGCCCGCCGAAAACAGGAATTCTATTCAAGGAGCTTGAACAATGCCGACAGTTGAACATTTGGCAGGCCAGTGGCGGGAGTGGCGGCACGCCCATGTGACGACCATGTTCCGGCCCTATGGCTGGACGTCGCTGGTCGCCCAGTACTGGCTGGAGCCGAATGACAGCGGCGTGACCTTTGAACTGCTCCCGGGCACCTGGTCCGTGGAAGATGGCAAGGTCATGTACACGCCCCCGGCATCCGGCCCCAACCTTTCGGTGAACGGCGAATACCCGACTGGCCCCGTAGAGATCATCCCGGGCCGCAACCAAACCTATGGCCACGGCCGCAGCGTTCCGGTCTATTTCGGCGAATGCGAGGTCGAGACCATCGTGCGCACCACCAAGGACGGGCAGAAGCTCTACGGCGTGCGCGTGCGTGATCCGCGCAAGGCCACGCCGATCGCGGAAGCCGGCGTGACGGCCTATGACTACAATCCGGCCTGGCGCATCCCGGGCACCTATACGCCTGCGCCGATCACCGATTATGAGGCCGAGACGGTCGAGGCTGGCGTGCGCGAGTCCACGCCGCGCATCGGCACATTCACGTTCGAGCACAATGGCCGCAGCTATACGCTCGTGCTGATCGGCAAGGAAACTGCGGCGGGCACCATCCAGCCGGTGGCGCATTTCCGCGACCTCACCAATGGCAAGACCACCTACGCGGCTGGCCGCGTGGTGGAGCTCCACTTCACCGACGAGACCAACACGCGCATCGACTGGATCGACTTCAACTACGCGGTCGCGCTGCCCTGCGCCTTCACGAATTTCGTGACCTGCCCGATCGCCCCGCCGGAAAATCACCTCGACTTCGAGGTTCTGGCCGGCGAGAAAAAGCCGGAACGCCAGGTCGAGCGCACCATGACCTACCGGAAGGACGCCTCCGCCGCATAGCAGGGCCCATTTTCCAGCATCTATTCGTTCACGCTCGCGCAGCCCGGGTCACGCTCACACGTGGCCCGGGTTGATGGTGTTGGCTGCTCCCACGGGCCGCGCACCCTCCGGCCTCCCCAGAGCGCCGGCGATCTGGTATCCTTTCTTGAAAGGCGCGGACAGTCGGTCAGGCTGTCTGGCCGCATTCGGTTTCCGGCCCAAGCACAGGGGAGATTGCCATGGCACTGAAACCGTTATCCCTTCTTTCTGCTCTCAGTCTCGTCGTTCTTGCCGCGACCGGAGCGCCGGCCCACCACGGCTGGAGCTGGGCGGAAGGCGAGCAGACGGAACTGAAGGGGATCATCCGGGAAATCTCTTTTGCCCCGCCGCATCCCTCGCTCGTGGTCGACGCGGGGGGCGAAATCTGGCAGGTTGACCTCGCCAATCCCGGCCAGACCCAGCGCACAGGCTTCGTGCCGGGTGCCGCCGAGGTCGGCGATGAGGTAACCGTTCTGGGAAACCGCTCGCGCGATCCGGCCGAAAAACTGATGAAGGCGGTGCGCATCACGATAAGCGGAAGGAACTTCGACCTCTACCCTGACCGCATCAGGGATTGAGGACGGCCCTCTGATCGTGTTAGAGTGGCTGACAGGAAGTATGGTCGCGCAGACGCTGACCGCGTCGCCGACGCTCTACATGCTGGTGAATGCCACGCACATCCTGTCGATCGGGCTGCTCACCGGTGCGATCATCCCGCTCGACCTTCGCCTGATGGGCTTCTTCCGGAACGTTCCGGTCCATGTCATCGGCCCGTTTCTCTCCCGCAGCGCCATGATCGGCGTGTTGCTTGCGATCGCCTCGGGCCTCATCCTGTTTACGGTCCGGGCAGACAAGTATGTCCAGAACCCGGCTTTCCTGGCGAAGATGGGGCTGCTCTGCCTCGGCATCGCAAATGCCCTGTTCTTTCAGACGATTGCGCCCTGGCGGCAGCATTACGACGCCGGCACCAAGCAGCTACCAGTCCGGATCCTGGCTGGCATCTCCCTTGTCACCTGGATTTCAGCCGTCATCGCCGGCCGCTGGATCGGGTTCATCTAGACCCGCAAGCACAAGAACCTCCAAGCGGTCATTAGGAACCCACACAGAGGAAACGGGCGGGCTCCACCACCCTTTCCCGGTTCCGTCTCGCGGATAGCTCAGTCGATCCGGCCTTCCATGGCGCGGTCGAAGATCCCCAGTGCGGGTTCCTTGTTGAACCTGGTCGGATTGGCAGGCGTGTCAGAGAATGACGCGCCTGCCGTTGGAGGAAGCAATGGCATGGATGACACGCTCGAATTCCAGCGCCTCCCGGAACGACGGGTAGGCGTCAGGGCCGCCGGCAACGGCGCGCAGGAAACTCGCCGCCTCGATGGTCTTGAGGTCGTTGAAACCGATCTGGTGGCCTGCCGCCGGGACAAAATTGCCGTACGGCTCATGCTCGGGACCGGTCATGATCGTGGTGAACCCCTGGACCGACCTGTCACCGGCATTCTGGTAGATCCTGAGTTCGTTCATCCGCTCCTGGTCGAAGCAGATCATGCCCTGCGTGCCATGCACCTCGACGGCCATGTAGTTCTTTCGGCCCCAGGCCGAGCGAGAGGTCGAGAACAGGCCCTGCACGCCGCCGTCGAATTCGAGGATCGCCGAGGCGATGTCCTCGTTCTCCACGGGCCTGGGGGTGCCATCATCGGGCGATACGCGTGTGGCGTGCACGGTGCGAATGTCGCCGATCACGCTGCGGACCGGCCCCATCAGTTCGACCGCCATGCTGATCATGTGGCAGCCGAGATCGCCGAGCGCGCCAAGGCCCGCCTCGGCCCTGGTCGCTCTCCACGTCCACGGCAGGTCGGGGTCCGCCTGGTAGTCTTCATCGACAAAGCCGCGGAAGTGGATCACCCGGCCGATCGCGCCCTCCTCGATCAGCTTGCGGGCATGCCGGAAGGCCGGGTTGCGTATGTAGTTGTAGCCGACGATTGTCTTGCCCTTCGCGCCCGCGGCCACACGCGCCATCGTTTCCGCCTCGTCCAGCGTCAGCGCCATCGGCTTCTCGCAGTGGACATGCTTGCCCGACTCGAGCGCCGCAATCGCGATTTCGGCGTGCAGCTTGTTGGGCGTGGTGATACATACGATATCCACCGCCGGATCGTTGATGAGCGCCCGCCAGTCGCCGGTCGCGCGGGCAAAGCCGAACTGGTCCGCCATCGCCCTCGCCTTTTCGGCCGGCACCTCACACAAGAGTTCAAGACGCGGCGTGGGAACATCGCCGAACACCGCCTTTGCGGCACCGTAGGCAAGCGCATGGCACTTACCCATGAAACCCGTGCCGATGAGACCAATGCCGACGCTGTCCATGATCAGATTCCGATCTCGGAGAGCCTGACGGCGCGTCCCTCGGCGACCGACTTCAGCGCCGCTTCCGCCAGCAGCAGTGCCGCAAGCCCGTCGGCGCCGGACGGCGACGGCGTCTTCTTCTCCTTCACCGCCTCGATGAAGGCGCTGATTTCCGCCGCATAGGCGGCCGTGTAGCGGGTCATGAAGAAGTCGTGCAGCGGCGGACGCGTATATCCCTCGGCGGTGGCAATCTCGATCGCGACCGGGCGCTGGTTCTCAGCCGACACCGCGCCCTTCGAGCCGTGCACCTCGATGCGCTGGTCGTAACCATAGACCGCGCGGCGCGAATTGGAGATCGTGCAGTGCCTGCCGGAAGCGGTCGTCAGCGTCACCGAGGCGCTGTCGAAGTCGCCGAGGCGGCCAATCTCCGGATCTACAAGTACCGATGCGGTCGCGAACACCACGTCCGGCTCCTCGCCCAGCAGGAAGCGCGCCATGTCGAAGTCGTGGATCGTCATGTCACGGAAGATACCGCCCGACGAGGTGATGTAGTCCGCCGGAGGCGGACCGGGATCGCGCGAGACGATCTGCACCATCTCGACATTGCCTATCCTGCCGTCATCGATCGCCTTGCGCACGGCGCGGAAGTGCGGGTCGAAGCGGCGGTTGAAGCCGATCATCAGCGTCGCGCCTGTCTCCTCGACCGTCTTCAGGCACTGGCGCACGCGGGCGATCGAGAGGTCGACCGGCTTCTCGCAGAAGATCGCCTTGCCGGCGCGGGCGAAGCGCTCGATCAGGTCCGCGTGGGTGTCGGTGGGCGTGCAGATGACGACGGCGTCGATGTCGGACGCCTTCTCGATCTCATCGATCGTGCGCAGCTCACCGCCGAAACGGGCGCTGACGGCGTTTGCCGCATCTTTGACCGGATCGGCGACTGCAGCCAGCACCGCGTCCGGGTCCGCCGCGATGGCAGCGGCATGGACGCGACCGATGCGACCGGCGCCAAGAAGTGCAAATCTGATGGTCACGCTGTCCTCCCTCAGTTCCGCCGCCTGTGCACGGCCGGAAGCGGCGCGCTTGCGAAAACGGAATGAATATTCCAAAATCAGGGAAAATGGACCGTGTCAAGGGACCACCTATGCCTACCGAAGAAATCACTGCCCCCAGGAGCCTTGCGGAGTTTCAGGAAAGGCTGCGCCGCGTCAGCCGCAGCCTGCCGAAACGGCTCAAGCAGTGCGCGGAATATGTCGCAAGCAACCCGGACAAGATTGCATTCTCCACCGTCGCCGACATCGCAGCCGACGCGCAGGTGCCCGCTTCGGCGATGATGCGCTTCTGCCAGGAGATGGGCTTCTCCGGCTATTCGCAGATGCAGAAGCTGTACCGGGAAGAATATTCGCAGAAATGGCCGGACTACTCGACCCGGCTTTCGAGCCTGCGCAATGGCGGCGCGGAGTCGCCGTCCACCCTGCTCGCCGAGTTTTCGGAGGCTGGCCGGGCCTCGATCGAAAATCTCGCCCGCTCGATCGACCAGGACAAGCTGCGCAGGGCCGTCACGGTGCTCGCTGGCGCACGCACCATTCACATCGTCGGCCTGCGCCGCACATTCGCGGTGGCAAGCTACCTGGCTTATACCTTTGAAAAAATGCGCATTCCCGCCATACTGCATTCGGGGGTCGGCAATTTTACCCAGCATCACATGCTGGGCGATGGCGACGCGCTGATCGCCATCTCCTTTGCACCCTACACGGCCGACACGGTTGCTCTGGCCGAAACCGCGGCCGCGCGCGGGCTCGATCTCGTCGTCATCACGGACCTGCCCACAAGCCCCCTCGCCGCCCTCGATGCAGTGCATCTGCTCGTCTCCGAGATCGACGTCGGCAATTTTCGCGTGCTGGCGGCAACGATGACTCTGGCGATGACCCTTTCGGTCGCCGTAGGTGCAAGGCGGCGCGTTGTCTGAATCGTGATCCGAATTTGGAACATCCCTGTTGCTTTTGTGAGATAATAGAATATACATTCTGAATAAGGTTCTGCGAGAGGACACGCCGCGAGGCGATGCGCAGAACCACCTTCGGAGTACAGGGAGGAGCAAATGAAGAAGACCATTCTAACACTGGCGGCATCGCTCGCCATATTCGCTGGCGTCGCCGCGCCGGCAGCCGCGGACGGCGAGCGCTTCGTTCTCGTCAGCCACGCGCCAGACAGCGACAGCTGGTGGAACACCATCAAGAATGCGATCAACGTCGCAAGCCAGCAGATGGGCGTGACGGTGGAGTATCGCAATCCGCCTACCGGCGACCTTGCCGACATGGCGCGCATCATCGAGCAGGCCACGGCCTCCCGTCCCGACGGTATCATCTCGACCATTGCCGACTTCGACGTGCTCTCCGGTCCGCTGAGTAACGCGGTCGCGCAGGGCATTCCGGTGATCACCATCAACTCCGGCACCGAGGAGCAGTCGAAACAGATCGGCGCGCTCATGCACGTGGGCCAGCCGGAAAAGGCTGCGGGCTTCGGCGCGGGCGAGAAGGCGAAGGCTGCCGGCGTCACCAAGTTCCTCTGCGTCAACCACTACATCACCAACCCGGCGTCGGTTGAGCGCTGCCAGGGCTACGCCGATGCGCTCGGCGTCGAGCTCGGCAACCAGATGATCGACGCGGGTCAGGACCCGGCGGAAATCAAGTCGAAAGTGCTGGCCTACCTGCAAACCAATCCCGACACCAACGGCATCCTGACGCTCGGCCCGACCTCGGCGGAACCGACGATCGCCGCTCTCAATGAGTCCGGCAAGGCAGGCACCATTCATTTCGGCACGTTCGACCTGTCTCCCGACATCGCCAATGCCATCAAGAACGACGTCATCGCCTTTGCGATCGACCAGCAGCCCTTCCTGCAGGGCTACCTTCCCGTGGTCATCCTGACCAACTTCGCCCGCTATGGCGTGGTGCCGGGCAACTCGATCAATTCCGGCCCGGGCTTCGTGACCAAGGACAACATTGAACTCGTCGAGAAATACGCCGGCGAATACCGTTAACCGAACAGCAGGGGAGAGGCTGGCCCCAGGCCGCCTCTCCCCTCGAGATCCCGTAACCAACTGGGCAAGCGCGCGCCGCGAGGACGAGCGCACGCCAGGACTTCTGGAGGTCACGGATGACATACAGCCAGCTACAGCGCCAGCAGAACAGTACAGCCAGTGTCGTCGAGCTGGCCAAGGATGAGCGCCTCAAGGAGTTGCCGGCCTGGCGCAAGGCTCTGATCCGCCCCGAACTAGGCGCCATCTGCGGCACCATTCTCGTCTTCGCCTTCTTTCTGATCGTCGCCCGCGGCACCGGCATGTTCGCGCCGCAGGGTATCCTCAACTGGGGCGTGGTGTCGGCCCAGTTTGCCATCATCGCGGTCGGTGCGTGTCTGCTGATGATTGCGGGCGAGTTCGACCTCTCCGTCGGCTCAATGATCGGCTTCGCCGGTGTCGTCATCGCACTCATGTCGGTGACATGGGGCTATCCGGTTTGGCTCGCCATCATCGTCGCCTTTGCCATCGCGCTGGCGATCGGCGCGCTTAACGGCTACCTCGTCATCAAGACCGGGCTGCCTTCCTTCATTGTCACCCTTGCCTTCCTCTACGTGCTGCGGGGGCTGACCATCTACGGCGCCATCGCCACCACCCGCCAGACGATCATCGGTGGCGTGGCGGAAGTCGCCCAGGGCGATCCACTTGCCTGGCTGTTCGGCGGCAAGATCCTCGGCTTCCTCTTCGTCTGGCTTGCTGACATCGGCCTGATCGGTAAGTACGTTGCCGGTCCCAGGGCCGGCCAGCCGGTCGTCGACGGGATCCCGATGCTGATCATCTGGGCGCTGGCGCTGATCGCCTTTGCGCACATCCTTCTCACCCGCACCCGCTTCGGCAACTGGATCTACGCTTCCGGCGGCGACGCGCAGGCAGCACGCTATGTCGGCGTGCCGGTGAACAGGGTGAAGATCCTGATGTTCATGTTCTCCGCCTTCTGCGCCACCGTCTTCGCAACGTGCCAGGTGATGGAGTTTGGCTCGGCGGCGGCCGACCGCGGCCTGCTGAAGGAGTTCGAGGCGATCATCTCGGTGGTCATCGGCGGCGCACTGCTGACCGGCGGCTATGGTTCGGTGATCGGTGCAGCACTCGGCGCGCTGATCTTCGGCGTCGTCCAGCAGGGCCTGTTCTTCGCCGGTGTTGAAAGCTCGCTCTTCCGCGTCTTCCTCGGCGTCATCCTGCTGATGGCGGTCATTCTCAACACCTACATCCGGCGCATGATCACGGGAGAACGGTGACATGACCACGCCTCTGATCGAACTCATTGACATCGAGAAGCACTTCGGGCCGGTCATTGCACTGGCGGGCGTCTCCCTTTCCGTCCTGCCCGGCGAATGCCATTGCCTGCTCGGTGACAACGGCGCCGGCAAGTCCACCTTCATCAAGACCATGTCGGGCGTGCACAAGCCGACGCGCGGCAAGATCCTGGTCAACGGGCAGGAGGTCAATTTCTCAAGCCCGCGCGACGCGATGGCAGCGGGTATCGCCACGGTCTACCAGGACCTTGCAATGATCCCGCTGATGTCGGTTACGCGCAATTTCTGGATGGGACGCGAGCCCATCAAGAAGTTCGGCCCGTTCAAGTTCTTCGACTTTGACCACGCCAACGCCATCACCATGGAGGAGATGGCAAAGATGGGCATTCGGCTGCGCTCGCCCGATCAGGCAGTCGGCACGCTGTCCGGCGGCGAGCGCCAGACGGTGGCGATCGCCCGCGCCGTCTATTTCGGCGCAAAGGTGCTGATCCTTGACGAGCCCACCTCGGCACTCGGCGTGCGCCAGACCGCCAATGTGCTCACCACGATAGACAAGGTGCGCAAGAAGGGCATCGGCGTCGTCTTCATCACCCACAATGTCCGCCATGCCATGGCGGTCGGAGACCGCTTCACCGTGCTCAATCGCGGCCGTACGCTCGGCACCGCAAAGCGCGGCGAGATCAGGGCGGAGCAACTGCAGGACATGATGGCCGGTGGCCAGGAGCTCGCCGACCTTGAGGAATCACTGGGCGGTACTGTGTGATGAAGAAGCTCGACGTCATCACGATTGGCCGCTCGTCGGTCGACCTCTACGGCGCGCAGGTTGGTGGCCGGCTGGAAGACATGCGCTCCTTCAACAAGTATGTCGGCGGCTCGCCAACGAACATGGCCGTCGGCACTGCCCGCCTTGGCCTGAAATCTGCACTGATCACCCGTGTCGGCGACGAACACATGGGCCGCTTCATCCGCGAACAGCTCGCCGCGGAAGGAGTCGACACGCGCGGCATCATCACCGATCCCGAGCGGCTGACAGCCCTGGTGCTGCTTGGCATTCGCGACCGCAAGCAGTTCCCGCTGATCTTCTACCGCGAGAACTGCGCCGACATGGCGCTGTGCGAGGACGACATCGACCCGGCCTTCATCGCCGAGGCGCGGGCGGTGGTCGCCACCGGCACGCACCTGTCACATCCTCGCACGGAAGCAGCCGTCATCAAGGCGCTGCGGCTAGCCCGCGAAAGCGGCGCGCGCACGGCACTCGACATCGACTACCGGCCGAACCTGTGGGGTCTTTCCGGCCACGGTGACGGTGAGAACCGCTTCATCGCTTCCGAGAAAGTGACCGCCAAGCTGCAATCGACGCTGCATCTGTTCGACCTGATCGTCGGCACCGAGGAAGAGTTCCACATTGCCGGCGGCACGACCGACACCATCGCCGCGCTGCGCGAGGTGCGGAAGGTTACGCAAGCCGTGCTCGTCTGCAAGCGCGGACCGATGGGCGCGTCAGCTTTCACTGGCGAGATTCCCGACACGCTCGACGAGGGCATCTCTGGTCAGGGCTTTCCGATCGAGGTGTTCAATGTGCTGGGAGCCGGCGACGGTTTCATGTCCGGCCTTCTCAAGGGCTGGCTCGACGGCGAGGATTGGCCCACGGCGCTGAAATACGCCAATGCCTGCGGCGCGTTCGCGGTATCGCGCCACGGCTGCGCGCCCTCCTACCCCAGCTGGGACGAGCTGCAATACTTCCTCCGCCATGGCATCAGGAATCCAGCGCTGCGCCTGGACCGCGAACTCGAACAGCGGCACTGGTCGACAACGCGCAAGGGCAGCTGGCCCGTCATGCGCGTGTTCGCCTTCGATCACCGCAAGCAGTTCGAGGATCTGGCAGACGCGGCCGGTGCTCCGCGTGAGCGGATCGGCGACTTCAAGCAGCTCTGCCTCGATGCAGTGCTCAGGGTGGCGGGCGGAAAGCCCGGCTACGGCCTTCTCTGCGACGGAAGGCTGGGGACCGAAGCGCTTTACCGTGCGGCGGGACAGGGCCTGTGGATCGGACGGCCGGTCGAGCTGCCCGGCTCGCGCCCGCTGCAGTTGGAAATCGGCCCCGACCTCGGATCGGACCTTGCCGAATGGCCGGCCGAACACGTCGTCAAGGTGCTGTGCTTCTACCACCCGGACGACGACGCGGCGATGAAGAGCCAGCAGGAGGAAACGGTCGTGCGTCTTGCGGATGCCGCCCGGCGCAACAGCCTCGAATTCCTGCTGGAGATCATCCCGTCGAAGGTCGGCCCCGTCGATGACGACACCACCGCCCGCGTCATCCAACGCTTCTACGACATCGGCGTCTATCCGGACTGGTGGAAGCTCGAACCGATGACCTCGCAGCAGGCGTGGGCAAGGGCATGCGCGGCCATCGAGCGCAACGATCCGTACACGCGCGGTATCGTCGTTCTCGGGCTGGAAGCGGAAGTCGACGCGCTGGAGGCGTCGTTCCGGCAGGCGGCGCGTTTCCCGCTGGTGAAGGGCTTTGCCGTCGGGCGCTCGATTTTCGGCACGGTCGCACGCAAGTGGCTCGCAGGCGAAATCGACGATGCGGTGGCGGTGGAAGAAATGGCCGGAATTTACGCCGATCTTTGCGCGCGTTGGGATGCGGCATTGGCGGCGGCTGGAAGGGAGGCAGTATGACGACAATCAGGCTCACGGCGGCACAGGCGATGGTTCGTTACCTCGCCGCGCAGAAAAATGAGGACGGCGACCCGCTGATCCCAGGCTGCTGGGCGATCTTCGGACACGGTAACGTTGCCGGCCTCGGTGAGGCCCTGCAGCAGGCGGGCGATACCTTCCCCACCTGGCGCGGCCACAACGAGCAGGGCATGGCCCATGCGGCGATCGCCTTCGCCAAGGCGAAGAACCGCCAGCAGGCGATGGCGGTCACCACCTCGATCGGCCCCGGTGCGCTCAACATGGTGACGGCAGCGGCACTCGCGCACGTCAACCGCCTTCCCGTGCTGTTCATCCCGGGTGACGTTTTCGCCAACCGCGGGCCGGACCCGGTGCTACAGCAGGTCGAGGACTTTGACGACGGCATCGTCTCAGCCAACGACTGCTTCCGGCCGGTGAGCCGCTATTTCGACCGCATCTCGCGACCCGAACATCTGCTGACCGCCCTCCCACGCGCGATGCTCACCCTGACCGATCCTGCGCGCTGCGGCCCTGTCACACTCGCCTTCTGCCAGGACGTGCAGGCCGAGGCTTATGACTGGCCGGAAAAGTTCTTCGACGAAAAGGTCTGGCACCAGCGTCGTCCGCGCGCCGATGCCGTCGAGCTTGCCCGCGCCGCCGAGCTGATCCGGAACGCGAAAAAACCGCTCATCATCGCCGGCGGCGGCGTGCTCTATTCCGGCGCGACAGCCGCGCTGAAGTCCTTCGCCGAGAAACACCAGATACCCGTTTCAGAAACCCAGGCGGGCAAGTCGTCCCTGCCCTGGAACCATCCGCTCAACTTCGGCTCCATCGGCGTGACCGGCTCCTCCGCAGCCAACGCGGTCGCCGCCGAAGCCGATCTGGTGATCGGCATCGGCACGCGCTTCCAGGATTTCACGACCGGCTCGTGGGCGCTGTTCCAGAACCCGGACAGGAAGATCCTCGCGATCAACATCGAACCCTTCGATGCACTCAAGCACGGCGCAATCGGCGTGGTTGGCGACGCCCGCACGGTGCTGGAAGAGCTGGACCCGCTGCTGGGCGACCATGCCGCGCCCGCACCCGACGCGTCGCTGCGCGCATCGTGGCTCGCCGCAGTCGATGCGGCGACCGCCAATCCCGGCAACAACACCCTGCCGTCGGACGCGCACGTCATCGGCGCAGTACAGCGTTCGGTCGATGAGAATGCGATCCTCGTGTGCGCCTCCGGTGGACTGCCGGGAGAGCTGCACAAGCTCTGGAAGACCGCGCACCCGAACGGCTATCACCTCGAGTACGGCTTCTCGACCATGGGCTATGAGATCGCCGGGGGCCTCGGCGTCAGGATGGCCCATCCCGACCGTGAGGTGGTCGTGATGGTTGGCGACGGCTCCTACATGATGATGAATTCGGAGCTCGCCACCTCCGTCATGCTCGGTCACAAGCTGATCGTGGTGGTGCTCGACAACCGCGGCTTTGGCTGCATCAACCGGCTGCAGATCTCCACGGGGGGCGAGAGTTTCAACAACCTGCTCGACACCGCCCGCCATGTTGAGCCGAGCGCCATCGACTTCGTCGCGCACGCGGCGTCGATGGGTGCGATCGCCGAGAAGGCAGCGTCGATCTCCGGGCTGGAGGAAGCGCTCGCCCGGGCCCGCACATCACCGCGCACCCACGTCATCGTCATCGAGACCGACCCGATGAAGACCACCGAGGAAGGCGGCCACTGGTGGGATGTCGCGGTGCCGGAGGTCTCGGCACGCGAGCAGGTACGCGCGGCCCGCAAGAACTATGAAGCGGCGCTCGCCCGCCGCCAGGCAATCTGAACCGACAGCGAAGGCAGCCATGATCCTCTACGGCACCAACCCAATCGCCTGGTCCAACGACGATGACCAGACACTCGGCCAGCACATCTCCCTCGAAACCTGTCTGCGGCAGGCAGGCGAGATCGGCTTCGACGGCATCGAGAAGGGCCACAAGTTCCCGACCGACCCTGCCTCTCTCAGGGCCGCGCTCGAGCCGCATGGCCTGCGCTTCATCTCGGGCTGGTACTCGCTCAGTCTGCTGACCCGGTCGGTTGAGGAAGAAAAGCGAGCAATCCAGCCGCATCTCGACCTCCTCAAAGCGATGGGATCGCCCGTCTGCATCGTCTGCGAATGCTCCAACGCCATCCATGGCAACGACGCGGTTCCCGTCAACAACAGGCCGCAGCTGACCGAGGAACAGTGGCCGCAATTCGCGGCAGCGCTCGAGGAGATCGCGCAATATTGCGACGATCAGGGCATCAGGCTCGTCTACCACCATCACATGGGCACGATCATCGAGGCCGAGCACGAAATCGACCGGCTGATGGAACTGACCGGCCCGGCTACGCGGCTGCTGCTCGACACCGGCCATGCCTATTTCGGCGGCGGTGATCCGGAGGCGATTGCAAGACGCCACATGGCCCGCGTTTCGCACATCCATGCCAAGAACGTACGCCCGGACGTGATGCGGCAGGTGCGCAGCGAGGGGCTGAGCTTCCTTGAGGGCGTTCGCAGCGGCGTCTTCACAGTGCCGGGGGATCAGGAAGGTGCAGTGAAGTTCGAGCCGGTGCTAAGGATTGCCGCCGAGCACGGATATTCCGGCTGGCTGGTGATCGAGGCCGAGCAGGACCCGGACGTGCGCGATCCGGTCAGGTACCAGTCGATGGGCCTCAACGCGCTGAAGCAGATGGCGCGCGAGGTCGGCCTGGACCGCAGCTGAGGAAAGGCGACCATGCGGATCCTTGAGACCGAGCACCCGTTCTTCCGCCCGCTCTGGGTGCGAGCGGCGATCGTGCTTGTCGCCTTCGCATGGGCTGCGTTCGAATTCTCCTACGGCGAGGTCGTATGGGCGCTCGTCTTTGGTGCAATCGGTTCGTACTGTTGCTGGGTGCTGCTCATCAGCTACAGAAAACCTGAAGGGAAGGACGGACAGAATGGCTGAACTGCTGGTCAAGCCGCGCGGCACACATGGCAAAGTTCACGACATCACGCCCGAGAGCGCGGGCTGGAGCTATGTCGGCTTCGGACTTTACCGCCTGCATCCCGGCGAAACCGCTGCGGAAGCGACCGGTAACCGCGAAGTCATCCTCGTCCTCGTCGAGGGCAAGGCGCGCATCTCGGCTGCCGGCCAGAACTTCGGCCTGCTCGGCGAGCGCATGAGCGTGTTCGAGCGGTTGAAACCGCATTGCGTCTACGTGCCGAATGGCACGCAGTGGCAGGCGGTCGCCGAGACCGAATGCACGCTCGCCGTCTGCTCTGCGCCCGGCAAGGGCAACCATCCGGCCACCGTCATTACCGACATCGGGTTTGAGGAACGCGGCGAGGGCGCGAACACCCGCTACATCCACCCGATCGCGATGGAGGACAAGGACGTCGCCGACAGCCTGCTCGTCACGGAAGTGTTCACGCCCGCAGGCAACTGGTCGTCTTACCCGCCGCACCGGCACGACGAGGACGATTTTCCAAATATGACGTACCTGGAGGAGACCTACTACCACCGCCTCAACCCGCCACAGGGTTTCGGCTTCCAGCGGGTCTTCACCGAAGACGGCTCGCTCGACGAGACGATGGCGGTATCGGACGGCGACGTGGTTCTGGTGCCGAAGGGCCACCATCCCTGCGGCGCGCCCTATGGCTACGAGATGTACTACCTGAACGTGATGGCCGGTCCGCTGCGCAAGTGGCGCTTCAAGAACCATCCTGACCACGACTGGATTGTCCGCGGCGTCTGACCCTGCCCGCTTTTTCGTCGGCTGCCGGCGCCCCCTGGCTTTGCCAGAAAGAGGCGGGCCCGCCGGAAAGTTTTATCTTCCCGGTAGGAATATTGGGCGACTGGCTGCAACCTCATCGCCGATGAAATCCGCCACGGCCGTCACCCGTCGCAATGAATGATAGTCTTCATGCACGACAAGCCAGTAGCTGCGCCGCACGAGCAGTTCGGGCAGCACCTGAACAAGCCCGTCGGTCTGCCGGGCAATGAAGTCGTGCAGGATTCCGATGCCTGCCCCGCCGCGAACCGCCTCGACCTGTCCCATCGCGGTGGAAATGGCTATGTCGGTCTCCCAGTCCTTCCAGATCTCATGCGAGTAATTCAGCGACTGGGAAAAGATGAGATCCTCGACATAGCCGATCAGCGTGTGCGACCGCAGATCGCCGGCGGACTGCGGAACGCCATGATGTGAAACATAGGATTTCGACGCATAGAGGCCGAGGCTGTAGTCCACGAGCTTGCGCGCGATCAGCCGTCCTTCCGTGGGACGGGCCGTCGTGACGGCGATATCCGCCTCCCTCTTCGACAGCGAAAAGCTGCGCGGGACGGGCACAAGCTGGATTTTCAGCCGCGGATACATCTGGCGGAACCTGCCTAGGCGGGGTGCAAGGAACGCACCGCCAAATCCGTCTGGTGCACCGACGCGAACCGTTCCCGTCGGAACTTCATCAACGCCACCCAACTCGGACCGAATGGCCTCGATGGAACTTTCCACGCTTTCCAGCCGGCGCAACAAGGCGTCACCCTCGCTGGTGAGATCGCAACCCGTCGTCCGCCTGACGAAAAGTTTCGTTCCCAGAGACTCCTCGAGGACGGTTACCCTTCGCGCCACGGTGGCATGATTGACCCGCAGCAGTCGCGCCGCCGCCAGAAACTGGCCCGTTCGCGCAACGGCGAGGAAATACCTGAAATCGTCCCAGTCCATCTTATGATTTTTTCTGCACAACCGATGACAATTTTATGCGCTTGCTTGTGAGATTTTTAAAGTAAAAACTTTCGCAGATTACGCCTCTCGCCGTCCCTTCGGTCGGCGGGCGGATCACAGTCAATCGATGGTCGCGAAGCTGCTCAGCAGAACGCTTTCGCGACCCGAACGCGGCGAGGAGACAGCGGTGAAGACGATTGGACACTTCATCAACGGCAAGCATGTGGAAGGAACTTCGGGGCGTTTCGCGCCCGTATTCAATCCTGCCACCGGGCAGCAGACTGCAGCCGTGGCCCTTGCCGATGCGAGCGAACTGGAGGCTGCGGTTGCCGCCGCGGCAGCCGCGCAGCCGGCCTGGGCTGCAACCAATCCCCAGCGGCGCGCGCGCGTGTTTTTCCGCTTTGTGGACCTGATCAACAAGCACATGGATGAGCTGGCCGAGATGCTCTCGGCCGAACATGGCAAGACGATCGAAGACTCCAAGGGTGACATCATCCGGGGCATGGAGGTCGCGGAGTTTGTCTGCGGCGTGCCTCACCTGCAAAAGGGTGAGTTTACGGAAGGCGCAGGCCCCGGAATTGACATGTACTCGATGCGCCAGCCGCTGGGCATCGGTGCGGGCATCACGCCCTTCAACTTTCCGGCGATGATCCCGATCTGGATGCTGGCGCCCGCCATCGCCACCGGTAACGCCTTCATCCTGAAGCCCTCGGAGCGCGACCCCTCGGTTCCGATGCGGCTTGCCGAGCTTCTGGCGGAAGCAGGACTGCCTGCCGGCGTCTTCAACGTGGTGAACGGCGACAAGACTGCGGTGGACGCCATTCTCGCTCACAACCGCATCGACGGCGTGAGCTTCGTCGGCTCGACGCCGATCGCCCGGTATGTCTATGCGACCGCCGCGGCCCACGGAAAGCGCGTCCAGGCTTTCGGCGGCGCGAAGAACCACATGATCATCATGCCCGATGCCGATATCGAGCAGGCCGCCAATGCGCTGGTCGGCGCTGGCTATGGCTCGGCAGGCGAGCGGTGCATGGCAATCTCGGTCGCTGTTCCGGTCGGGGAGGAAACGGCTTCGCGTCTGCTCGACGCCCTTGTCCCCAAGATTGAGAATCTGAAGATCGGACCGTATACCGATCCGGGCGCGGAGATGGGCCCGGTTGTCACCAGGGCAGCGCAGGAGAGAATTCTTTCGCTGATCGACAGCGGCGAAAGACAGGGCGCACGTCTCGTGGTCGATGGCCGGACGTTCCGCCTCCAGGGCTATGAAGACGGCTTCTTCGTCGGCGCGACGCTGTTCGACCACGTTACGCCCGAGATGGACATCTACCGTGAGGAGATCTTCGGGCCAGTCCTGTCGGTCGTGCGCGCGAATTCCTATCAGGAAGCGCTGGAGCTGCCCCTCAGGCACGAATACGGCAACGGGGTTGCGATCTTCACACGCGACGGTGACACCGCGCGCGACTTCGCGTCGAGGATCAACATCGGCATGGTCGGGATCAACGTGCCCATCCCGACACCGCTGGCTTACTACTCTTTCGGAGGATGGAAGGCCTCGGCCTTCGGCGATCTCAATCAGCACGGCACGGATTCCATCCGGTTCTGGACCCGCACCAAGACGGTCACTTCCCGCTGGCCGTCAGGCATCAAGGAAGGCGCCAGTTTCTCCATGCCAACGATGTAACAGCCGGTGCGCCGAGGGTGCGATCATGCCTGCCCACACAGAGAGGGCAGGCACAGCCGTCTAGCGAGAATTCCGCGTTTGATTAAACGGGTTCCTGGAAACCCTCCAGCACGATCTTGCCGCGGGCCTTGCCGGTCTCGATGAGCGCATGAGCCCGTCTGAGGTTCTCGGCGTTGATGGGCCGAATGACCTCGGCCACTGTCGTCCGGATCCGGCCTTCGTCCACCAGTCTTGCCACCTCATTAAGCAGCTTTCCCTGCTCCGCCATGTCGGCGGTCTCGAAGATCGGCCGGGTGAACATCAGCTCCCAGTGGACCGAGACGGATTTCTGCTTGAAGCCCAGTACGTCGAGCGTGGCGGGATCATCGATGAGTCCGAAACGGCCCTGCGGTGCGATCAGCTTCTGAATTGCGGCGATGTGATGCTCACTGTTGTTGGTCGAAAAGACAAAACCCGGAGCGCCGATGTCCAGCGCCGCGATCTGTTCGGCCATGTCACCATTGTGGTCGATCACATGGTGCGCCCCGAGCCCGCGGACCCATTCCTGCGTTTCCGGCCGCGATGCCGTGGCGATCACGGTCAGGTCCGTGAGGGCGCGAACAAGCTGGATCGCGATCGACCCGACACCGCCTGCCCCGCCGATGATCAGCACCGCGTTGGCCGAGCCCGGAACGGGACGCCGGATGTCCAGCCGGTCAAACAGCATCTCCCAGGCGGTGATCGCCGTCAGGGGGAGTGCCGCCGCCTCGGCATTGGACAGTGATCTGGGCTTGTGGCCAACGATGCGCGCATCGACCAGATGGAACTGGCTGTTGGTGCCAGGCCGGGCGATCGAACCGGCATAGTAGACCTCATCGCCGATCGAGAAGCCCTGGGCCAGTGGCCCAGTCTCGACGACGCGCCCCACGGCATCCCATCCCAGAACCTTCCATTCGTCCTCCGTGGGCCCCACCCGTTGGCGGACCTTCGTGTCGACGGGATTGACCGATATGGCGGCGACCTCCACCAGCAGGTCGTGTCCGGCAGCGATGGGACGGGGCAGCTCGATATCCTCCAGCGAAGTTTCACGGTCGATCGGTCCGGGAACCCTGTAGCCGACTGCTTTCATGATCTTTCTCCTCATCAGGTTGAGATGAGGCAAAGATGAGTTACATAAAGCTTCAATCAATACGCACAACAAATACACATAGTATCAGGAAGGATACTGGCATGGCCAAGGTTCGCCATTCCCGTTTCGACTGCACGCCTGGCTGTTCTGTCGAAGCTTCCATTGGCCTGATCGATGGCAAGTGGAAGTCGATCATCATGTGGCATCTCTTGTCCGGCACGTTGCGGTTCAACGAGATCCGGCGTCATGTCGCGGGCTGCACGCCCCGGATGCTGACCCGCCAGTTGCGCGAACTGGAGGAGGATGGGCTGATTATCCGCACGGTTTATGCGGAGGTTCCGCCCCGGGTGGAATATTCGCTGTCGGACCTCGGGCGCTCGATGGAGCCCATCCTGCAGGCCCTCAAGGACTGGGGCGACGCCCACATCGGGCTCTATGGCAAGCCAAGAGGGCATGATCCGAGGGACAACAACCAACGAAGCGCGCATTCTTCCACACCTGCATGATGGTGATCGGCCCCCACGGACGGGTCCAATTTGATTGTTAGTGCAATGATGGTCGTGGCGCCAGCGCGGGCGGCATCGCTGGTTGGGGTTGCAGGGCCGCCCGCGCGAATGCCGGGATGAAGACCTCCGGCGCCGGCGGCTT
>Ga0207874_1001489_pt1 | contig 26126 bp, 20 predicted proteins | sample HigsolmetaAR201D_FD_184833 | JGI IMG/M metagenome (GOLD analysis project Ga0207874, IMG submission 184833) | Ionic liquid and high solid enriched microbial communities from the Joint BioEnergy Institute, USA - AR20-1-D (SPAdes) (version 2) ...
GGTGAAACGGTAAGCTTGTACGATAGCCATGGGCGTGAGGTAGGGCAACTAACCTCGGGGAGTTCGCGTTTCATCGCGTGTGTATGCGTGACACGGGATGATTTTGGTCCGCTGGCCACGGACCTTTCGATGCTGCTTTGGAAAGAACCCGAGGACGGATTTCCGTGGGCAGTCAATATCATTGATCTGTCTACGATTGCCGAAGCCTGGCTTGACCGCAGATGGGGGTCGCTCGAACTCCGCAGATACCTTGAGCAACGCTTGACGCTTCACGGGCGCGTCTTCTCAGGGTACGAAATAGACTATGTGGGATTCTTCATTAAACACGGTGGGTTCGCTAACATCGGACAAGATGGAAAGCGAATATACCTCAACCCTGGCTACTCTGACATACTCGACGACATTGATTACCACCGCTATTGGGGCGGTCCGGCAGTAGAAATCGAGCAGACGGAGCCAATTTTAACTGATCTTGGAAAACTCCTCACTGACGACTGGTTGATCTGTGCCGAATCTAGCAAGACGAGAATCAAGGTGGGCCGGAATGAAAAGTGCCCGTGCGGTTCGGGGAAGAAGTACAAGAAGTGTTGCGGACAGTGAGCGGTTAGAACAGAGCGAAGACCGTCAGATGAAGGCCTCCTGCCCGAAGCCTGGAAGGGGCAGGCGGCGCGGAGAAAAACGGTATAGACTCTGGAGACGATGTCACCCACACGACGTACGTTTCTTGCATCGGCCGGTGCGGCCGCGGCCTTTGCTGGAGCGTCCAGCCAAGGGCAAATCGGCGTTTCTCTCGCGGCATGGTCCCTCAGCGCGAGTTTCTTCCAGGGCGGCTGGAAGCTGCTCGACTTACCGGGTATCATGCGCGAGCGTTTGGGGCTCGAAGGGTTGGAGCACGTCAACCAGTTCTTCGAGAATCCAACACTCAATTACCTGCAGAAGTTGAAGCGCGCGTGCTCCGACAACGGCATCAAGCAGTATCTCCTGATGGTCGACCATGAAGGCTCCACCGCAGCCATCGATCCCAAAGAGCGGAAGCAGGCGGAGGTGGCGCATCGGAAGTGGATCGACATCGCGTGCTTCTTAGGGTGCCGGTATGTCCGCTGCAACCTTTACGGCGGCGCGGAGAACTGGAAGGAAGACCGCGATCTCACCAAGCGCGGAGCCGAAACGTTCCGCAACCTGCTCGAGTACGCAAAGGGAAGCGGAATCCAGATCCTCGTGGAGAACCACGGCCGGGCCTCCTCCGACCCCGATGTGTTGGTGGATCTCGTCAAAAAGGTCAATCACCCTGATTTTGGGCTGCTTGTCGATCTGGGCAACTGGAATCGCGGCGATGATCGGTATGCTGCCGTGAAGAAGATTCTTCCTTACGGCAGGGGCCTCTCGGTGAAGGGCACCTGGGGTAGCAATCTCGATCCCGCCTTCGATATGGAGAAGCTGCTGCGAGTGGCGCTCGAGGGCGGATACAAGGGCTGGTGGGGCATCGAAGTCTCCCAACGCCGCGAGCGGAATGCTCCGCCGCTGAGCGGCAAGGAGCTGCTCGAACGCGAAGTGCAGACAGTGCGCGAGGTGAAGGCGATCGTGGAGCGCGTAGTCTTCGGAAAGCCATAAAGGAGGCGAGATGACGCGAAGAGAATTCACCGGGGCTGCAGCGGCGTTTACTATCGTCCCGAGACACGTGCTCGGAGCCGGACAGGTGGCGCCGAGCGACAAGATCAACCTGGCGTGCATCGGCATGGGGCGGCAGGGCATGGCGGTAATGATGGAGTTGCTCACCCGGCCGGACGTTCAAGTGGTGGCGGTATGCGATGTGAATCGCGGCAGCAAGGACTACGCCGAGTACGGCCGCAATGCAATGCTGACCGCGGCACGCCGGCTGCTCGGGCGCGGCTATGAGAATTGGGCGGAGGATCTCGCGTCGCCGGGCGAGGTGTGGTTGACGCACGAATTCAAAACCAGCCTCGGCATGGGAGGACGCGAACCGGCGCAGCGGCTGGTCAATGCCTACTACGGCCGTTCTCGCCGGAGCGGCAACTACAAGGGATGCCAGGCGTACGCAGACTTTCGCGAGCTGCTCGAAAAGGAAAAGGGTGTGGACGCCGTGTATGTGGCGACACCCGATCACTGGCACGCTCCGATTGCGATTGCGGCCATGCGCAAGCGAAAGCATGTGCTCGGGCAGAAACCGATGGCGCATTCCGTCGGCGAGGCGCGCCGGATGGCAGCGGTGGCCCGGGAAATGAAGGTTGCCACTTCAGTCACGGTGAACAATCCGACCAGCGAGGCCACAAAGCGCATCATCGAATGGCTCCGGGGAGGCGCCATCGGCAAAGTGCGCGAGGTACACAACTGGTCAAGCCGGCCCTTCTGGCCGCAGGGTGTCGAGCGCCCGAAGGATTCGATGCCTGTCCCTGAGGGACTGGATTGGGACCTCTGGCTCGGACCGGCTCCGTTCCGTCCTTTCCATAAAACCTATCTGCCGTTTGTCTGGCGAGGCTGGTACGACTTCGGCTGTGGCTCCTTCGGCGACATGGGCTGCTACAGCTTTGCAGGGCTGTTCCGAATCCTCGATCTCACGCCGCCAACCGTTGTCGAGTCGAGCACAAGCGAGGCTTTCCCGGAGACCTATCCAAAGGCTTCCATGGTTCACATGACATTCCCTGCAAAGGGCGACCGCCCGGCGCTGAAGCTTACGTGGTACGACGGGGGGCTGCGGCCGCCCCGGCCGGAAGGGCTATCGGCGGACGATCAGCGGTTCTTTGCTCACCGAGGCGAGGGCATTCTGTATGTCGGCGACAAGGGCATGCTGCTCGCGGGCTTCAACGGAGACAGCCCGCGCCTGGTGCCTGCATCAGACCGGTTCGTTGCCCCGCCGAGGAGGCGTCAGGAAGCCGGTCCCGACGGGGCCATCACCCAATGGCTCGAAGCATGCAAGGGAGGTAAGGAACCGGCGGCAAGCTTTCCCGCACTCGCTGCATCGACAGAGGCATTTCTGCTCGGCTGCATTGCGCAAAGGATGCCCGGACAGCGGCTGGAATGGGATACCAACGCGATGAAAGTGACGAGCGTGGCTTCCGCGAACCAGTACGTTGACCCGGAATATCGCGGAAACTGGCCGCGCGGATAGAAGAATCGCCTGCGCTTCTTAACTGGGCCGCCTGACAAGATCCGACCTCTTGTGCTCGGCAGCTACCGAAGGTTTGGCCTTCGCACTGACGCCGGGGCTTGGGCAAGCGCGTCTTCGAGAGCCTTGCGGAATGTCTCGTTTGACGGTTCCTGGCGGACGGCAGTTCGCAGCTCCTCCAAGCCGCGCTCCCATTGCCCGAGGCGGAGCAATGCGACCGCGTAATTGACCCGGATTCCGGCGTGCTCCGGATTCAGTTCCAAGGCTGCGCGGTACTTTTCAACCGCTGCGGCGAGGTTACCTTTCTTTTCCAGCTCCGCGCCTTCATTATTCAACCGCACGGCCGCCAAGGCCGTCTGGCTGGCCCGGTCGCGCTTGCGAAAGATTTCGGCGAGCTGAGCCTTCACGCGATCCGCCTTTTCCGTCTCGCCGATCTCGCGCAAAGCGAGCTGCAAACTGTTCAGTGCCGTCTGATTGTCAGGACTCAGCCGCACCGCGCGCTCCAGATGCGTCACGGCCTCCTGAGGCTTGCCAAGCTGCAGGTACAGGGATCCGAGCCGCGTTTGTGCGACTGCGCCATCCGGATTGAGCTGCACAGCGCGCTGCAGTGCGGCAAGCGCTCCTTTATCGTCGCCCAGATTTTCCCGAACCTGTCCCAGGTCCGACCACGCCTCCGGAAAAGCCGGCCGAAGCGTCACCGCGCGCCGCAGTTGTGTCTCCGCTTTCTCTAGCTCGCCGGACTCTGTGTGCACTCTCGCTCGCAGGTACCGCGCGTAGGCCGCATCTTCCTTATCACCGAACAGGCGAATGGCGCGATCGAGCTGCTCTGCGGCTCCGGCAAGATCTCCCAGCTGCAGCAGCGCCAGACCCAGATTCTCCCGTGCCTGTGCAAACTGCGGGTCGAGTTCGACCGCTTTGCGGAATGAGTCCCGTGCTCCGGCGATATCGCCTGCATCGGTGAGGGCCTCGCCAAGGGCGTTGTGCGCCATGGCGGCCTTTGGCTGCAAACGCACTCCCTCGCGCAGATGCGCGATCGCCTCCGCTGTCTCTCCGGCTTCCGCCAGGATGCTCCCGAGCAGCAGACGCGCCTCCGCATTGGCCGGATGTTTGCCGATCTCGGCGCGGAGTAAGGCAACGGCTTCCGATCGTTTATCCTGAGCCAGCAGGTCCCATGCCTGTTCCACCGCGGGCTTTTGCGCGCACAAAAGACCCATCAGAAGTGCTGCGAGCAGCGCGCTTGCCCCTGCCGTTCTCAAGCGGTCATGACCTCCGCCACGTTTGCTGTTCGATAATGCCCGCGCCTTCTTTGATATGAATCAGGCGGTCCACGCCGACATTGGTGAACTTCTCAACCGTTCCAGCTGGCCAGCGCACCTCGATATCGACGGAAGTCGACGCACCCAAACCGAAGTGCAAGCGACGGTCATTCACGGAAAGATAGGACGACTGGGCCATCACTTCCTGAGCCTGAATCCGGTCTCCATAACGCGCTGTGACACGCGCACCGATCGCGCTCCGGTTCGATTTGACACCCGTAAGTTTTACCTTAATCCAGTGATGGCCGCTCGTGACGTCGTTTCGCAGAAGGGAGGGCGGCTCGTTTTGATTGACAACGACGATGTCTACGTCTCCGTCGTTATCGAAGTCCCCGAAAGCGCAGCCGCGGCTGCAATGCGGGACTTCCAGATCGGGCCCGGCGACCCCAATCAACTGCTCAAACTTACCTTGGCCGAGGTTGCGAAAGAGCACTCGCGGCGCCTTATATAGCGAGCGAGGCAGCTTCTTATCCACTTCCGGGTAGATGTGGCCCGTGACCCAAAAGACGTCAGGCGCGCCGTCGTTGTCGAAGTCGGCGGCTCCCACGCCCCAGCTCACGTAACGCGTCTCGACACCGAGCCCCGACCGCATGGCCATTTCGCGGAAACTGCCCTTGCCATTGCTCAAGTAGAGCGCGACCGTGTCGTCCTCGAAGTGCGTCTTGAGGATTCCAAGGCTGCCGTCAAGCTGGAAATCGGCGACTGCAAGCCCCATGCCCGCCTGTTCCATTCCGTCCTCGCTTAGCGCCGCGCCGCGTTCGAGCGCCTCTTCTGTAAACGTGCCGTCGTGGTTGTTGCGAAACAGCAGGCTTGGCGTAGAGTCGCAGGCCACATAGATGTCGGGCCAGCCGTCGTTGTCGAAATCCGCCGCGACCGCTGTCAGCCCGAAGCCGCCTTCCACCTTGCCGATACCCGAGGCTTCCGTCACATCGGTAAAGGTGCCGTCGCCATTGTTGCGGTAGAGCGAGTGGCGTCCGTAGGGCAGGCCCCGGGGACCGCAGTTGACCAGAATGCCCTTGTAGTTGCAGCTTCCGCTACTGCCTGCGCGCGGAACGGCGGCATAGTCGAAGACGAGGTAGTTGGCCACGAAGAGATCGAGGTTACCGTCGCGGTCGTAATCGACAAACGTACAGCCGGATCCAAAGCGCGGTGCGTCAGACCAGAGCTTCGCTTCCTTTGTGACGTCCGTAAAGGTGCCGTCGCCGTTGTTGCGATAGAGGACGTTCTGGCCGTAGTAGGTGATAAACAGATCCTCGAACCCGTCGTTGTTGTAGTCGCCAACGGTGACGCCGTACGCGTAGCCGGTGCGGAAGAGCCCGGCCTTTTCCGTCACGTCCGTAAACGTGCCGTCGCGATTGTTCTTGTAGAGGCGGTTCGACGCTGTTGCGGGCGGATCGTCAAACCTCGATCCGGAGAGCACAAGGATATCCAGCCAGCCGTCGTTATCGAAATCAAAAAACGCTACGCCGCAGCTCATCGCTTCGATGATGTAGTCGCAGCGATCGGAGTGGCCGGCGATCACAGGGTGCTTCAACCCGGCCTTGATGGCTACGTCCGTGAAGCGTGAGTGAAAAGGAAGTCCGGACGGGGCTGCGCGGCGTGCTGGCTTTACGCTCCTCGAGGCCATTCCGCTGCCTTGCGAGATGATTTGCTGTGCAAGCAGAGGAGACCCGAGCAAGGCGAATACCGCGCGCCGTGTGAAGGAAGCCATAAGGATGAGGATAAAACGGAAGCGGCGGGATCCGGGCTGGATCCCGCCGTGGAGCAGTTTGAGGGGTAATGGCCGACAGGGCAGCCCGGCTCAAAAACGTATCTTGAGCCCTAGCTCCACCTGCCTGCCGGTGATGTTGCCCAGCTCCTGGTTCTGCGCGCCGAAGCTGGATGACGGCGTTCCCTGGAACAGCGCGGTACCGAACTGCGAACTGTTGATGTCCGTGTTCGGACCCGCACGGTTCAGTCTGTTCGTTGCGTTGTAGGCCGCCATCTTGAGCTCAACACGGACTCTCTCAGTGACTGCGAAATCCTTGGTCAAGGTCGCGTCAAGCTGCGAGAACTTCGGACCCGTCAGGCAATCGTACTGCAAGGGGTTCGTGCGGAGTACGTACGTGTTCGCGGGCAGCCTCGAAAACACGTCCGTGTTGAACCAGCGTTGCGGGGTCGGGTTATCAAGACATGGATTTCCGTTCACGATCAGGTTGCCGAAGCGGATGAAGGCGCCCGTCGAGAACGTCCAGACGCCCGCAAGCTTCCAGCCGCCGATCGCAGCATCGAGCGCGCGCGGTGCGTCGTTCAGGAACGGACGTCCCTTCCCAAACGGCAAATCCCAGGTGCCAGCCGCCGTAATGCGATGCCGCGGCTGGTTGCTGTCCTGCCAGCGAAGCGTGCCGGAGAAGTAATCAAGGTCGTTGAATGTGTTGATCTGCAGTTTCTCACGGATGTACACGTAAGCAAACAGGAAGTTGTAGCCCTTGCTGTACATCTTTTGCGCTTTCAGTTCGAGCGAATGATACCGCTCCCGCGCGCCAAGGGTGCCGATCTGATAGAGCGGGCCATAGTGCGGGTACGGCCTGAGCAGCGAGCCGAGCGAAACCTGCCTTAGGTTCCTTAACTGCCCGGGCATCAGCTCCGGCGTCAAGTAGTTGTAAAACGGATTGTCGACCGGCTGGTTCAGCGTATTCTGATACTCGACGCGAAGCCGCGGATCGACCTCGTTGAGCGCCTTCGTGTAGTGCTGGTTGCCGAAGTTCATGAACCAGGTAACGGAGGCGACGATTTCACCAGGAAATTGATGCTGGATGTTGAAGTTGATCCGGTCGTTCCGCTGTCGTTTCAGGTCCGTCGGATACCAGAACATACCTGAGGTCTGACCGCGGCCGACATTGGTGCCCGCAGCCTTGCCGTTGATCGGAAGCAGCGGGTTGCTGTTTGCGGGGAACGGGTCGGAGAACCGCGCCTGCGGCACGCCGTCAATGAGCGGCGCCGGATTTTGGAAGCCAGTCACGCCGAAGTACGGCGGCGACAGGAATCCGATGGTCTCAAATCCGCTGATCGGCGGCGTGATGACGCCGAGCTCCATGGGCGTGATGTAGCGTGCATAACCGGCTCGGAACGCCGTTCTGTCGCTGATCCGGATCGCGATGCCTGCACGGGGTTGAAGCGCGAATTTTTGCGGATCCCACATGCCGCCCGGGTTGCCGTTGCCGGTCCACTGGTAAAGGCCGTTCCATTTGAAATAGTTGCTGCCCACAATGGCGAGCGCCTGTGCAGGCATCTGAGGCGGAGCGGCGTTCATTTCAGGGATCGGCGCGGAGAGGTCTACGCCTCGGGCGAAGTTACGGGCAGGATCGTAAAAGGCCGTTTCGTACTCATTCCGGAGTCCGAGGTTGAGCGTGATGTTGCGGTTGAGTTTCCAGTCATCCTGGAAGAACATGCCCCAGTACTTGATGTGGGGATCGGGAGCCGGGCCGCCGATCATCTGCGTCGCGTTGGGATCCATCGCACCGAGCAGGAATGACGCGATGGCGCTTCCTGTCTCGAGGGTATTGGGGTTCACAGGAGTGTTCGCAGTCAAGCTCGCCGGGAAGTTGAACCGCGACGTATTGGACACGAAGCTGAGTCCGTAGCTTCGGCGGTACTCGACGCCGGCTTTCAGGTAGTGCGAGCCGCGCTGCTGCGAAATCTTGGCGTTGATCGCCTCGCCTTTCGGTTCCTGGTTCCAATAGAAACCACCGCCGCCGAATGCGCTGCCGCCGATGTCGAGATTCGGAAAGTAGAGAGGAACTCCAGGGGAGGCATCGTGGAACGCCTGGTACCAGTCGTTGCCCGGCCAGATGTTGGCCCATCCACCCTTGGGCATCGGCTTCGACACGTAGGCATCCACAACCTTGTGCCAGTCGCCGTGGAAGTTGACTACGGTTGTGGGGTTTACCGTCCAGACGGCGTCTCCCGAAATCTGCGTTGCTTCCCGGAGCGTGCCCGTCGGTACGAACAGTTGGGACTTGTTGGGCGTAGGATCGTTCTGCAGATCCTTCGTGTGGTACCGGCCAATGCGGCCGTAGACTCTCCAGTTGTCGTTCACGTTGTAGTCGACGCGCTCGGAGAAGTTGTAATAGTTATACGTCTGGAAGAAGCCGACACGGTAGTTATTGATTCCGGAGATATTGTCACCCGGATTATTCGGATCCCAGAACGAGCTGAGCAGCGACGCAGCGACGGGGTCGAAGCGGCTTTGCGGGATGACGTTGCCCGGGAATGCAGTCCGGATGTAGCTGTTCGTGGCGGAATCGAATCGTGTGGTCCACGGATCGTAAATGATTCGCGGAGTGCCGTTGATGCTGAGGGACCGGGAGAAGTCGCCCTGCCGCTCGAGCGGCGTGGGAACGGTTCTCACGTAGGATTGCGGGTTCCCAACCCTCCAGTCCTCAATTGAGAAGAAGCTGAACAGCTTGTTCTTGATAATCGGGTTCCCCAATGTCCCGCCGAACATGTGCTGCCGGGTCGCGATCCGCGAATTTCTTGTACGATCCGCGATGGCGTTCAACCAGGGGTACCGGCCCAGATAGAACGTTGAACCGTGCCACTCATTGGTGCCCGATTTCAGCGTCATGCTGATCAGACCACCGGCGCTGTGTCCGGATTCTGCGTCGACGCTGTTCGTCGAGACCACGACTTCCTGGATTGCGTCGATATTCGGAGGATAGCTGTTCTTGTGACCGATGCCGACCGGGCTGCCGTCCACCTGAAGATCGTTCTTCAGGTTCGTGCCGCCGCCCAGATCCACGCTGTTTGCTGCCCAGGAATGGAACGGCATCATCTCGCCGCGAGTGTTGACTGCAGAGGGCGCAAGCAGCGTCAGCTTGAACGGGTTGCGGTCGAAGCGCGGCATTTCTTCGGCAAGCTTGTTGTCGATCGTAAGGTCACGGCTCGCCGAGTTGAACTGAACGCTTACCGGCGTATCCGTAATTGTGACGCTTTCCTGAACGCCGCCCGGCCGCAGCGTGGCGTTTACCGTTATGTCGTCTCTCGTCTGAATCTGAATATTTTCCTGAATAAACCGGGCGAAGCCGGTTGCTTCAATCGTTAGCGAGTATGTTCCAGGGTCAACCAAGTCGAATAAGAACAGACCGCTCTCGCTCGTGTTCCGAACGATTCGGGTGCCGGTGTTCACGTTGACGAGCGTTGCCGTCGCGCCGACCACCACCGCTCCGGTTTGATCCGTAACGATGCCTGAGATCTTAGCGCGGTAGCTCTGCGCATCGAGTGTCGGACGTAGACACAAGCACAAGAGTGCGGCCATCCAAAACCTGAGGATCCAATTCGAATTCATCAACCGCTCCTTATCTAAGAGCAGACAGACAAGCAGCGTCGCGAGGCGCTTCCTCCACGCACGGATTCCATGCATGTAACAGCGTCGCCGGCACACCAAGAGCCGACAAGCAAAATCATCCGTTAGGAACTACTGCGACCCCGACGCGTTCCAGTGGCAGCACAGCTATTCACCTTCGTCTGCCGCTCCTGGGGTAGCTACTCTATCTAACTGTTGGGGCAAAGACAAGCCCCCTCGCGGACCGTCCTCAAGTGCGCGTCTATTCCGTTTCGGGGGCGCAGGCCGGCTTCAGAACTGCCTTACCGAGCGATCCCAAACGCGCCCGCACCACCAGGCGGAGATTGCACAAGCCGCGGCCGCTCCGCCCAGCACCGGCAATCCAAAATGCTGGCTTGCCGTGCCGGTCGAGAAGACGGCTGCGATCTTAAGCAGCCCGGTCATGAACAAGCGCCCCGCGGAGAATCGCCAGCGCCGTTGAAAAGGCGCACGAACCATTGAGCCGTGGTGGCCGATCGCAAGCGATGCAAGGAGCGATGAGAGTCCGGTGGTGAGGTCGAGCGGTAGAAGGAGAAGCGTTGCTACCGCCAGAACGCCTGCATCCTTCATTGCAAAGATTCGCCAACCTGGGAGCGGCCAAAGACGAAATCGAGCCACACCTTCCGGCCCGTCGTAACCAAACAATGTCTGCGTATGCGTGCTGAGCGCCAGGGCCACGAGCATTGCAAGCACCGGGCGCGTCTGCGGTGACGGGTGAGAGACCCGGCTGTACCAGAAGCCACCCAAGCTGAGTGCTGCCGACAGATACGTATCGAGCATGGTCGAAGTCTGGCGGATTTGGAGAAGAGCAATCGCGAACGTACCCGGAGCCAGAGAGGTCGGGAGAAGACGAGGCAACCTCAGGCGGTTCGCCAATCGAAGGCGAGCGACTGCAGTGCGAAGCGTCTGCAGGGCTGAAGCCGAGGCCAGGAGGAGTCCGGCCGCGCCTCCCTGCCGGACGGCAATCGAGGTGCCTGCTGCAAACAGGAACGCCGGCGCCGAGAGAAAGACGCAGATACGTACCGCCGCCCTTTGCGAAAGCGACAGCGGCCACAACGCCAGTCGGGCCACTCTCCGCGCCGGATCGTCGGAGAACAGAATGATCCCGGCCGAAGCAATGAAAAGAACAAAGACGCAGCGCTTGCCGGCTGATAGGCGAAGAGAACGGCCGCAAAGACCAGGAGATTATTCGCAGGAATTGAGAGCACAGAGCGTATGTCGCGCCAGACCATCGTCTGGATCGCAACTACGATAGCTACGACCCGAGCCACTCGAGCTCTCCGTGGTTTGGTTCGCCAACAATCGAGAAGAAGATTCGTTTCAGCTCCGACATTTGGCAGTCGTACTGCGAGCGGTAGGCGATCTTGCCGTCGTGGAGAATTGCGACATCGTCCGCCAGGCCTTCAAGGAGAGCAAAGGTATGAGCGGTCAGGAGGATCGTGGAGCCCTTTCGGGCCATGGTCAGCAGGAGTTTGCGAATACTCTCGGCAGCGACGGGATCAATTCCTTCAAACGGCTCATCCAGGAAGATAACTTTCGGGTTGTGGAGGAGCGCTAGGGCCAGCGCCGTCTTCTTCTTCATTCCGTGGGAACAGTTGCGCGCGGGCGTGTGGCGTCCATCGTCGAGGTCGAGCACCGTGAGCAGCTCATGGAGTCTCTGCGACCGGACGGCTTTCGGCAGGCCGTAAACTTTGGCGGAAAGATCCAAATGTTCGAGGACAGTCAGGTCATCGAAGAGACCAAGTTCCTCCGGCAGAACCCCGATCATCTGGCGAAGCGCATGACTCATTCTGCGGATTGGCTGATCTAGAAGGTAAACATCTCCGGAGTCGCGGGATAATTGCCCGGTCAGAATTTTGATGAGTGTTGATTTGCCGGCGCTGTTTCGACCAAGCAAACCAAGGATGCGGCCCGGGCCGATCTCAAGGCTCACATCGCTCAGTACGGCTTTGTCCTGAAATGTCTTCGTCACTGACCGGCAGGCGATCATTGCATACAGTCTAGCGGCAATCACCGATGCACGCGTGCCTTGAATCCGCTGTCGATAGCGATCGACCGCGGATTGCTGCGAGTCGAAGCCCGAGCGTCAAGCGTCGAAAGCCGGCATAGCGAGAGGGGTAGCATGAGATCAGGGGCGCCGGTGAAACGAGCAATTGTCGGATTCCACCTCGACGAGGAAGGGCACTGGGTCGCGGACCTGGAGTGCGGGCATACGAGGCATGTGCGGCATCAGCCGCCGTGGACCGAGCGGGCGTGGGTTCTGACACCGGAGGGGCGTGCGCAGTTTATCGGCTTCCAGCTCGAATGCGTCAAGTGCGATGCGGAGGAACCAGGCTCAGAGCCGGATGATCCAGTTGCGCCGGTATAGGAGCCACGCCACCAGGAAGAAGAAGCCGACGTGCGCCAGTGCATAAAGCAACGACGCATTCACCGGGCTCGCGATCGAAAGAAAGACGTTCCGATAAAGCGCCTTGCCGATCCCGGTCACCGAGAGTAAGTCCCCCACAATCCCGGATAGCGTATAAATCACAATCGGGTTCAAGCCGTAAATCACGAACGGCCTCGCAAAGCGCTTGAAGCCGTTGCCATCGATGAGCCAGTAGCAACCCGAAAACAAGAGCGCCGCCATCCCAGCCGTAAACATGGAGTAGGTGCTCGTCCAAAGGTTCTTGTTGATCGGCAGCAGCGGATCGAGCATCAGTCCCGCGAGCAGCAACACCCCGCCTCCCGTGAAAAGCCACGCCGACTTCTCTGCCACCCGGAGGTCGGACCGCAGAAGATGTCCGGCGAAGACGCCGAACAGCGTTGTTGCAATGGCGGGCAGGGTGCTTACGATGCCTTCAGGATCCCAGGTTCTGGTTGCGGCATACATATGCCCTTCCAGAAACAGCCGGTCTACCCATTGCGCAAAGTTGCCTTCCGGCTCCAGTACGCCAGCTCCATAGCCTGGCACCGGAACGAGCGTCATCAAAGCCCAGTAGCTGGCGAGGAGGGCGATGGCCGCGCCGATCTGGCCCTTGATATCCATATAAAGAACGATTGCGCCGGCTGCCAGATAGCACAGCGCAATCCGCTGCAAGACGCCTGGAATCCGCAGGTGCTCGAAGTCGAATGCAGGAAACGCATTCAGAAAGAGGCCGACGGCAAAGATCAGCGCCGATCGCCGGAGGACGTGGAGAAGAATGTCGCCTCGACGGTCCCCTCGTGCCATCCGGCGGGCAAAGGAGAAGGTCATCGATACACCGACAATCCAAAGAAAGAAGGGAAACACGAGATCGGTGGGAGTCCAGCCGTGCCATTTTGCATGCAGCAGGGGCGGGTAGACGTGGTTCCAATCGCCGGCGTTATTGACCAGAAGCATTGCAGCGATGGTGGCGCCCCGAAACGCGTCCAGCGACATCAACCGTGGGGATGGGATGAGGACAGGAGCTGTCGACATGCCGATGAATGGCGATGCTAGCATGCCGGCCGGGATCAGACAAGACCGTCGTTTCATCCTCCTGGAGAGCTGAAGGTCCGCGACTGCATTTGCAGGAAGCACTCGGATACACTGAGATTTTTGGGGGGAGATTGATAAGTATGTTCAGAGCCCGCGTACAAGGGACCTTTCTTTTGTCAATGGTTTGTCTGCTGGGCTCTTGTGGGAGCAAGCCCTCGATGTCTACTGCCGATCCGTCTCGGACCGATTTCCACTCCTATGCGCGCCCCGATCAGGTCAGGGTGCGGCACGTCGATCTCGATCTGGAGGCTGATTTTTCGTCAAAAACGCTCCGGGGGTTTGCGACGCTTCATATCAAGCGAGCACCGAAGGATGCTCCGCTTGTGCTTGACACGCGGGATTTGAACATTGAGAAAGTCGAGGTGTCGCAGAACGGCCGCGAGTGGCAGGAAACCACGTTTGAGCTGGGCGCGGCTGACAAGGTGCTCGGATCGCCGCTTACCATCCAGCTGACGCCCGATGCGCAGCTCGTTCGTGTGCACTATCAGACCAAGCCTGAAGCGTCGGGGCTACAGTGGCTCGAGCCCGAGCAGACCGCCGGCAAGAAGCATCCATTTTTGTTCACCCAGTCGGAAGCGATTCATGCCCGAAGCTGGATCCCACTGCAGGACTCGCCGGGAGTCCGCGTCACCTACTCCGCTCGGATTCGGACGCCGAAGGAATTGATGGCGGTGATGAGCGCCGAGAACGATGTCAACGCCGTGCGGGACGGCGAATACACCTTCCGGATGCGGCAGCAGATTCCTCCGTATCTGATCGCGCTTGCGGTGGGCGACCTTGTGTTCAAGCCGATGAGCGACCGGACCGGTGTGTGGGCGGAGCCGTCGGTGGTTGAGAAAGCGGCGGCGGAATTTGCGGATACCGAAAACATGATGAAGGCGGCCGAAGAGCTCTACGGGCCGTATCAATGGGAGCGGTACGACATTCTCGTTCTGCCGCCAAGTTTCCCGTTTGGCGGAATGGAGAATCCGCGCCTCACCTTCGCGACGCCGACCGTGATTGCCGGGGACAAGAGTCTTGTCGCCCTGATCGCGCATGAACTCGCGCACTCCTGGTCCGGCAACCTGGTGACCAACGCGACGTGGCGCGATTTCTGGCTGAACGAGGGCTTCACGGTGTATCTTGAGCGGCGCATTCAGGAGAAGGTCTTCGGGAAGCGCCGGGCTGACATGGAAGAAGTGCTGGAGGTTGCCGAACTGGAACAGGAGCTGAAGAAACTTCCTGAAGCCGATCAGATTCTTCACATCGACCTCAAAGGCCGCGATCCCGACGATGGTTTCACGAATGTGCCTTATGTGAAGGGCGCGCTGTTCCTTCGTCATCTCGAGCAGACCTTCGGCCGCGAGAACTTCGATCGCTTCCTGCGTGGATACTTCAGCCACTTTCAGTTCCAAAGCATTACGACCGGCGATTTCGTGAACTATCTGAAGGCGAACCTGCTCGAGAAGCAGCCGGAGCTGGCGGCGAAGGTGAATGTCGAGGAGTGGGTTGAAAAGCCCGGTCTGCCCGCGTCTGCGCCAAGGCCTGAATCGGATGCCTTCCGCCAGGTGTCGTCTCTCGCTTCGCAATGGATCGCCGGCAAGGCTGTGCTTACTGAGTTCCCCGTCAAGGAGTGGAGTACGCAGGAGTGGTTGCACTTCCTGAATGCAATGCCGGATGATCTCGGCGTCAGCCGGATGAAGGAATTGGACAAGGCATTCAATTTGACGAAGACGGGCAACGCGGAGATCGCGAGCCAGTGGCTGCAAATGGCGATCCGGAACCGGTACGAGCCGGCATACGCTCGTCTCGAAGAGTTTCTAACTACCGTAGGGCGGCGTAAGTTCCTAAAGCCTCTCTACGAGGAGCTTACAAAAACGCCGGAAGGCAGGAAGCGCGGGCTTGCCATCTATGCGAAGGCACGTCCCGGGTATCATCCGATCGCGCAAGTCACCATCGACGGCATCCTCAAATCCGCTGGCGAAACAACCGGCGCAATTTCGAGATAACCGCGCTCCTCGATGCTAGGATGACGGGTAGAGGCCTTCTTCCCAGGGCCCAAAAGATTGTTAGTCATTGAGGAGCACAATGTTCAGACTCTTAGCCGGAGTTGTATTACTTTCATTGCTCGCTTTCAATGCCTGCAAGCGCGATACGGGAACGCCGGCGACCACCGGAGTGCCACCCGAGTCTGGCGCCGCCACGACAGCGCGCGCCGAATTACAGGATGCCAACGGGAACCCCGTTGGAACCGCCACGTTTGAGGATGTAAGCAACGGCGTCCGAGTGAAGCTCGACGTCAAAAACCTACCTCCCGGAACACACGCAGTCCACATTCATGAGACGGGGAAATGCGAGCCGCCGAAGTTCGAGTCCGCTGGCAGCCACTTCAATCCGCACGGCCGGCATCACGGGAGCATGAATCCGCAAGGGCCGCATGCCGGCGACCTGGGCAATATGGTCGTCTCTCCGGACGGCACAGCTACGTATGAAGCAGTGGCCGAAGGCGCGCGCGTCTCCGATGGCACGGTTTCACTGCTCCGGACCGGTGGAACGAGCCTCGTCATTCATGAGGGCGCAGACGACTTGAAGACGGATCCTTCCGGGAACTCCGGAGGCCGGATCGCCTGCGGCGTCATCACCCGCTAACTTACTTTTCGAGGAGAAAGTTCCCAACAAACATCGCGTCGATGCCGGAGGAGTAGAAGCTCCGCACGGCATCCCGCGGTGTACAGACGAGCGGATCGCCGAACAGGTTAAAGGATGTGTTGTAGAGCACGGGCAGCCCCGTTGCCTTCCCTGCGGCGTGCAGCAGGCGGTGATACAGCGGGTTGTCTGATTCGGCCACGGTCTGCACCCGCACTAAGTCGTCGCCGAGAATCGCGCTCTCGAACGTTTTACGGTGCTCCGGCCTGACGCGTCCCACGGTCGCAAGAAAGCGGGCATTTGCTCCTACCTCGAAATACTCTCCTGCCAGCTCGGCGGGGACAGACGCTGCGAACTTACGGAACTGCTCGCGGTGTTTGATGAAGGTATTCAAGTTCTCCGTCGAGTATGGGTCCTGCGGCGAGGCGAGGATGCTGCGGTTGCCTAGCGCCCGCGGGCCGAATTCCATACGGCCGTGCATCCAGGCAATGATCTTGTGCTCATTGATTTGCCGGACTGCCGTTTCGATCAGTTCGTCAGTCGTCAGCAGCAGGCGGAAGCGAAGCTTGCAGTTCTCGAGCACGCGCTTGGTCTCTTCGAGTGTGTAGCTCGGCCCGAGGAACAGGCTGTTGAAGGGAACCCGCGCGGTTTGACGGTACCCGATATGCCATCCGTACAGCACCGCTCCAATTGCCGTGCCGGCGTTGCCCGCGGCCGGCTGCACAAACACGTTCTTCCATTGATTGGACCGCTCAAGAGCGGCAATCAGCAGAGCATTGAAGTGGAGACCCCCGGCAACGCACAGATTCTCGCCGCTGCCTGCAATCCCGAGGACCGCCTTCTCTACCGTCCTTTGCAGGCCGGCTGCGATCGACGCCTGCATCCGTGCAGGAATCGGCGCGCCGTCCGGCAGGCCAAGCCGCTCGTAGAACTTCGGTCCGAAGCCGCCGCGGCTCATCCGGTCGGCGTCCAGAAAAGACCGGTCAAGCCTTGGCCAGCCGCCGCTCCAGACCAGCATCTCGTCGAACAGAGCCTCGTGCTCGGAGCCGCCCATCGTCGAAAGCCACTGCACCTTGTGCTCCTCCGCATTCGGCTCAAAGCCCAGCAGCTTTGTGACCCTCCCGTACAAATCGCCGAGCGAGTCGGGGTAGTACACCTCCTGTTCGAGCTCGAGCTGCGTTCCGCAGGCCCTCCAGCGAGCGCCGCATCGAAAGTCTCCCTGACGGTCGAGCGTGAGGACTGTTGCCTCCGAGAAGGGGGAGGCGTAATAGGCGGAGGCGGCGTGCGCCATGTGATGCTCCACCAGCATGATGCGGGCATTCGGAAAGCGCTCGCGGAGCTGGAGGTGCAACGGCGCTTCGGGTCCTGCGGCGAACGGGCGCACCACAGCGACGCCATCGACTTGCTCTGCTCCCACCCCGGCCAGTTCGAGACAGGCCTCAATGGACTCTTCCGGCAGCTCTCCGGAACGGTGGTACCGTGCTATTTTCTTTTGTTCGACTGCGGCGGCTAGCTCGCCGTCTTTCAAAATTGCGCAGGCGGCGTCATTCAGCAGGCCGCCGATTCCCAGAATGTTCATGTTTGTCCGATTCAAGCGGCCCGCAACCGCTGGATAGCTCGATTCCTACCGATCGCCACGAAGACGGCGAAGGCGCTGGGACCCACGGGTTGGCCGGTCAGGACGGCTCGGGCGGCATTGATGATCAGGCCTGCCTTCACGCCGCGTTCCTCAGCCAGCTTCCGCAGCTCAAATTCGACGCTCTGTTCCGTGAATTCGTTCGACGCTTCCAGCCGCTCACCAAGCTCCCGCAACAGTTCGCGCGCTCCAGGCTGATTCAGCTTCTCGAGCGCTGTCGGCTCGATCGGAAACTCGTCGCTGAAATAAGCCCGGCCGCGGGTAACGAAGTCGCGCAGCGTGGAAAAGCGCGTGCGAATGACATCGATCGTTTGCAGAAACTCCTGCTCTGTATAGGGGATCGGTAATCCGGCCTCCTCCAGCGTCCGCCGCACATAGGGCGCAAGCTCATCGACCGGCATCGTGCGCAGATGCTGAGAGTTCAGCCACAGCGCTTTGGGGTCGATCGGATCGTCTTCCTTGAAGTTCACCACGGCGTTGCTGCGGTTGATGCCTTCAAATGAGAACGCGTCGATCAGTTCCTGCCGCGACATCTGCTCGCGGTTGTCTTTCGGCGACCAGCCGAGCAGGCAGAGAAAGTTCACGTAGGCATGCGGAAGGAAGCCTGCATCGCGATATGTGGTGACGCTGACCACCGGGCCATGCTTCCGCTTGGAGAGCTTCGCTCCATCCGGCGCGATGAGCAGCGGCAGGTGGGCAAACTGAGGAGGCTCGACGCCGGCCGCTTCGAAGATCAGCAGGTGCTTGAACGTGTTCGAGAGATGGTCCTGGCCGCGGATGATGTGGCTGATGCGGAGGTCGATGTCGTCTGCGCAGGATGCCATGTGATAAGTAGGCATGCCGTTGCTTCGCAGCAAGGCAAAATCCTCGATGTCGGCGGTCGATTTCGTCTGCTCGCCGTATACGGCGTCCACAAAACGCACTGTCGCCGGACTCTCTCTCGGCACACGGAACCGGAGCACGAACGGTTCTCCGGCGGCCGCACGGCGATCGCTTTCCTCACGCGGCATGTCCCTCATGCCCGGATTGAACAGCCACGGCCCCTCACTGTGCTCCTTTTCCTCGAGGTCCGCCTGCGCCGGCGTGAAATCCCGATAGGCGAGGCCTTTTTCGAAGATGGCCAGGGCCATCTTTCGATGCAATTCCAGCCGCTCCGACTGGCGATAGAACTCGTCCCATCCCAGCTCCAGCCACCCGAGCCCTTCGTAAATGGAGTTCAGCGACTCTTCCGTGTTGCGCTCAATATCCGTATCATCGATGCGCAGAATCATCGTGCCCTTATGGCGGCGGGCGTACAGCCAGTTGAAAATGAAGGTCCTGGCGCTACCGATATGCAAATAGCCGGTGGGGGAAGGCGCAAAACGAACTCGAGGCATCAAACTTTCAGTATAGCGTTAAGAATCGTCTCGGAATGCTTCGAGGCGTTGATAGAGGTCTGCAAACTGTTCGAGGGAAAGCTGCTCGGCGCGCAGGCCGGCCTCGGGCTGTCCATCCAGCACCCGCTGGCCGTAGAGCCGGGAAAGGTTGTTGCGGAGCGTTTTGCGCTTCTGGGCGAAGCAGGCCCGCAGGAAGGCGAGAAATCGGGAAGCGTCAGCTATGCCGAGTCGCTCGCCTGCGGGTTCGATTGTGAGGCGGACAACCGCCGAATCGACCTTGGGAGGCGGGGAGAAAGCTCCGGGAGGAACCTTGAAAAGCATCTCCGGCCGGGAATAAAAGCGCGTAAAGACCGAAAGATACCCATAGTCGCGGCTGCCGGGACGGGCGGTAATCCGCTCAGCGACCTCCTTCTGCACAAGAAACACGGCGCGACGCAAAGGGGGGCCGAGGGGGAGCACCCTTTCGAGGATGGGCGACGTGATGTAGTAGGGCAGGTTGCCGGCGATGACTGTGGTCGGCCATTGCCGGAGATCCGTGGCAAGTATGTCCTGGGCGACAACGGTCAGGCGGGGCTCTTCCGCATACGCCTCCATAAGATGCGCCGCCAAGTCCTTATCGATCTCGACTGCAATCAGACGCTCCGCACGGCGGAGAAGGTGGCTGGTGAGCGCGCCTTTGCCCGGTCCGATCTCGATGACGAGCGGCTCCGCCTCCGGGCACGCCGCCGAGGCGATCCGCTCGAGAATGGACGGGCGGATGAGAAAATGCTGTCCGAGGCGGCGCCGGGCCACCTAGCCCTTCACGTCCACTTGGGTGCCGGGCCGGAAGGAGAGCCGCACGCGGCCGTAAGTCGGCCTGCCAAAGGTTGTCGCCGGGGTGAACTGCACGAACAGTAGGTTATTCTCGATCATGCTGCGAACCCCGTGATCCTCCATCCAGCGCTGTCCACTGACGACCTTATAATCGATCACGCGTCCTTGACCGTCGATGTTGACGTCGAGAAGGACTTCATCGATGCTGGCCCCGAACAGGCTGCTCTTAACCGATGCGCTCCTATAGAGCGTGGTGGGGACATCCGCGATGGCGGAGTCCGATCGCAGAGCAAAAGTGGGTAAGAGCATGCCGAACAACAACATTGCCGAGCAAAGCCCGCCCGCGAAAGGAATGGCCAGCGGCCGCATCATGTTGGCCACCATCAATTCGCCTTTCTCGCAGAGCCGGCGCAGTGTCGACTGGAAACGATTGCCTGCCGAGGCACGAGCGTGCTCGCGCGAGGCGATCACCCTGAGGGAGGTCGTCAGGTAGGCCGGAACAGGCTTCACGGGCAGTGCGCGGAGCGATATTCGCATCCTGCGCATTTCCTGGCACTGGATTTCGCATCGGATGCAACTCTCCAGGTGCCGGGACACCTCCAGGTGCTCCTGTTCGGGCAACCTGAGATCCAGAAACTCGGAAAGTCTGTCAGCGATAGTCTGGCACTTCATGGGACCCATCTAATCGGCGTGCTGGGGCGTCAACTGCATCGTCGGCGCCATTTCCAGCCGCTCCGTCAAAATCTTCCGTAAAGCCTCGCGCCCGCGCAGGATGCGCGACTTTACCGTACCGAGTGAAATCTGGAGAACTTCTGCAATCTCTTCGTAGCTCAGGTCTTCGATATCACGGAGGATGACTGCCGTCCGGAACGTCGGATTCAACTGAGCGAGCGCTTCCTCGATCAGCTGGTGCGTCTCGGCTCCGACGGCGATGTCATACGGGGATCGGCCGTGATCGGACAGGCATTCGCTGTAGCTGGGCAAGCCTTCCTCCTCCGCTTCCAGTCCAACCTCCTGACGTTTATGACGTGTGAACCACCGCCGCTGGTTATGCGCTTCATTCACGGCGATGCGGTAAATCCATGTCTTCAGGCTGCTTTGTCCCCGGAAGCTGCCAACCGAACGGAAAACCTTGAGGAAGACCTCCTGAACGACGTCTGCCGTTTCCGTGGGATCGTTCAGCAGCCGCGCAACGAGGTTATAAACCGGGGTCTGGTACTGCAGGACGAGCTGCTCGTAGGCTCTATCGGAACCCTCCCTGAGCCCTTCCAGCAAGTGATAGTCTTGCGCTTGGAGATCTAATGACGCGGAAACTCCTACCGAATCGAAGTAGGAGTCGCAATCGAGCCTGATAGTATGATTGGCCACAAATCCAGCCTCAGCAACATTGTACTTCGGAACAACCTGCAGCCTACGAAGTGTTAGACAACGCAGTCGCCGATTTTGTTCCTTCCAGCCTACACGATTGCGCCGCCCCAAGGGAGTGCTATAAAGATGGCAGGACCGCCCAAGCTATGCCGAGCCTCCTCAGTCTGGCGCCACTCTTCCTGATCGCTCTCGCCGCGGCTGCCTCAGACCTTCATCACGCTGCCCGCGCAGGGGATCTCGAGAAGGTGAAGGCGCTCCTGCGCGAAGGGGCCCCGGTGAATGCCCGGGATTCGCTCGGCGGCACCCCGCTGCACGACGCGGCATGGGCTGGGGAAAAGGAAGTGGTGGAAGCCTTGCTCGCCGCAGGCGCCGACGTCAACGCCGAGCACACGGAGGCTGGCTCCACGCCTCTCCACTACGCTGTCATCACGAATCACCTCGAGATCGTAAAGCTCCTGCTTTCGAAAGGGGCGGACGTGAAAGCCCGGTATCGATCCGGGTCAACGGCCCTGCACCTGGCGGCGAACCGGGGCTACCGTCCCATGGTGGAGCTTCTCCTTGAGCACGGCGCGGATCTTCATGCAAAGGACGCCAGCGGCGCAACTCCGTTGGATGAAGCGGCGTGGAAAGGGCACGCCGATATTGTCAAGCTGCTGATTGACCGGGGCGCCGACGTCCGCGCCAAAAACGATAAGACCGGGGAAACGCCCCTCCATCTGGCGGCTCTGAAAGGCCATGCCGAGGCCGTCTCCTGCCTTCTCGACGCCGGCTCCGAGATCAACGCTGCGGACAACAGCGGAGCGACGCCTCTCGATCACGCGCTGAAGTACCGCCACAATTCGGTGGTGGAGGTTTTGCTGCAGCGGGGGGCTCGTCTAGACGGGCCGGGCAAGAGCGGAACGCAGCAGCTTCACGAAGCGGTCATGCGGGGCCAGGCGGATCTGGTCGCTCTCCTTCTTGAAAAGGGCGCCGATCCCAACGCTTTTTCAAAAAATGGCTCCAGCCTTCTGCATGACGCGGCGCTGAAGGGGCACGAGGACATTGTCCGGCTGCTGCTGAAGCACAAGGCCCGCGTCGACGTGCGGAACAGTTCGGGAGGCACTCCGCTGCATGATGCGGCCCTCGGCGGCTCGGCCCAGGTGGTTGATTTGCTGCTTCAGAGCGGCGCCGATATCGAGGCCCGGGAGGAGGAGTCGGGCGCAACGCCTCTTCATCACGCCGCCTCGTGGGGCCGGCTGGAGGTCGTCAAGCTGCTGTTAGAGCGCGGCGCGGACGTAAACGCAAAGAACAAGGCCGGAATTTCAGTCCTGCGGTCCGCCGAAGAAAACCAGCATACGGAAATCGTGAATCTGCTGAAGGCCCGCGGCGCGCGCTGAGGAAATTTCGGTGCGGGACCTGGGTTTACAATGTTAATTACCCTACGCTGCCTAAACCTAAGAGCCCATAGCGGCGATAAGTAAATTAGTGCATCCTTCCGCAACAACACCTGTACTCGCGGACGCGGCGGACGTCCTCAGCGACCAGCTCCGGGAGCACTTAAGCCGGCTTGCGGTCCTGATATCGCCCCATGCAGCGGCGTTGGAGAAGCGGTTTCGGGCGAAGCTTCGCCGCTTTCAGCTCGATGCCCGGCAGACAAAAGCGCTCGTCGCCATCACGCCGGGCTCGATCGCCAGGCTGCTTGCGAACGGCGCGTCCCTGTCGGACTTTACCGAGGAGGTTGAATACCACGGCCGCCGTCTGGCGAAGCTGAATGTCCTGCCATCCACGATCACGGAAGCGCTTCAGCTCTACGACGCCATTCTGACGCCGATGCTGCGCAAACTGATTCCGCAGGAGTACGCCAATTTCCAATGGGTGCGGGAGCAGCTGCAGTTTTGCGTGCTTCTTACGTTGAACAACGCCTTCTACCAGGTGCGTGAAGCCGAAACGGAGGCTTTCTATGAGCTGTCGCGCGGGGAGCTGGAGGCTCGCAATCTGGATGAAGTGCTGTATAACGCGCTCGCCACATTGTCTCGCTTTTCGCATGCGGCGGTCGGGCACCTCTATCTGCTGGACGACACCGGCAAGAACTGGGTGCTGCGGGCTGCGACGGAAAACGGGGTACGGGTGCCGACGGGAGCGCAGTCGATCCCCAATACACCAGAGCTTCGATCGCGGGTTGCCAAACCGCGCTACATCGTCGCGCGAGGGAAGTTTCTCAACGCAGTGCTGGATGCCGCCTGGCCGGGACGGTACAAAAGCTTCTGGTCGGTGCCAATGGCTGCGGGCAAGCGTGTCGCTGGCGTGATTCAGCTGGGCTTTGTGGGGGAATACGAGTGGATGCCGCGCGAGCAGGAGCTGCTAGCCGGGGCGGCGGAGCGGTGCCTGATGGCGGCTGAGAAGGCCCGCCTTGTCGAGGATCTGGCGGCCCACAAAGATCAGATTCGCCGTCTGGCGGAGCGAATGCTGCAGGTGGAAGAAGCGGAGCGCCGCCGCATTAGCCGGGAGCTGCATGATGAGGCGGGCCAGAGCCTGCTCTGGATCCGTCTGCAGCTTGAGATGCTTGAGGAAAGCCTTCCCGCCGAGCAGGAGGCCACGAAGCGCCGCCTGCGTGAAATCCGGGATATGACCGAGCATGCAATCATCGAAATCCGGCGCCTGCTCGGCGCACTGAGCCCGGCGGTGCTCGAGCAGATCGGATTGGCGGCGGCGCTGCGGCAATTGGTCAACCGGCTGAGACAGTTTTATCCGTGCAAGGTGAGGTTGCAGCTTTCGCGGCTGGGGAAACTTCCAAAGGAATTAGAGATCATCGTGTACCGGCTGGTGCAAGAGTGCTGCAATAACATCGCCAAGCATTCCTCGGCATCGAACGTAAATATTTCAGTATCTTCCGCCGATGGGATTGTGAGACTGGTTGTCGAGGATGACGGTGTAGGGTTCAAGGCCGACGAAGCGTTTGCGCGGCGTGGAGCCTTTGGCCTGGCGGGTATCCGGGAGCGGGTGGCCGTGCTGGGAGGAAGCTTCACGGTAAAGAGCATCGAAGCCGGGCAAGCTGGCGGGCCGGGAACGAAAACGAACGGCAAAATCTCTGGACGGTCCGGCACTTGCATGCGAGTCGAACTGCCTCTCATATCAGTCGACGCGGCAAGGGAGACGCTGCGAGGACTGTCGGCCAGCGTGTCGGCGAGCAAGCCTTAGTCTATAAACAGTTGGAGAAAACGGGCAATAGTCATGGCGAAAATTCGGATCATGTTAGCGGACGATCACACGCTGTTCCGTCAAGGTATCAAAACCCTCCTTTCTGCGGAGCCCGATATGGAGGTGGTTGCCGAGGCCTCAAACGGAGGGGATGCGGTTGAGAAAGCGGCGGAAGCCCGGCCCGACGTCGTCTTGATGGATATCGGCATGCCAGGGTTGAGCAGCTTTGAGGCAACCCGGCAGATCAATAAGAATCGCCCGGAAACCAAGGTGCTCTTCCTGACCATGTACGACGACGAGGATTACCTCGTCGAAGGAATGGAAGTGGGCGCCAGCGGCTACGTGCTGAAGGACAGTCCCGCGCAGCAGCTGATTTCCGCCGTCCGCGATGTCTGCCGTGGCGGCAGTTATCTGAGCCCGCGAATGCTGTCGCAGTTGGTGGATGACTTCCGCTCCCGAATCAAATCGGCGAATCGCTTGCCGCGCTTTGCTACGCTCACCACCCGGGAGCGCGAGGTGCTGAAGATGCTCGCTGAAGGCCAGTCGGTGAAGGAGATCGCCTGCGACCTGAATCTTAGCGTCAAGACTGTCGAGGCCCACAAGTTTAATCTGATGCGCAAGCTGGACATCCACAACAAAGCACAGCTTGTGCAGTACGCGATCCAGAAGAAGATCATCAAGATCCCCAATATGGGGTAAGCGCTGATCTCTATCCTCCTGAAACGGTGCCTTCCTATGAGGACTGGCGTGATGTCAGTCCTCCTTTTGTTTCGGGCTGCTTCACCACCCTTGCGCTGTGGATTGTAGAATCGTGTCGTGATGCGTGGACCCACACGACGGGTTGTTCTTGGCACCCTGGCCAGCCCTCTTGCTGCTCCTTCCTCAACAACTGCAATCCGCCTCGGCGGGCCTGTTTTTATCAAAAGCGACGATCCCGAAGTCCTTGCCCGCGAGCATCGCCGGCTTGGCTACAGCGCCGCGTACTGCCCGCCTGCGGAAGCTTCCGATACAGTCCGTATCCGCGCAATTGAAAAAGCATTTCGCGCCGCCAATGTCGTAATCGCGGAAGTGGGTGCGTGGAAAAACCTGCTCGACCCGGATCCCGGAAAACGCCGTGAGAATTTTGAATATGTAGCCGGACGGCTCGCCCTCGCCGAAGCCGTTGGCGCGCGCTGCTGCGTGGACATTGCAGGGTCATACAACGCGAAAGTCTGGTACGGTCCGCATCCTAAGAATTTCTCCGACGAGTTCTTCGAGGCGACGGTGGAGAATTGCCGCCGCCTGATCGACCTGGTGAAGCCGACACGCACCAAATTTACGGTCGAAATGATGGGTTGGTGTCTCCCTGATGGCCCCGATTCCTACTTGCGCCTCATTCGCGCCGTGGATCGGAAGGCTTTCGGCGTTCACCTGGATATCTGCAATGGAATCAACAGCCCGACCCGCTATTATGAGAATTCAGCGTTCATTCGGGATTGCTTCTCAAAGCTTGGCCGCTGGATCGTCTCATGTCACGCGAAGGATCTCTCCTGGATCCCCGAGATGAACGTGCATTTCGTAGAAGTGATACCGGGACGCGGCGAAATCGATTACAGGACCTATCTGACAGAGCTATCGAAATTGCCCACGGATGCTCCCCTGATGCTCGAACACCTGAAAACAGCAGAAGAGTATGAGGAGGGAAGGAACTACATTCTAAAAACGGGCCGCTCGCTCGGCCTCCGCTTTGCCTGACTTATGAACCGCAGACTCTTTCTTCAAACAACCGCCTTCGCAGCTGGCGCGCAATCCGTTGCCGCCAAAGGGCTTCCGATTAAGAAGGGCGTGCTG
>Ga0207874_1001493_pt1 | contig 26080 bp, 20 predicted proteins | sample HigsolmetaAR201D_FD_184833 | JGI IMG/M metagenome (GOLD analysis project Ga0207874, IMG submission 184833) | Ionic liquid and high solid enriched microbial communities from the Joint BioEnergy Institute, USA - AR20-1-D (SPAdes) (version 2) ...
AAGACGCTAACGACCCTCAGCATGAAAGCGTCCCGGACGCCCCACCCCGCCGTCCTCAGTTTCTGGAAAGCGGAGGCAGGAGGAAAGCCCGGGCTTGAGCAGGATGGCGAAGATTGGGTCCTGCGGGCGAAAATCGGAGACACCTTGGTCGCCATCATTGTAGTGGGCCAGGTCGAGGGATAAGCTTGCAGCCGGAGTTCTTGAGAAGCGTGCCGGCGCTTCCCGGCACGCTTTCACGGATCAGGCGGAAACTCCGGGAATTTTAAATTCTTCGTAGACCTTCATTAACTGCTGGATCTCTTCGATATCCTGAGGCCGGGTGTTCGCCAGCGGCGGGCGCACTGGACCTGCTTTCAAGCCGATCAGTTCCATGGCCGTCTTCATGACTGCCACCTCGTAACCCTTCATCCGCTCGCGGATCGCATAAAGCGGGTGCACGTACTTTTTCATGAGGAGTTCGAGATGTGCGAAGTCGCGCTCCAGGCCCGCGTCGGCAAGGGTAATGGACAGCTCGGGCGAGATGTTGGAAATGCTCGACGTGTAAGCTTGCACGCCGATGGCGAAATAGGCAGGAACGCAATCGTCGCCCATGCCGCCGTACCAGGCCAGCCTGTCTCCGTTCCGCTGCATGATTCGCTGATAGCGGCGGGCATCGCCCTGCCCATCCTTCCAGCCGGCGAGTGTCGGAACCCGGTCGCACAGGCGGGCGACTTGACCGGGCGAGAAGATGGCCCAATCGCGGCTGTAAACAATGAGCGGAAGCGGCGTGGCCTTCCCGATCTCCTCGTAATACTGAAAAAGCCCCTGCTCGGGTGCGTTGATGTAGTAGGGCGGAAGCGCAAGGATGGCGGAGGCGCCCGCGCGCTCCGCGCGTTTTGCAATATCCACGCCGAGCGGTACGTTAAAGCCTGTTCCAGCGACCACCGGCATCCGTCCAGCGACTGCTTCCACGGTCACGCGCACTACGTCTTCCACCTCCGCGGGTGAAAGCGAGTACAGCTCTCCGGTTCCGCCTGCGGCCACAATCGCGCAGAAGCGATGGCTCGCCATTGCATCCACGTTGCTCGCGAGGGCGTCGAGGTCGAGCGAAAGGTCACGTCGAAAGGGCGTAACGGGGAACCCGAACACGCCGCGCAATTGTTTACAAAATTCCAGCGGACTCATGCTCCTGCCAGTGTACAGCGCGCTGGCACAAGCGCAAGCTTCCATGTGCGTGATCGGATCGCATAAAATGAATTATTGTCTTTCCCGGTAGCGATTTTCTTCTTCCTGATTGGATCTCTCGCTGCGGTTGCGTCCGATCAAGTTGTCCCCGCTCAAAAGCAGGAGGAGGGGCCCGAGACGCCTATCACGCCTGTCACGCCGGACCGAAGCCGCACCGAGCTCAATCTGCTCGGCCAGACGGACACGAAGGCCGGAGAAAGCCGGCGCAATGAGAATGTCCAGTTCAATCTTGTCGACAACAACGCGCAGAAGGAACTGAACATCCGGATCGGTACGACGGCCACAATCGTGACGCAATTTGACCCCGTCCGCAATTACTTCGGCGCGGAGTATGGCGCCCCGCCGACTGTTCCCGCTCACGTCAACGGCTTGCGCGGATCGGGCGTCCACGGAATGGCGTGGTTCGGGCATCTCAACAGCGTATTCACGGCGCGCTCTTTCTTCCAGGTCGGACCAGTTCGGCCGGCGCACGAAAACGATTACGGCTTTGCGCTACTGATTCCTCTTTGGAAAGGGGTGCGCTGGCAGGTGGACGGATCGCAACGGAAAATCCGCGGCCAGGTGAACGGAAACATTCTGATACCGCTCCCGGAGGAACGGACGCCGCTTGTGGCCGGAGCTGAGGAGCGGGCCTTCATACAACGGATTCTTGACGCTTACCCCAAAGAGCTGCCCAACCGTCCCGATATCGATCCGCGGATGCTAAATACCAATGCTCCGCAAGTAATCGATAGCGACTTCTTCCACTCACGAATGGACCAGGAACTCCCCGGGGATTCCCGACTGGTTGCCGACTATCAGTTCACGTTGCAGAACGTGGATGCCTTCCAGTTGATCAAGGGGCAGAATCCGGATACGACGACACGCTCTCACAAAGCTCGGCTCACCTGGATCAAAACCCTCTCCCATTCGCGCCTGCTTGAAGCCACCGTCGGCTTCGACCGCGTCGGTAGTCTGCTTGTGCCGGAACCCAACAGCCCCGGATCGCACGTTCTTATCGGTGGATTGACGAGCATCAACGGCTCGACCATGATTCCCGTCAATCGCGCGCAGAATGACTTCCGCTACGCCGTGCGCTACCGCCAGGAGTCCGGCAGCCATCAGTGGACCATTGGCGCGGAGGTCGTTCGCCGCCAGTTGAACGGCTACGACTCAGACAATCACATGGAGCTCGGCACCTACTCCTTCCGGAACAACTTTGGAAATGACGCCATCACGAATCTCCGGCTGGGGAGGCCGACGACGTACTGGAAGAGCATCGGCCTCATTCATCGAGGCTTCCGGAACTGGGATATGGCGGCTTACGCTGGCGACCGGTGGAGCGTGAACGGAACGCTGACGGTCGACTACGGGCTCCGGTGGCGCGGCCTCACTCGCCCCACCGAGGTCAACAATCTCACACAGCTGCCCTACGCTTCGGATTGGAACAACTTCGGGCCTTCCGTCGGCCTTGCCGTGAGGCTGCCCGGGAACTGGGGAGTATGGCGTACTGCCGGCGCTGTCCACTTCGGCGAAATTTTTCCGGCGACTTACCAGCAAGCCCGCTTCAATCAACCGTACAACACCAAGAACATCGTCAATGACCCGCCGCTTCTGAACCCGCTTTCCGCTCTGGGGCCCGGTCCCCGGCGGGGCGTTCTATACGACTTCGCGCCGGACCTCCGCCTGCCGTATGTCGTTCAATACAACGCCTCCTGGGAGCTTCAGCCGGCTCGCGACTGGACTGTGCAGCTCGGCTACGTCGGAAGCCGGGGCGTGAAGCTGCTTACCCACTGGTACTTCAACCGGCCTCAATGGCCGGAAGGCGTTGTTCCGAGTACCGGAGAGATCAACGACCGCAGACCTGATCCGCAATACCTCGACAAGCGTTATCTGCTGAACGGCTCCAAATCCTGGTTCGACGCAGCACGCGTCAGCGTCACGTCCAGGTCCTGGAAGGGGCTCTCATTCGAGGCCTCGTACTGGTTCAGCAAATCCATCGATCTCGGCGGGGACTACACCAACACCGCCTACGACACGGACTCCTTTCGGAATGTGTCGCAGGTGGAACAGGGAATCCACGCTGACGTGCGCGCGCGCAGCCGCTTCGACCAACCTCACGCGTTTCTGTCGCGGCAGAGCTACCAGATACCCTGGTTCACCTCTTCGCCGAAAGTGCTGCGGCGTGCATTTTCCGGATGGACCGTGTCCGGAGTGGTCCTCTTGAAGTCCGGGACGCCGTTCACAGTCGGGACTGGGTCGGACGCGCCAGGTTATGGCAACGTGGATGGAATCTCCGGCGACCGTCCCAACCTCCTGGATCCCTCGATTCTTGGCCGAACGATCGGCGATCCGGACACATCCAGGGAGCGCCTGCCGCGCTCCGCTTTCGCCTATTTGCGCCCCGGCGAACGCGCGGGCAATCTTGGCCGCTATACTTTCCGCCGGGGCGGCATCTACAACGTGAATGCGTCTTTGTCGAGATCATTCACGCTGCCCCGCGAGGCGCGGCTCGTATTCAGGATTGAATCCATCAACTTCCTGAATACGCCACAGTTTGCCGAGCCCGGATTCAACATGGCCGACCCCAATTTTGGGGCTATAACGAACACATTGAATGAGGGGCGGAACTTCCGCTTTCACCTCTCTGTGAGCTTGTAGCGCAGTCCGGCTTTACTGGACCCTGGCGGGCTCGAAGCCATCGCAGCCGCTGATCGGCGTTACGCGCAGGTGCAGGGAAGCGTGCCGGGGATGGCCGCAGTCGTCGAGCAGGTCTTCCGGCGCCTGATGGGTCTGTCGGATCTGGATCAGCTTCGTGTCCGGCTGGTGTGATTCTCCGAAGTGGACACACAGCCCGCATTGGCCGTCACGAATTTGAAGCATGGTCACCTCCTACTCGTTTGATCCGCCGGGAGCTGAAAACAGTACGCCAGGATATGGAATCAGCCGGATTGCGGTCCGAAGCTCCCTTATTCCTCGTCGAACCTGCCGAATAGCGATTGCATTCGATCTCGTGAGTGGTTGCTGGCGGTTTCAATCGCGGAAATGAGCATGGACCGAAGCCCGTGCTTCTCGAGTTCGTGGATGGCGGAGATTGTGGTCCCTCCTGGCGTGATCACCTGGTCCTTCAGGATTGCAGGGTGGAGTCCGGTTTCGCGAACGAGTTTCGCAGCGCCGAGGACCGTCTGTTCCGTGAGCCGGGTGGCAATCTCGCGGGAGAGGCCCATCTTCAGACCGCCCTCAATCAAGGCCTCGATCATCATATAGACGTATGCGGGGCCGCTGCCGGAGAGGGCGGTTACGGCGTGCATCTGTTCCTCCTCGACAAAGCAGGCGTGTCCGACTGCCGTAAAAATCCGCTGCACAAACGCCCGCTGCTCCTCTGTTCCGGCCGAATTGACAGAGATAGCGGTCGCGCCCTCATTGACGACGACAGGGATGTTGGGCATGGCGCGGAAGATGGGCATCTGTTTCCGCGCCAGTTTCTCGATGAGCTCAATCGGCACGGCAGCCGCGAGAGAAATCAGGATTTGATCCTCGCGCAGGACGTCGCGAATCTCCATCAGCACTTTCGGAAGCGTCGATGGCTTGACGGCGAGAATGACGACGTCCGCCGTGGCGACGTGCTCGCAGTTGCCGCCGGCGGTAACGCGGATTCCGAAGCGTCTCGACAGTTCCGCCGCCCGTTCCTCGGAGCGGACGGTGGCGGTCAGATGCTCGGCGTCCGTGACGCCCGCCTGGAGCATTCCGCCGATCAGGGCTGCACCGATGTTTCCGGCGCCGATTACTGTGATACGCTTCGTCTCCTTCATTGTTTCTCAGGTTTTCAGTGTAATCAGTCCAGAAGGCAGACGAGCGCTTCTTATAATAAAGAAATGTCCTCAAGCACATTGTCGCTTGCGCCGCCGGAATTGCTTGCGAAGTATGAGCCGGTGATCGGGCTGGAGGTACACGTCCAGCTTGCGACACGAACGAAGATCTTCTGCGGGTGCCCGACGAGCTTCGGGGCGCCGCCGAATACCAACGTCTGCCCCACCTGCCTGGGCCTCCCCGGCGCCCTGCCGGTGCTGAACCGCCGGGCGGTGGAGATGGCGATCCAGGCGGCCCTGGCGCTCAACTGCCAGATTCGCGAGACTTCGATCTTCGCGCGCAAGAACTACTTCTACCCGGATCTGCCGAAGGGCTACCAGATTTCGCAGTACGACAAGCCGCTTGCCGAGCACGGCTACGTGGATATCTCCGTCGACGGGGTCAAGAAGCGCATCGGAATCACTCGGGTGCACATGGAAGACGACGCTGGCAAGAGCCAGCACGAGGGATTCCGCGACTCGGATCGCTACACCTACGTCGATCTCAACCGGTCCGGCACGCCGCTGATTGAGATCGTCAGCGAACCGGACATCCGCAGCTCGGAGGAGGCCTACGCCTATCTGACCGAGCTGAAGCAGGTGTTGCAGTTCGTGGAAGTCTCCACCTGCGACATGGAGAAGGGGCATCTGAGGTGCGACGCGAACGTCAGCGTTCGGCTGAAGGGCGCATCGCAGTTCGGGACGAAGACGGAGGTCAAGAATCTCAACTCCTTCCGCTTCTTAAAGCAGGCTCTGGACTACGAGATTTCCCGGCAGGTCGCCCTGATTGAAAGCGGCGGGCGGGTCATGCAGGAGACGCGCTTGTATAACCCCGATACCGGCGAGACGGTAGGGATGCGCAGCAAGGAAGAGGCCCACGATTATCGCTACTTCCCTGAACCCGACCTGGTGCCGCTGCGGATCAGCGAAGCGTGGAAGGAGAGGATCCGGGCGTCGATGCCCGAGCTTCCGTCCGCCCTGCGCGCACGCTTTGTAGAGCAGTATGGCCTGCGCGAGTACGATGCGCAGGTACTCACGCTCACCCGCCCTCTCGCCGAGTTCTATGAGAAGACGGCGAAGGCGTCCAAGGATCCAAAGGCTGCTGCGAACTGGGTCATGGGGGACCTGTTGGGCGCGCTGAAAGCGGAAGGCAAGGAGATCACCGAATCTCCGGTTTCGCCAGAGCAGATGGCGGAGCTTGTCAATCTCATTGTCTCTGGCGAGATCTCCGGGAAGCTGGCAAAGGAGATCTTCCCCAAGATGTTCTCTTCGGGCGACAGTCCGAGGTCGATCATGGAGCGGGAAGGGCTGAAGCAGATCAGCGACACTGCAACTCTCGAGAAGATTGTTGACGAGGTTATCGCTGCCAACCCGAAGCAGGTCGAGCAGTATCGGGGCGGGAAAACGGCGGTTCTCGGATTCCTGGTCGGCCAGGTCATGAAAGCCTCCCGGGGGCAGGCAAACCCGGCTGCCGTCAATCAGCTGCTGAAGGTCAAGCTGTCATAACCTGCTTTAAATACTACGCTTGCGTGAGATAATCGCGATGCGTCATAGTGGAGAGGAAAGCCGTGTCAAAGCGCGCTGCCTCTCCCTTGCCTTCCTTTCCCCCAGGGCTGCGCGTCAGGCGTACCTGTATGGATGGACGAACCGATGGCGGACAGCCTCCTTTATCTCACGGAGCTACAGGGGCTCAAGGTCTACGACCTCAAGCACCGCGTCATCGGACGCGTAAAGGACGCTGCAATTGTCCCTCTCATCGATCCTTTTCGGGTTGACCGGTTTCTCATTGGAGCCGGATACGCTTGGTTCACCGTCCGCTACGACCAGGTGAAGACCATCTCGCTGGATGGAATCTACCTCAAGGACGAGCTCCTGACTCCCTACCATTCTGACGAGTACATGTTGCGCGTCGTCCGGGACCTCGTTGATCAGCAGATCATCGACGTCCACGGGAGGAAAGTCGTTCGTGTGACGGATGTCACCTTCGAGCTGCGGCGTGAGCGCGATTCCGACATCCTGACGGTTCTTGAAGTCGATATCGGCTTGCGGAGCGTCTTCCGTCGCCTGCTGCAAGGGGTAATTCCTCCGCGCTGGATCCGGCGGCTGCAGGACCGCATTCCGCCAAACTCTATCCGCTGGGAGTTCTGCAACATTCTCGAACCGGATCCCCAGCGACGCCTCCGCTTGAACATCTCAAACCAGTTGCTCGAAAAGATGCACCCGGCGGACCTGGCGGACATTGTGGAGGAGCTGAGTCCGGAGGACCGCGAAGCGATCTTCAGTGCGATCAACAGCGAAGTGGCCGCCGAGGCGCTGTCGGAGATGGATCGCGGCATCCAGGCGAGCATCATTGAGTCGCTCGATACGGACAAGGCGGCCGAGATCATCGAGGAGATGGCCCCGGACGAGGCTGCGGATGTACTCGCGGAGCTGGAAGAGGAGACCTCGCAGGAGATTCTGGAGGAGATGGAGACGGAGCCGAAGGCGGAGGTCCGTGAGCTGCTCGAGTTTCGAGAAGACTCCGCTGGCGGCATGATGAATACCGAGTACGTCGCCCTCCATGAGAACGCGAAAGTGGCGGACGCGATCGAGGGCATCCGCGGCAACGAGGAACTGGCGGACAGCCTGAACGCACTGCTTCTGGTGGATGCGGACGAGCGGCTCGTCGGGGTTGTACCGGTGGCCCGTCTGTTCCTGGCAGCGCCGGATCAATCGCTCAAGGAACTGGCTAACGAAAACCTTATTCAGGTACCTGTCACCGAGCGGCGCGACCGAATCACCGAGCTGTTCGACAAGTACAATCTGCTGACCCTACCGGTCGTAGATGAGGACGGGAAACTGGCGGGAGTCATCACGGCTGACGACATCATCTCGGTGCTGAGGCAGAAGTAGAGTTTGATGCTGAAACGGGCCCGGTATCACATCGCAGTCTTTTTCTCGGTCATCGGTCCAGGATTCATTACCGCAGTCGTCGATAACGACGCCGGCGGAATTTTTACCTATTCTCAGGCAGGCGCCCGCTGGGGGTATCTTCCCCTATGGACCCTGCTGCCGATCACTCTTCTGCTGATTGTCACCCAGGAAATGTGCTCCCGCATGGGAGCCGTGACCGGCAAAGGCCTCTCCGATCTGATTCGCGAAGAGTTCGGCCTGCGAACGACCTTCTTCATGATGATTACGCTCCTTGTGGCGAACTTCACGAATGTGATGGCGAACTTCGCCGGGATCGCCAGCTCCCTCGAATTGTTCCACGTCAGCCGCTACATTTCAGTCCCTCTGGCAGCCGTCGCCGTCTGGCTTCTGATTGTGAAGGGCACGTACGAACGCGTGGAGAAGGTTTTTCTCTTCGCCACTTCCCTTTATGTCTGCTACGTCATCTCCGGGTTCCTGGTAAAGCCGGATTGGAAAGAGGCAGCGATTTACAGCGTTCGACCGGTACTGCTGTTCGATCCGGACTACATCACGATGCTCATCGCCATGGTCGGTACGTCCGTCGCACCCTGGATGCAGTTCTATCTGCAGGCTGCCGTCGTTGAGAAGGGCGTCACAGCGAAGGAGTACGTGGAGTCGAGGATCGAAGTGATCGTGGGCTGCATTGTGATGAGCGTTATTGCATTTTTCATCATCGTTGCGTGTGCGGGCGCCATCGGCGCCGTCGCGCCGCGTGATATTGAGAATGCAGCCGACGCCGCTCTTGCCCTGAAGCCGTTTGGCGAGTACGCCTTCCTGCTGTTTGCCGCCGGGCTGTTCAATGCGTCGATTTTCGCCGCTACGATTCTGCCTCTCTCCACGGCTTACACGGTCTGCGAAGGGCTGGGCTTCGAAAGCGGTGTGAACAGGCGTTTCCGCGAAGCACCAATCTTCTACTGGCTGTTTACGCTGCTCATTGTGTTCGGAGCTGGCGTAGTACTGCTTCCGGAGTTTCCCCTCATTCAGATGATCCTCCTGTCTCAGGTAATTAACGGAGTGCTGCTGCCGGTCGTTCTGATCTTTATGGTGCTGCTCGTTAATAAGAAAAACCTGATGAAGGAGTGGATAAATTCTCGAGGCTACAACGTCATCACCTGGATTTCGGTGGCTCTCATCATCGGTCTGACTCTTGCGCTGGTGGCCATTTCGATCCGGGACATGGTCCGGTGACTGACGCGGATTGAGCGCCCAAACAGGGACTCCCGCAGCCGGTGATGCCGAACAGCTCCAAGATGCCGCGATCATAGCGCCGGTGGCAGCGTACCGGTTCAGCCTTAAGGCGGCAGGAGCTCCCTCTCATCCCCGAGTTAAAACCTGCTCTCATTCAGCGCGAACAGAGCCGAGCATACACAACGATGAAAATGCGGCACGGGTTCAGCTTTTCTTCGCTATGTAAACGCTTGCATCGGTTCTTAAAATCTGTAACTATTTTGCAGCAGCAATACCTAAAACAGTATTTTGTACGGGTGTGGCAGGCGTCGAATCAATAACTTGCGTTGGCAATCGGATTGCAGCGCCGACACTCGATCTTCCAGCCGTTCACGGCAGCGAACAGGTCGAGGCGCAACACGTCATAGGGCCTTATTTGAGTTATGGGAGCAACACAAATGCACCTTCGTAAGCTCGTCACCAGCGTGCTTCTCGTATTAGGTTTGTTGAGTCTGGGAATCGCGGCCTTCGGGCAGATTACCGGCGAAGTGAGAGGAGTGGTTGTTGATTCATCGGGCGCCAGCGTAGGGAACGCCAAAGTCTCCTTGAAGAGCGTGGAAACGGGCGAAGTTCGAGAACAAACCACTGACCCACAAGGTAGGTTCGCCTTCAGTCTGCTCAAGATTGGCAAGTACGAAATACGGGTGGAGGCATCAGGATTCAGGACGGGCATTACGCAGGCCGACGTCCTGACGGGAGAAATTGCGAGCGTCCGGCTGACTCTTGAGGTCGGCCAGGTGACGGAAGTGGTTAATGTCACCGATGCCGTCAGTCTCATCGATACGGAAAATGCTCAGATTCAACGGTCGATTGAGGGCAGCAATGTTCTCGATATTCCCGTGAATCGGAACCCGGACCTGTTTGCTACCACTGCGCCTGGCGTTGCTCCCGTATCACCAAACCACCCGTTCCTGGGTAGCGGAAGCTTTAACTCAAACGGCGGTCGTGGGCGCGGGAACAATATTACGGTCGACGGTATCACCGCCACAGACGTCTCCGTAACCGGTACAGGCGGTCCGTTGGGGCCTCTGAACTTCAATGCCATCCGCGAAGTGAAGGTAATCACGAACAACTTCAGCGCCGAATACGGCCGAAACTCCAGCGCCCAAGTGCTTTACATCACGAAGGGCGGCACCAACCAGCTCCGGGGTGATTTCTTTAATTATTTCCAGAATGACAAGCTAAACGCGCGCCCGTTCTTTGACACGACTGGTAAGCCGAATGTCGTCCGCCAGAACAACTGGGGATTCGTGCTGGGCGGACCGGTCTATCTGCCGAATCTCTACGATGGGCGCAATCGTGCCTTCTGGCTGGTTACCTATGAAGGCCTGAAGGCGCGAGGCGCGAGCAAGCCGCGGATCGCAAGTGTGCCGACCGCCGAGATGCTCGCCCAGGTCACCAACCCAGCCTCTAAGGCAATCCTGGACATGTACAAACTGCCTGCTGCGGCGACGGTTTCGGGTGGCGTCGGCCAAGTGCCACAGAGCGCTCCGTCGACGGCTGACACCTATCAGTTCTCCGTGAGGGGCGACTTCAATTTGTCTTCTAACGACACCCTCTGGGCCCGCTATTCTCAGTTCCGTTCCACGCAGGAGTCCGAAGGGAACACGTTCATCGGCACCAACCTTGCCGGGTTTGGCGCTGGTTCAACGAATTTCCCCCGCCAGGCGACGCTCGCGGAAGCCCATACCTTTTCGCCGACGATGGTGAATGAGTTCCGGTTCGGCTTTGGCCGTAGCGAACCGGCATTTCCTATCCAGGGGGACGTGCTCGGGCCTCGGATTATCTTCGCTGACGGTTCGATTGATTCTTTCGGGCCTTGGGAGGGGTTGCCGCAGGGACGGTCCCAGAACACGTACCAGTTCACGAACAATTTCTCCTGGACGAGGGGTGCACACAACCTGAAGATGGGCTTTGAGTATTACTACCTGCATGCCGACAGCTTCTTTGATGCCCTTGTCCGTCCGGTCTTGACCTTTACTAGCTGGGAGGCTTTCGCTCAGGGCCGCCCGGCCCTCTATCAGCAGCGTTTCGGGAACTCGGTCCGCGCAAACCGGGTTCATAACCAGTTCGCTTTCTTCCAGGATGACTGGAAGGTTTCCCGCAGCCTGACGCTGAATCTCGGCGTCCGTGTGGAGCGTGCGCAGGGACCGACTGAGAAGGAGGGCCGTCTGTCGAACCTCAACTTGGATTGCAAGGATCCGGTTGGCGGGGGCGGAACCGGGCGGTGGGGATGCTTCCAACTGGGCGGCGCCTCTTTCGGGACCAATGTGAACTGGGCGCCGCGAGTGGGCTTCGCCTGGACTCCCTTTGGGGATCAGAAGACCGTGATTCGAGGAGGATACGGAATTGCCTACGACTTCATCTACATGAATCCGATCACCAACCAGCGATTCCTTCCGCCGCTGATGCCAACCGTCGCTGCTTCCGGTGCCACCCTTGTAGGTAACAACAGCCTGGAACGAATTCTTGCCGGAACGTCGGACCTTCAGGCGCAGGGGCAAGCTGCTGTCGGTCAATTCAGCCCAACGCAGCTCAACTTCGGCAATGTCACCCCTGCGATCGACCTGGGCCTCCGCAACCCCCAGGTTCATCAGTGGAATCTGGGTCTGCAACGGGACTTGAAAGGATTTGTTCTCAAGGCAAGCTACGTAGGCACCAAGGGGAACTACCTGCAGCGGTCGCGCCCGATCAATCTGCCGGCCGATCCTCGTCTGGCTCCGGCAACCAGCCTCGCGGATGAGGCGGCGCGCTTGAATGACTTCCGGGCCGGCGTAACGGCAATGAGCGGTAACGCCGCCCGATTTAGCAACCGGATTGATCCCCGCTTCAACGAAATCACTCTCGTCGATAGCTCTGCAAACTCCAACTATCATTCCTTCCAGTTTGAGGCGCAGAGGCGAATCGGGAGCGAGTTCTTAATGCTTGCCGCATACACCTGGGGCAAGTCGATCGATGATAGCTCGGACGCATTAAGTGTTCTGGTCGGAGACAGCGCAGTGCAGCAGAATCCGAATTATCTTCGTGGCGACCGTGCGCCGTCCCAGTTCGACCTCCGGCACCGCCTGGTTGTCACTCACGTCTGGGAACCCAGATGGGGTGCCGGGGCTTCGGGCTTCAAGAGGCATCTGTTGCACGGCTGGGGCTTTGCGGGCATCACCTCCTTCCAGAGCGGCTTCCCCGTAACGCTGTTGGCCGGCCCCCGGCTCGGAATCAGTTTGATCTCGTTGGTTGGCACGACCGCGCCTGTTCGCCCGAATATCAGCGGCCCGATCGATTTCAATCCTCGTCCGGCGAACTCCGCTGGCGCTCCAGCGGGTCTCAACAATGATCCCGTGCAGCCGATCTCTGATTACGCTGCCAGTCTGGGGCTTTCCCAGCCGCTGTTGGGCAACTTTGGCAACATGGGCCGTAACGTGCTCCGGTTGAACGGCGAACGGAACTTTGACTGGAACATCTACAAGAACTTCGCGCTTACTGAAACAGTGAAGTTCCAGTTCCGGGCGGAGTTCTACAACATCTTCAACAATACCTCGTTTCTCGAAGTCGAGCGAAATATTGCCGACCCCATCTTCGGGCAGTATACGAGCGTTTCACAGAATGCACGTTGGATCCAGCTAGGTGCAAGGCTGGTCTTCTAGTTCGCTCGGACCTCACCTTCTGGCGGAGTTAGGCCGGTCTGCAAAGACCGGCCTTTTCTTTTTCCGGTCTCCCGTTCGCTCCCCGACCTGCGAGGTCTCGCTGACTCCCATAAAAGGAGAACCCAACAAAAAAGCCCACCCCCATTCAGGGGTGGGCTTTGAAAAGCAAGGAAGCGGAGAATTAGTAGTCCATGTCCGGGCCGTGGCCACCGGGACCGCCAGCCGGAGCCTGCTTCTTCTCCGGAATCTCGGCAATCATCGCCTCGGTTGTCAGCATCAGGGCGCTGATCGACGAAGCGTTCTGCAGAGCCGAGCGAGTCACCTTCGCGGGGTCGATGACGCCGGCCGCCACGAGGTCTTCGTACTGGCCGGTTGCCGCGTTGAACCCGTAGTTCGGGTTCTCGTTGGCCAGAACCTTCTCCGTCACGATGGCGCCTTCATAGCCGGCGTTGCCCGTGATCTGGCGGAGCGGCTCCTGGCAGGCACGACGGATGATGTCGACGCCGATCTGCTCGTCGCCCGACATCGACAGGCTGCTCAGAGCTTTCGAAGCGCGAAGCAGAGCCACGCCGCCGCCCGGAACGATTCCTTCCTCGACAGCCGCGCGAGTCGCATGCAGGGCGTCCTCGACGCGCGCCTTCTTCTCCTTCATTTCGGTTTCGGTGGCGGCACCGACCTTGATCACCGCGACGCCGCCGGCGAGCTTCGCCAGCCGCTCCTGCAGCTTCTCGCGGTCGTAGTCCGAAGTCGTCTCTTCGATCTGCGTCCGGAGCTGCTTAATGCGGCCCTCAATCGACTTCTGGCTGCCAGCGCCGTCGACGATCGTGGTGTTGTCCTTGTCGACCGTGACGCGCTTTGCACGGCCAAGGTCTTCGAGACGCACACCCTCGAGCTTGATGCCCGTCTCTTCCATGATCGCCTTGCCGCCCGTCAGGATCGCGATATCCTCGAGCATGGCCTTCCGGCGATCGCCGAAGCCCGGGGCCTTCACCGCGCAGCAGTTGAGCGTGCCGCGGAGCTTGTTCACGACCAGCGTTGCCAGAGCCTCGCCTTCCACTTCCTCGGCGATGATCAACAGCGGACGGCCGGACCGCGCGATCTGCTCGAGGAGCGGCAGAAGATCCTTCATGTTGCTGATCTTCTTCTCGTGAATGAGGATGTAGGGCTCTTCGAGAACCGCCTCCATCCGCTCCGGATCGGTGACAAAGTAGGGCGAGAGATAGCCGCGGTCAAACTGCATGCCCTCGACGGTCTGCAGCTCGGTGGCCATCGTCTTGGACTCTTCGACCGTGATGACGCCGTCCTTGCCAACCTTCTGCATCGCCTCGGCGATAATCTTGCCGATGGTGGAGTCGCCGTTTGCGGAGATCGTGCCGACCTGCGCGATCATATCGCCAGAAACCGGCTTCGAGAACTTCTTCACCTCCTCGACCACCACCTCGACGGCCTTCTCGATACCGCGCTTGAGGGCCATCGGGTTGGCGCCCGCCGCGACGCTCTTCACGCCTTCGCGGAAGATGCACTGCGCCAGGATCGTAGCCGTTGTTGTGCCGTCACCCGCAACGTCGGAGGTCTTCGATGCAACTTCGCGGACCATCTGGGCTCCCATGTTTTCCAGAGGGTCCTTCAGTTCGATTTCCTTCGCCACCGTCACGCCGTCCTTGGTGATGGTGGGCCCACCAAACTTCTTCTCGAGGACCACGTTCCGGCCCTTGGGGCCGAGCGTCACCTTTACGGCGTCGGCGAGCTGATTCACGCCCCGCAGAATCGCCTGCCGGGAATTCTCGCTATATACAATCTGCTTTGCAGCCATTGAATTCCTTCCTCCTGACTACTTCTTCGTGCTGGCAGCGGCCTCACCGTTCACCAGCACCCCAAGGACTTCGTCCTCGCGCATAATCAGATACTCGATGCCATTCAATTTGATATCGCTGCCGGAATACTTCCCGAAAAGGACGCGATCCCCGACCTTTACATCGAGCGGGACCAGCTTTCCGTCCTCGAGACGCTTACCGTTGCCAACAGCGACTACTTCGCCCTGTTGAGGCTTCTCTTTTGCGGTATCCGGGACGATAATGCCGCCCTGGATCGTCTCAGCCTCTTCGATTCTCCGTACGACGATACGGTCGTAGAGCGGACGAATATCCATATTTTCGAACCTCCAGTTGGAAACTCTGTTCTAGAGTTGCGGATGGATACGAGCTCACCAATCGAGCTCCGAGGTCTATTATTAGCACACTGCTTCGAGGAGTGACAACACGTGTCCCTAAGCATCTGATGAAAAGCCAGATATTAGACGCGACATTCTAATGTCGCTGTTTGGTTACGGTCTTGTCAACACAGTGTAAGAGGCGGGAACCCGGGCTTCTGATATCCTGAAATCACTGTCCATGCGGCGAATTCCGGGTCTCTTGCTGTTTGCTATTGCCGTCCTTGTTCTGGGTGTCGCCGCTTCTTACTACATTCAAAAGAGGCAGTGGCTCAGCCAGGCGCCGCCGCGTCCAGCCAGCCTCCCCGATAATATGTCATCGTCCGCCGCTCATTGGACATGGTCTGAGTCGTCGAACGGGCGGACGACGGTAGAGATCCGGGCAAAATCGTTCCAGGAAATCAAGGATCCGCAGCGCTTTGAACTCGAGGACGTCGAGCTCCGAATCTACAAGGAGACGACCGACCACTACGACCTCGTCAGAAGCGCCCACGCGACCTTCCGGGTGGCGGACGCGACTCTCTACTCGGCCGGCGACGTCGCCATCACCATAGGCGCCCGCTCCGGCGGCGCAGAAGCCGGAGGGCTTGTCGCCATTCACTCCGCCGGTGTTACCTTCAACGTACAGACTGCCACGGCAACGACGGAAAAGCCGACTTCCTTCACGTTTGCCCGTGGAGAGGGCCGGTCCGCGGGCGCCTCGTACGACTCCACGAGCGGGGAACTCCACCTTAAAAGCGATGTGCAAGTGAAGTGGCATGCCGCTACGCCCGGATCGCCTCCGATGATCGTTGAGGCGGGGCAGATGATTTACAAGGAGTCGAGTTCACAGGTCCTTCTATTTCCCTGGTCGAGGCTGACGAGAGGTACGCTGGTCATGGACGCCGGCGAGGCGGTGGTCACCCTCGGCGAAGGCGCCATCGATGTGGTTGACGCGAGGGACGCAAGAGGAGTGGAGCGCCTTCCGCAGAAGGAGATCGAGTTTGCCGCCAGGCAACTGCGGCTGGAATTCGACGAGAAGACGAGGATCAAGAAGATTCTCGGGGAGCAGGATGCAAAGCTGGTCTCCGCCACTGACACGAGCCAAACAACCGTCCATTCCAACCGTCTTGACCTTCAATTTGACCCGTCTCTCGGTGACTCGGTTCTGGTAAACGTCACATCCGTTGGGAAAAGCGTGATCGAATCGCGCCCGCGGAAACGAGGGGACGCTCCTCTGCCGGAGACACGGATTCTACGCAGCGAAGTCGTAGTCCTCAAGATGAAAAATCAGGGGAGGGAGATTGATACCGTCGAGACACACAGTCCGGCGCAGATTGAGTTCCTCCCCAATCGCCCCGGCCAAAGAAAGCGCGAGATGCAGGCGGAGCGCCTTTGGGTGACATACGGGGCTGAAAATCGCGTGGAGAGCATGCGCGCCGTGCAAGTGAAGACGCGCACGGAGCCGGAAAGGCAGGGCGGTCCGCCAGCGCTGACCGCAAGCCAGGACATGACGGCCAGCTTCGACCCCCGGACGGGTCTCCTGGCAGCCATGGAACAATGGGGAAATTTCACTTATGAGGAAGGGTCCCGGAGGGCCAAGGCCGATCGCGCGACGCTCGATGCGGCCAAGGATGTGATCACGCTATTGCATTCGGCGAGAGTCTGGGATGACGGCGGAGCGGTCACCGCGGACCGCATTATCCTCGAGCAGGCGACCGGCGACTTTCTGGCTGAGGGCAACGTGGCATCCGTGCGGAACCCGGAGAAAAACGCCGGTCCGGGAGTGCTGTCGGGCGACGATCCCGTGCAGGCGACGGCTGCGCGAATGAAGTCGTCGGATAACCATCAGCACATACGGTACGAAGGCGAGGCCGTCATGTGGCAGGGGGGAAGCCGGATTCAGGCAGACCGGATCGAGATTGACCGGAAGAATCGAACGCTGGTTGGGGTTGGTAACGTTATCAGCCGTTTTCCCGATCAATCGAAACCCGGCGAGCCGGCGCATTCGTCGTCTGTATTCACGATTGTGAAGGCCCCACAAATGGTATACCGGGATACGGAGAGGCTGGCGCACTACAGCGGTGGTTCTATACTGGTGCGTCCTGGACTGGAAGTCACTGCGAAAGCCATTCGAGCGTGGATGAGCGAAGAGGACCCGCGAAAAGACCAATCGGGGAAAAGGGCGGGAGATTCGGCCGGCGGTCGCGTTGATAAAGTCTTCGCCGATGGCGATGTTGTGATCGTGCAGAGAACGGCCGGGAGAACGAGGCGCGGCACCGGCGAACATTCCGAATACTATGTGCCGCAGGAAAAGATTGTGCTGACCGGCGGCAACCCGCTCCTGGTTGATAGCGTGAAGGGACAAACGCAAGGGCAGATACTTACCTGGTACGCTCGCGAGGACCGTTTGCTTGTGGATAACACGGGAAGCGGCCCTGCCGTGTCGCTGCTGAAAAAGAAATAGCCTCGCTTATGAGAGTACTGAAAACCTCGGAGATAACGAAGACTTACCGCGGCCGCAAAGTGGTGAGCGGTGTGTCCGTCTCTGTAGAACAAGGCGAAGTTGTGGGCCTCCTGGGGCCGAATGGGGCGGGGAAGACGACATCGTTTTACATGATCGTGGGGCTCATCAGCCCCGATTCCGGCTGCATCATGCTGGATGACGAAGACATCACCTCTCTTGCCATGTACCAGCGTGCGCGGAAGGGAATCAGCTATCTGCCCCAGGAGCCATCCGTCTTTCGCAAGCTGACCGTAGAGGAGAATCTCTTGGCTATCCTCGAGACGCTCCCGCTGAGCGCCCGCGAGCGCCGGGAGAGGATGACGCGGCTCGTGGAACAGCTCGGGCTTGAGAAGGTGCAGCAGAGCCAGGGATACATGCTTTCGGGTGGCGAGCGCCGGAGAGTCGAAATCGCGCGGTCGCTTGTGATCGAACCGAATTTCCTGCTGCTCGACGAGCCATTTTCGGGAATCGATCCAATTCAGGTGCTCGAGATTCAAAGAATTATTTTCGATCTAAAACGATCGGGAATCGGAATTCTTATCACGGATCATAATGTCCGTGAGACTCTTGCTGTCACCGACCGCGCCTACATCATCAATAACGGGAGCATCTTTCGCGCCGGAAGTCCCGAGGCTTTGGCCCGGGACCCGGAAGTCCGCAGGATCTACCTGGGAGAAAACTTCAATCCGCCCGAGCGCGCCGCCCAGGCGCGATCCCGGGGGGACTGACCCTCGCGCGAGCAGCGGTAGCGCTGACAGAATCGATACGAAACGGATTGGAAGGGATACGAAACGGATTGGAAGGCGCTTACATCTGTGCAAAGCTTGTAAATCGGGCCTTTTCGGTCTAAGCAAACAAGCCAGTCTGGTAGAATGGCCCTAGGATGAGTTTGCTTTCGCCGAGACTGCAGTTAAAAGTCGCGCAGAAGCAGATCCTGACACCTGGGCTTGTCCAGATGGTCACAGTCCTTCAACTGAACCGTCTGGAGCTCCGTGAGATGATCGCTCAGGAGATTGCCGGGAACCCCGTATTGGAAGAATCTCTGGATGGCGCAGAAGAACTTACGCCTGAGGAGATTCAAGCCCTGCTTGAAGCGGAACGGGTTCCGGAACCGGCCGATCAGACCATTCTGGAGGCGACCGCTGAACCGGTCGAAATCGACTTGGAATCCGCGGGCGACCAGGATTTCGAAGCCGGTTTCCACGCTCCGGGAGACGTTGCCGAAACAATCGGCGATGCGGTGGAAATCCCCGAAATTAAGGAAAACACGGACCCGTTTGACGAAATTGATTTCGGGTCTTTTTTCGACGATTATTTGGACCCGGGTTTCAAGAGCCCGTCCTCGGAATCGGTTGAGAAACCATCTTTCGAGACGTTCCTGTCGGCGCCTGTAACCCTTGCGGACCACCTTCAGTCTCAGCTCAGCCTGATCCTTCTTCCGGATTCGGTTCGGGATGCGGCTTTGTCGATCATTGGGAATCTCGATGAGAACGGGTTCCTGACAGCTACTCCCGAAGAGATCGCCACTTCGGGCGGGCACACGATCGAAGACGTGAACGCGGGGTTGAAGGCTGTTCAGTCGCTCGAACCGGCAGGCGTTGCGGCGCGCGATTTGCGCGAATGCCTGCTCCTGCAGCTCGCGAGCCGGAACGGCGAGGGCGGTGTGGCCTGGCAGATCGTTTCCGACCACCTGCGGCTGCTCGAAACGCGTCAGTGGAAAGAGCTGGCGAAGGTGCTGCGGAGGCCCATCGAGCATATTCACATTGCCGTCGATGTCATCCGCCATCTCGACCCGCGTCCCGGGCTGCGCTACTCAGCCGAGAATGCCCGCGTCATCGAGCCGGATGTTTACATCTTCAAGGAAGGGGATGAGTACATCATCCAGTTGAACGATGAGGACATCCCGCAACTGCGCTTGAACTCCCAATACCGGCGAATGCTTGACCGTGATCAGGAGCCGAGCAAGGAAGTCCGCAATTACGTGAAGGAGCGATATGCGTCGGCGCTGCAGTTGATGAAGAACATTGAGCAGCGCAAGCAGACGATCCTTAAGGTTTGCCAGGCAATCGTACGGCGTCAAACCGAGTTTCTGGATTCCGGCATCGATCACCTGAAACCGATGATGATCAAGGAAGTCGCAGAGGAGATCGGCGTTCATCCTTCGACCGTCAGCCGGGCGGTCGCGGGTAAGTACGCGCACACGCCGCAGGGAGTGTTCGAGCTCCGCTACTTCTTCTCGGAAGCGGTTCAGGGACCTTCGGGCAGCGCTACCCCTCTCTTGATTCTGAAACGGAAAGTGAAGAAGATGATCGATGAGGAGGACAAAACCCGCCCGCTGACAGACGAGCAGATTACGGCACGGCTTCAGGGCGAGGGGATTCAGGTAACCCGGCGGACCGTTGCAAAATACCGCGAGGACATGAAGATTCCTTCCACCCATGAGCGCCGCGTCCGCATCTGATGTTAAATCAGCGTGACGGTTTGATCCGTCAAGTCCTCCGGGAACGAGGCGCGCAATGAAAGTCACCTACACAGGGAAGACCGACAAGCTGCTCCCGGAACAGGAGAAGAAGCTTGAGGCGAAATTCTCCAAACTCGGGAAGCTGTTTGACCGAAGAGGTGAAAAGGAAGCCCGGGTCATCATTAAATCCGAGAGGCATCTGTACCACGCGGAAATTACCGCAAACTGGTACGACAATCCAATTGTCTGTAACGCCTCCGACCCGGACCTTTTCGGCGCGATTTCTCAGGCGGTTGACAAGCTGGAGAAGCAGATCGTCAAGCTAAGGTCCAAGTGGAGGGACACCAAGCGGACGGCCGCCAAGGGTAAGGCGGCTAAGCTCGCCCCGGAAACGGCGCCTGAGGAAGAAGAGGCTACCGAGGCGCCTGCGGAGCCTGCACGGCCTCAGATCTTCCGCGTGAACAACCGCCGCAAGCCCATGACCATCGAAGAGGCGGTTCTCGAAATGGAGAAACGGGACTACCTGGTGTATCGGGACGCTGAGACCGACCGTCTCTCTGTGCTTCTCCGGCGGCGCGACGGTAACTTCGACCTCGTACAAGCATAAGAAATGGCAAAGAAGGCCGGGGTGTCTGCGGGCCGGGGCGACGATCCGGCTTCGCCGGTTGTGCGTCGCAAGAAAGGCGACGCGGCGAGCCAGCCGGAGGAGCGGGCCGAGAAAAACTCGCCGGAACTGGTCATCATCACGGGATTGAGCGGTTCCGGCAAGGCAACCGTTCTGAAGAGCTTCGAAGATCTCGGCTATTATTCCGTCGACAATCTGCCCATTGACCTGATTCCCAAGTTCGCGGAACTGACTCATTCCTCCCCGAATATCCGCCGCGCGGCGCTTGTCGTGGATATCCGGGAGGGGGAACGCCTGAAGCTATTCCCGGAGATTTACCAGAAGATCCGGGAAATTGCGAAGACTCAGCTTCTATTTCTCGAAGCGGAGGACGAAGCCTTGGTCCGCCGCTTTAGCGAGACGCGCCGCCCGCACCCGCTCGGCAACCAGCGCAGCGTACTGAAAAGCGTGAGAACGGAGCGGGACCAGCTCCGGCCGATCCGCAACCTCGCCGACCATATCATCAACACTTCAAAGTTCAATGTCCACGAACTGCGTGAGCTGATTGCGGAGAAGTTCGGGGGAGACCGCGAAGAGACCCAGATTATGGTCTACGTTGGCAGCTTCGGCTTCCGGCACGGGATCCCTGCCGACAGCGACCTGGTTTTCGACGTTCGCTTCCTTCCCAATCCGAACTATATTCCTCAATTCAAAAATCTGACCGGAAAGCACCCCAGCGTTGCGCGTTACATCCGCTCTTTCCCGCAGACCGTCGAATTTATTGACCGAATCGCGACGCTGCTGATCTACCTTCTGCCCCATTACGTTCACGAGGGGAAGAGCTACCTGACAATTTCGTTCGGCTGCACCGGCGGCCGCCACCGCTCCGTCATGATTGCGGAGGAGATCCGGAAGCGCCTCAAGCGGGCCGGATACCGCGTCAAGGGCTTCCATCGCGATCTCCAGAAGTAACACCTCCTCTCGCCGTTCCACGCCGGCAGTCGCTCCGGGGCGTGCCGCCCTTTCTTCCCGCCCAGGCTCATTCTGCGCTGGATAAGACTCTGCCTTTTCAACAATCCCTGAGAAATGTTAGACTGGAGTTGCTTGGTACGTGGGCGGCTAGCTCAGCTGGGAGAGCACCGCGTTCGCAATGCGGGGGTCGAGGGTTCGAATCCCTCGCCGTCCACCAAAGTCGGCGCAGTCTTCCATCCGCGGGCCTGCCAGCGATCCCTCCCAAGAACCTGATACCATGACGGATTCTGAGGTTTCCCGGCATGGTTCTTTCCGACGTCGATATTAAACGTTACATCGAGCAGGGCAAGATCAAAATCACGCCTCCGCTGCCGCCTGAGCAATTCGGAAGCTGTTCCGTAGATTTTCGTCTCGGCCGGACGTTTAGCGTGTTTGAGCACAGCCGGCATCCTTACATCGACCTGCGTGAGCGTGTCCCCATCCAGGATCTGATGACCGTAGTCGAGGTGCCCGAGGGCGAGCCGTTCATTCTCCAGCCGCGCGAATTTGTCCTGGCCATCACAGAGGAGTGTCTGGAGCTCGATGCTGACGTTCTGGGGCGTCTGGAGGGACGTTCCAGCCTGGGCAGGATCGGAATCATCGTCCACGGCACGGCAGGCCTCTTCGACCCCGGATGGCGCGGCAAGGCCACGCTAGAGTTGAGCAACCTCGGGCGTATGCCCGTCGCCCTTTACCCGGGCATGAGGATCTGCTCGTTCACCTTCGAGCAGCTTTCTTCCCCGTCGTCGATGCCCTATTATCTGAAGCCTACGAACAAGTACGCCGGACAGACGCAGCCACTTGCCAGCCGTCTGGCGGCGGAAGTCGATCAGATTCGGAAGGATTGACCGGGTTAGCGGCCAGAGGAGCCAAATCCTCCTGTGCCCCGGGCGCTCTCGTTCAGTTCCCCCTCCTCCCAATCCACGGCTTCATACCGTGCGACGATCATCTGAGCAATCCGGTCCCCCGGCTGGACGTGGTACGGTTCCTGCCCGAGGTTGAGAAGAATCACCTTGATCTCGCCGCGGTAGCCGGGGTCGATCGTAGCAGGGCTATTCGGAAGGGTAATCGCGTGTTTGAGCGCCAGGCCGCTCCGGGGGCGGATCTGCGCTTCATAGCCGGAGGGAAGCTCAATGGCGAGCCCGGTCGGCACCGCGAAGGGTTTTCCAGGCTGCAGTGTACACGCCTCCACTGCCCTCAAATCCATACCTGCGTCCTCGTTCGGACCATGGGCATATTTCGGGAGCTGAGCCTCCGGATGGAGGCGCCTGATTTTGATGCGCATTAAACCGCTATCATAGCTGTTTGTCGCTTTACATGAGGAAACGTGTCATCACTGTGGCTCCCATGCCCGCTGAAAAGTGCGCCTATGCTCTCGCCCGGTATAGCAGATCGCCCGACTCGATCCGGGCGTCGCTCGATTGGGTGCGCTCGCACGACTCCCGCAAGTTCCTGGAAAGCTACTACTTTCAGTACGGGCACGCCTCCATCGCCGATTTGGGGCACGTCGTGCTCTGCTTTGAGGGAATCTCGGAACTGGCTGCCATTGAAGTCGAGGACGAGCAGTTGTGGGATGGCCAAGCACGTTCCTCACGCTACCAGGACTTCAGCAAGTCGGGCTATATCACCCCCGACGGGCTTGATCAGACGCAGTCTGCCCTGTACGCCGCTGCCGCAACGGAACTCCTTGCCGCCTATCAGCGAATTCACTCGCTGATGGTCGAATACTACCGCGAACGGTTTCCTCGTCCCGAATCGATGAAACCGGACGCCTACCAGCGCAACATCGCCGCCCGAGCGTTCGACGTCGCCCGCTACCTGTTGTTTCTCGGCATTCCGACCGGCGTGGGGCAGGTCACAAGCATCCGCACCCTAGAGCGGCAGATTCGGCGGCTGAAGGCGTCGGAGTACGCCGAGGTGCGCGAAATTGCGGCAGAGGCCGCCAGCGCCTGCGCGGAGCCCCCTGATTGCCTCTGGGATTCCTCCCAGGTCCCGGAACCGCTTGCGCCAACTCTGGCGAAGTACGTGGACGTCGACGAACAGATCGTGCGCGTCCGGGAGAATCTACGGTGCTGGGCTGAGCAGAACCTCCCTCCTGCCAGCGGGATGAAAGTGGATTCGGTGGACCTGCTGAAGCCCGCCGACACCCCGGCCGACGTCGTCGCTACGCTTCTCTACCCGGTGACAGACCGGCCGTTCCGGGAGCTGTATGAGCTTGCGCGAGGATGGAGCCCGGCGATGCGCGCTGAGGTGATTGACCTTGCTGCGGGATCCCGGAACCAGCGCGAGGAACTGGTGCGAGGATTCCGCACCGGTGTGTATGCATTCGATTTCATTACAGACATTGGGGCATACCGCGATCTGCACCGCCACCGGAGATGCCAGCAGTTCCGGCAGAACTTTACCGCGAAACTGGGCTACGACATTCCGCGTCAGCTTGAGGAGGCTGGCGTAGCTTCCGAATACCGTTCGAAGATGGATTCGGCGCTCGAAGCAGCAAGCCGTTTGCCGGAGACGTCTTCGCACTATCTGCTTCCGTTTGGGGCGCGCTGCCGGAGCCTGTTTCGTATGGACTTCGCAGAGGCGGAGTATATTTCACGGCTTCGCAGCGGCGTCAAAGGGCATTTCAGCTACCGGGAAGTCGCGTGGCGGATGAAACAAAAACTAGAGGAACTCGAGCCAGAGCTAGGACGTTTAATCAACGCTACACCTCCGGATGTGGTAGATCCACTTCGTCGTTAGTGAAGTATCTTTATAATCAGCTACTTGTAGCGAGGTCTGGCTGTTCCTGTAACGAGGTGTAAACACTGAAATTTCAACCTGATTTCCTCCATTTTGTGTAAATCTTTCCCCGGCATCGAAGCGCGTACAATCGTTTGTCCCGTTCATTCTGAAGTACTTATTCTCTTTGGTACGAAGACTGCCTGGAAAGCACGGCAGAGGCAACCAAGGCCGCTGAGTAAGAAAGGCGGCCTCAAGAAAAAGGCCCACGCCGCACCAAAAACGGGCGGCTAATTCAGAGCTTTTGGGGAGTAAGGATAGGAGAGTGATCGTTATGAGCCGTCTGAAAGCGATTACGATGGCATCCTGCCTTTGCCTGTTTGGCGCCCTGTTCGTGCCCGACGCGAAGGCGGACTCCTGGAACAAACGGACCCGCATCACGGTAAATCATCCGATTTCGGTTTCCGGCAATGTCCTTCAGCCTGGCAATTATGTGATGAGGCTGATGGAATCGCCGTCGAACCGGCACATCGTCCAGATCTATACCGAGGACGAGGAGGAGCTTGTTGCAACCGTGCAGGCGATTCCAAACCAACGACTTTTCCCGACGGATCGTACCGTGCTCCGGCTTGACGAGTCTGAGATCGGTACGCCGACCCCGGTGACCGAATGGTTCTACCCGGGCGACAAGATGGGCCAAGAGTTCCTGATTGAACGTGGTCCAGCAGTTGCGGCTGTTACTTATGAACAGCGCGAAGTGGTGGAGATCGCCCAGGCGACACCATCGCCCATTACGGTTCCCGCGCCGCAACCGCTTCCCGAGGCCGCGCCTCCACCTCCGGCTCCGGCGCCCGAAGCCCCGCCTCCGGCACTGCCCGTCACTGGCAGCAACCTTCCGTTGGTTGGGCTGGCAGGACTCCTTTCGCTCGGAGCTGGCGCTCTAGTGCGGCGCGTTCGCAAGTGAGCGCAGCCAGAAACGAGCACTTCATTTAGTAAAGCCTGGCGCGTATGCGCCAGGCTCTTTTTGACTAGGTGAATCCTATGAAACTTCTTGAACGCGGTTTCTGGATTCTTGGAATCTTACTGCTCGCTTACTGTGTCTACGTGCTCGTCGATCAGCGAATTTACCAGGCCAAGCAGCGGAGAGAGCTCGAAAAAATCCTTCGTGAGAACGCACGAATTCCCGGCCCCAAGCCGCCGATCGACCGGAATCTCGTCGGGAACCTCGTGATTCCAAGGATCGGTATTTCCGCGATCGTCCGCGAGGGTACGAATGAAGACGTACTGCGGCGGGCGGTCGGCCATATCGAAGGCACCGCGTTGCCCGGTCAGCACGGCAACGTAGGTGTCGCTGCCCATCGCGATACCTTATTCCGCGCGTTGCGCAACATTCGCAAGAACGACACCATCACGTTCAATACGCCCTGGGGCGAATATTACTACCAGGTGGAATCGACGCGCGTGGTGAAACCAGAGAACGTCGAAGTCCTGAAGCCGGTCGGCTACGAAGCGCTAACCCTCGTTACCTGTTACCCGTTCGGATACATCGGCAAGGCCCCGAAGCGCTTCATCGTGCGTGCGCGGCGTATCGACGTCCCGTGGACGATAGCTCCAGACTCTTGAGCTTCGCCGTGAGCGTCGTCCGTTTCAGGCGTAGCATGTCCGCAGCCAGCTTCTTGTTCCCTTTCGCTTTTTGCAAAGCCTGCTCGAGGATATTG
>Ga0207874_1001500_pt1 | contig 25972 bp, 22 predicted proteins | sample HigsolmetaAR201D_FD_184833 | JGI IMG/M metagenome (GOLD analysis project Ga0207874, IMG submission 184833) | Ionic liquid and high solid enriched microbial communities from the Joint BioEnergy Institute, USA - AR20-1-D (SPAdes) (version 2) ...
ACGGTCGTCTTGTGGTTCACGCTCGCGAGCGCCGGGGCGCGCCCGTCACGCCTCCGCCGCAGGAGCCTTACCGGACGTCGACGTAGTCCGCGGCGCTCCTGCTGCCGAAGAAGAGCGGCGCCTCCGCGAACGACAGCCGCCAGTAGCCGTCCCGGACGGCCTTGAACCTGGTCAGCACGCGGCCCTTGGCGTTCGTCTTCACCGTGCGCAGCCGGCGCCAGGTGCCAGAGCCCTTGGGCCGGAACTCGATCGTCACCGCGCGTTTGCCGAACGCCTTCCAGACGCCCGCCGGAGTCCGGCGCTGAAGCGTGCCCTTGACGGTGATGGCCGCGCCCTTGCGGACCGGCTCGGGAGAGGCGTTGAACCCGGTGAACCGGGTGCGGTCCTTGACCGGTATGAGGGCGCTCCGGAGGACTCCCGGAGAGGTGCAGTAGGAGGGCACCTGGAGGGTGCGAATCCGCCAGTAGCCCTTGCCGGGGGCGAGGGCGGACAGCTCGAAATGCGACTCCTCGCTGACCGGCGAATCACCGGCGTGCTTCCACCGCCGCCCGTCGGGAGAGAACTCCAGCCTCACCCGCGCGCCGCGGACGGGGCTGAATCCGGCATCCTCGTTCCCGTAGAGGTAACCGGTGACCAGGATTCTCTTGCCGCGCTCCACCGCACGGGGCCATTCGACGTCCGCAAAGCGGGTGCGGACATGTACCTCCGGCGTGGGCCGTGCAGAAGCCGTCGACGACAGCAGCGTCTGCGGCTCGTGGGACGGGTAGTGGACGTAGAAGTTGCACCGCCGGCGGACCGTGAAGGGGATCGCGTAAGTCCCATCGAGCGCGGTGCGCACGCTCTGTCCGTCGGTCCCGCACATCACCCGGACGGTGTGCCCCTTCAGCGGGAGCCACTGGCCGGTCACGCGCCGCCATTCCGCCTTCCCGCTGACCTGGGCGGTGTCCTGGGCGAAGATCTTGTCGCCGGGAGTCACCCGAATGGAGAGCCGGGTTTCGGCACTGCCCGTCACGGTGACCGGCACCGAAGGGCTCACCGCGTTGCGATAGGGGCTGTCGGCCGTCCGCTGATACCGGACGTGGAGGGAGACGCTGGAGTGATGCACATAGACGCTTCCCGCGAAGCGGCCGTCGGAGTCGGTGACCAGCTCCTCTTCGGGAACCCCGTAGCTGAGCAGCAGCGGAACCCCCGCCACGGGGCGTTCCGCGCCGTCGGCGTCCAGATGGACCAGCCTGCCCGAGAACCTCACCAGCCCGTCCGCGGCGTCGACCTCCGTGGGGGTGACCTGGAACTCGGTGAACTTCGTGAGGGCCGGCTTCACCTCGTCGGCTGCGGCCATCGCGATCCCGGGAAGGGGCCCCGGCACCGACGGCGATCCGGCGACCAGGGCGGCCGCGGCCACCGGCGCGATCAGCAGTCTGCGCATGCGAACTCCGTACCGACCGGACCGGGATGCGCCGACGACTCAAAGGGACGGGAAACCGCGGCGATCACGGTGCGGACACGCCCGCAAAGACGGCATCCGGCGAATCCACAAAGATGATCAAGGACCGCCAGTATGACCCAATGATCATTCGGCGTGCACCCGGCGGCGCCCCGGCCGGGGCCGCGCGGCTCAGAGGCGACCGGAGCGGATGCCGGCCAACCAGGCCGCCGCCTCGATGAAGTCGGCGTCGTGGGTGCCGCGGCGAATCTCTGGCCGGATCCGGTCAGCCCGCATGTAGGAGCCCAGGAAACGCACATCGGCGCAGATCCGGCGCAACCCCATCAGCGCCTCACCGACCCGCTTTTCGGCCACGTGGCCTTCGAAGTCCATCCAGAACCGGTACGAGCCCAGCCCGGTGCCGGTGGGACGGGACTGGATCAAGGTCAGGTTGATGCCCCGCACCGCGAACTCGGTCAGGATCTCCAGCAGGGCGCCCGGGTGGTCCTCGCCGATGAAGGCGACCACGCTGGTGCGGTCCATGCCGGTGGGCTCCGGCGGCGGGCAGGGGCGGCGCAGCACCACGAAACGGGTCACCGCATCCGGCACGTCGTGGATGTCCTCGGCCAGCACCGACAACCCGTAGCGGGCGGCGGCGAACGCCCCGGCCAGTGCGGCGTCGTAGTGCCCGTCGGCCACCATCTGGGCGGCCTCGGCGTTGGAGGTGGCCGCCCGCCACTCGGCGTCCGGGATGTGCGCGGCCAGCCAGCGGCGGCACTGCGGCTGGGCGTGCGGGTGCGAGGCGACGGTCTTGATGTCGGCGAAGTCGGTGCCCGGCCGCACCAGCAGCGCGAACGAGACCGGCAGCTGCACCTCGCCGACGATCTGCAGCGGCTGGCCGGTGGCCAGCTCGTCCAAGGTGGTGGGGACCGAGCCCTCCACCGAGTTCTCCAGCGCGACCACCGCGGCGTCCACCTCGCCGCGCCGCAGCGCGTCCAGCGCGGCCGGGACGGTGCTGTAGGGGACGTGCTCGGCGTCCTTGGCCTCCGGGACGGCGTGCAGCGCGGCCTCGGTGAACGTGCCCTGGGGACCGAGATAGGCGTAACGCATCCGTGAACCTTTCAGCGAGCCCGGCGGCCTTCGCCGGGAGCGTCCGAACCCGTCCCGGTCTCGCCGCCCGGGACCGCCCCGTCGCGGCGGCGACGACCTTCACCGATGAACCCTTCTCAGGCCCGTCCCTCCCGAAGACGGCGCGCAAGGGCCCCGCGGCCGGCGGCGCGAGGCGACGCCGAGCCGCCTCCCCGGGCGGCCGCCTGAGGTTCTCGGGAGTGCGGGCCGCAAAAAAGGCCCACTGGTCCGGCGGGCTCCTTCCGCCGAGGCGGAGAGTGCACGCGACGACCGTGAGACGACAGTGGATTCAGCAGACCCGAGTTTACGTCGTCGCCCGCACGTCCCGGCGCGGGCTCGGCGACATCGCCGGCGGGCGAAAGATCAGGTACGGGCCGAGGTGGTGTTGCCGCCGAAGTCCGGCAGCGGGTCGTCCATGCTCACCACCGGGCCCTTGCCGAGCCGGGCGCCGCGCAGCGCCTGGTCCTCCTCCGGCGACAGCACCTCCAGGCTGCGCCCGCCGCGGACCACCTTGGCGTAGGTGCGGGTCTCGGTGCGGCCGTTGATGGAGCTGAGGACCACCCCGTCGCCGAGCGAGTTGATCAGCGCCAGCGAGAACGAGCGGCGGCCGGACATCTCCTTGAGCGCGTCGTAGTGCACGACCGCCAGGTCGCGCAGCGCCTGGCCGTCCACTGGCCCATTGACGGACTGCAGGTGTCTGCGGAGCATGTCCGCGCACTCCTGAACGACCTGGTTGGCCCGGTTGTGGGCGACCACCGCGATCGTCAGGCCGGCCACCCCCGACACCATGCCCGCTATGGCCAGTGCGACAAGAATCACGGTGTGAGGGTACCGACCTCCGGCTGGTCAGGAGAAGGAACCCTCCGGTCAGATTGTCCTTGAACGCGGTTGACCAACCAGTGACCCAAGAGCACCACCAACGCGATGGCGGCCAGGCCGAAGGCGTCCTGCACGACGCGTCCGGTGAAGCGCTCCAGGGCGCTGTGGCCCTCGCCGATGAGCCGCGTCCCCCACCAGGGGATGCGGAAGGCGAAGAAGACGGCCACACCCGCGGCCACCAGGCACCGCCGCAGGTCCCGCCCGTCGCCCACCAGGGCGCCGAGGACCGGGACGATCCACACCAGGTGGTGCACCCACCCCACCGGCGACAGCAGCACCGAAAGCAGCCCGGTGATGGCGATCCCGGCCAGCTCCAGGCCGTATGCGGACGCCCCGTCCAGCCGCGCGGCGGCCTGGGAGGCGCGGCGGGCCAGCCGGAAACCGATCCAGGCCATCAGCGCCAGGCAGACTAGCCACAGCGCCTTGGTCACCGCGTCCGGCCAGTACAGCCGCAGCAGCATGCCGTTGATCGACTGGTTGGTGGTGGCGTTGTTGGCGCCGACCCGGTCGTTGTTGAGCACCGCGTCGAACCAAAAGTCGATGGAGTCGGCCGGCAGCAGCGCGAAAGCGGCCAGCGTGGCGGCGGCGGCGGTGAGCACCGCGTTCCAGGCGGCCTCCCGCCGCCCGGTCAGCAGCAGGTAGATCAGGAAGACCCCGGGCACCAGCTTGATCGCGGTGGCCAGGCCGACCAGCATCCCGCGCGGCCAGCGGGGGGCCGGCGACAGGCAGTCGGCCAGGCACATGACCAGCAGGAACAACCCCACCTGGCCGAAGCGGGTCTGGTCGTGCACCGGCTGCAGGTGGGCCAGCGCCCCCACCAGCGCCCCGGCCGCCAGCGGAGCGTACCGTCCGGCCCGCACCAGCAGCGGGCGGAAGGAGTACCAGACCGCCACACCCAGCGCCAGGTAGATGGCGGTCACCCACACCACCTGCGCCACCGGCCAGGGCAGCAGCGCCAGCGGCGCCGCCAGCAGCGCCGCGAACGGCGGGTAGGTGAACGGCAGCAGCTGCGGCGGCGGAGTGAGCATGTCGTACACCGACGCCCCCCGCAGCACGGCCTCCCCGCCGGCCCGGTAGACCTCCAGGTCCACCAGCCGCTGGTCGGGGGGGTTGGTCAGCCAGTGCACCGCGATCGGGGCGATCGCCGCCGCGGCGAGCGCCACCCCGGCCAGCAGGATCGCCAGATCGGCCGCTGATCCGCCCGTCCTGCCGCTTCGTCCGCCCATGCCCACGCGCCCGTCTCGTCGCCGCCGTGATGAACCTTGCCGGAAAAGGCTCATTGTCCTCCCGACGGCACAGCAGGGTACGGCGACCGGCATGGGCGGGCCGCACGCTGACTAGCCTGGGACGGATTCCGACGATGGAGGTGCCCGGGTTGGCGCAGCGCGGGAGGAGACTTTCCGGCGGCAGGGGCGGCGCGGTGTCCCTGTGCGCCCTGCTGACGCTCGTCATGGCGGTCGCCTTGGCGTTCCCGGCCGCCGCGCACGCCCAGGTGAACGGGCGCGTGGCGGTGATCGGGATCCCCGGGCTGCGCTGGAGCGACGTCAGCGAGCACGGCACCCCCACGCTGTGGCGGCTGACCCGGGAGGGGGCCGCCGGGGCGCTGAGCGTCCGCACCACCCGGGGGAACACCTGCCCCGCCGACGGGTGGCTGACCGTGTCGGCGGGACAGCGCGCCCGCTTCCCCCACAGCGAGTGCGCGCTGGCGCCCACCCCGCTGGTCTCCGGCTCCTCGGCGAGCGTCCGCGACTGGTCCCGGCTCGTCGCCGACAACGCGGCCACCTCCTACAAGGCTCAGCTCGGCCTGCTGGGGGACGCCGTGCACCGGGCCGGCGGATGCACGATGGCGGTCGGCCCGGGCGCGGTGCTCGGGGCGGCCGACGCAAGCGGCCGGGTGGACCGGTACGCGCCGTCCCCCGCGCGGGTGCCCGCCGCGGACTGGTCGGGCTGCGCGCTGACGATGGTGGAGATCGACGCCGTGCACCGCGCCCACATCAGGGCCGGGGTGGACGCCGACGGCGTGCCGATCCCGGTGAGCCGGCGCAGCCGGGCGGCGGCGGCCACGGCGGCCGACCGGCAGCTGGCGGCGGTGCTGAAGGCGCTGCCCGACGATGCGACCGTGCTGGTGGCGGGCCTGTCGGACAGCGGCACCACGCCCCACCTGCACGTCGCGCTGGCCACCGGTCCCGGTTTCGGCCCCGCCCTGCTGACCTCCGCCGCCACCCGGCAGGACGGCCTGGTCACGCTGACCGACCTGACGGCGACCGCGCTGGGGGCGCTGGGCCTGCCGCAGCCCAAGCAGGCGATCGGGTCGCGCTGGCGGGCCGAGCCGACCGACGCCCCGGCCGCCGCCAAGGTCCACGACCTCGACGATGAGGACGTCGCCGCCCAGGCGATCCGCCGGGTGCAGCCGGCGTTCTTCATCGTGCTGTTCGGCGGGCAGCTGCTGCTGTACGGGCTGGCGACGGTGGCGCTGCGCCGCCGCTGGGCGGGAGCGCCCGCATCGGCCCCGGCGCTGACGCGACGGCGGATCCTGGCGGGGACCCGGGTGGTCGCGCTGGCGGGGGCGGCGGCGCCGGTGGCCTCGTTCCTGGCCAACCTGCTGCCGTGGTGGCGCTCGGAGCATCCGCTGCCGCTGCTGATCTGCAGCGTGACGGCGTGGATGGCGGCGCTCACCGCGCTGGCGCTGGCCGGGCCGTGGCGGCGCTCGCCGGTGGGCGGCGGGCTGGTCATCGCCGCCGTCACCGCGCTGGTGCTGGGCGTGGACGTGCTGACCGGCTCGCACCTGCAGCTCAACGCGCTGATGGGTTACACGGCGCTGGTGGCGGGCCGCTTCTACGGGTTCGGCAACCAGGCGTTCGCATTGTTCGCGGTGGCGGCGCTGCTGTCGGCGGCCTGGCTGGCCGAGCGTCCGCTGCGCAAGGGGCGGCGCACGGCCGCGCTCGCCGTGGTGGCGGCACTGGCCGTGGTGGCGGTGGCGATCGACGGCTGGCCGGGGTGGGGCAGCGACTTCGGCGGCGTGATCGCGATGGTCCCGGCGTTCGCGGTGCTGGGGCTGCTGGTGGCCGGCCGGCGGGTCTCGCCGCTGTGGCTGGCGGTGTGCTGCCTGGCCGGGGCCGCGCTGGTGCTGGCGATCTCGTTCCTCGACGCCCGCCGCGCCGACCCCTCCCACCTGGGACGGTTCTGGGACGACCTGGTGAGCGGGCAGGCCGGGGAGGTCATCGCGCGCAAGGCGGAGGCGATGCTGCGCAGCCTGGGCTACTGGCCGTTCACGGTGGCGGCGCTGGGGGCGCTGTGCTTTCTGTACTTCGTGCTGGCCAGGCCGCTGCGGTGGCGGGCGGCGCTGCTGCAGCGGGCCTACCGGCGCGGCCCGGCGCTGCGCCCGGCGCTGATGGCGGCGCTGACGCTGGCCATCGTCGGGATGCTGGTCAACGACTCGGGGGTGGTGGTCCCGGCGGTGGCCTTCAGCCTGGCGGTCCCGCTGACGCTGGCGGCGAGTGTGCGGGCGCTGGAGCTGGATGAGCCGGACGGCGGAGCGCCGTCACCGCCACCCACAGCAGCAGCCCCGTCAGCAGCCAGGGAACCACGTCCGAACGCAGCACCGTGACCAGCCAGCCCAGCTCGTCCGGCAGGCCGATCAGGGCGGGGTCGCGGGCCGGCAGGTAGGCCAGGCTGAGCGCGGTGGTGTGCGCCAGCAGCGCCCAGTCGAACCGCGACCAGGGCAGCAGCGCCAGCACCGCCCAGCCGAGCCCGTCGTACCAGGGCAGCACGTAGGTGGCGGTCAGCAGCCAGGCCAGCGCCAGCGCCGCCGCCACCACCAGGCCCTCGGCCGCGTCCGGGTCGCGCTCTGCGTCGCGGGGCAGGGCGCGCACCAGCAGCCAGATCAAGGCGGCCAGCAGCGCCAGCGAGCCGATCCGGATGAGCATCCGGTGCCGGCCCACTCCCAGCGCCACGTCCACCAGATGCCAGGGGCTGGCCAGCGACACCGCGTTGGCGGCCCGCCTGACCTGGTCGAAGGCCTGGTCTCCGGCCGCCGCATAAGCCAGCAGGGCGACCGCGGCGGCGCCCGCGCCCAGCAGGAGGAGCCGGCCGGCGGCGCGGCGGCGCAGCATCGCCCAGGCCGGTCCGCCGCCCACCACCGCCGCGGGGAACTTGATCGCGGCGGCCAGGCCCGCCAGCGCCCCGGCCGCCACCGCCCGCCGCGCCGGATGCGACGTCCCGGCGAAGACCGCCAGCGCCCCGGCCGCCGCCGCGATCGCCAGCGCGTCGTTGTGGGCGCCGCCGACCAGGTGGTACAGCAGCAGCGGGTTGCACGTCCACAGCAGGGCGGCGCGCAGCCGCCCCAGCGGGGTGCGGCAGGCCCGGTGCAGGATCCAGCCGGTGAGCGCGAACGCCAGCGCGTTGGTGACCGACAGCGCGAACACCGTCAGCCGGACCGACTCGCCGCCGATCCAGGACGCCAGCGCCTCCTGCGCGGTGGCGACCGGCCCGTACACCGAGGGGACGTGGCGCCATTCCTGCACGGCGTCGGCGATCGGGTCGCCGGGCAGATCGGCCGCCCGGGTGCCGTAGGGGTCGTGGCCGGTGACGGCCATCCGTCCGTAGGCGGCGTAGTTGAGGTGGTCGGCCGAGCCGATCGGCGGCATCAGCGCCAGCGCCGCCGCCGCCAGCAGCCCGGCGGCCAGCAGCGGGCGCGGCGAGCACCGCCAGCCCCGGCGCACGGCGTGCAGGCACAGTCCCAGCCCGGCCGCGCCGGCCAGCACTCCGGCGGCGACCAGCCCGATCACCAGGTGCGGGGGGGCTGCCGCATCCAGCGAGTACGGCGGCTGCCCACGCTCGCCGGGCAGCGCCGGCTGCATGGCGGACGGGCCGAGCAGCGCCGTCAGCAGAAAGCAGGCCAGGGAGATCCCGATCCCGGCCAGCCCGGCCGTTCCCATCTTGTGCGTCCCATCCGCCGGGCGGGTGCCCGTGGCGTGTCCGTCCCGCCTGGTGTCACCGGTGTTCATGGCCGCACTGGCGTCCCGGCCGTCCCGCGCGGTCCCGCCGGGACGTGCGGGCGGGGCTCCGGGGGAGCCCGATGGCTGAGGAGGGGGCGGGGTCACCTGCGGCGGTGGGCCAGACGGGTGAGCACGGGCTGGCGGGCGACCAGGGCGCGGGCCACGTCGCGGAACTGGCGGGCGCGGTGCAGCTGGGAGCGCCAGTCGGTGCCGGTGGCGCGGTGCGCGAGCGGCACCTTGACCTCCTGGACGCGAAAGCCGGCGCGCAGCAGGTCGATGGTCAGCGCGGTCTCCACGCCGAAGCCGGGGGCCAGCGGCAACGCGGCCGCGAAGGCGGCCCGGGTCAGGCAGCGCTGGCCGTTGAGCGGCTGGGTGGCCTGCCAGCCGGTGGCCCGGCGGATGCCCTCCCGCGACAGCCGCACCACGAAGCCGTGCCCGCCGAGCTTGACCGTGGTGGTGAAGGTGGCGATGGTCATGTCGGCCTCGCCGCGCCGCACCGGCTCGATCAGCGGGGCCGCCTCGCGGGCGGTCTCGGCCAGGTCGGCGTCCAGAAACAGCAGGTGGCGGGGGGCGGCGCGGCCCTCGTCCAGCAGCTTGACCGCCTCGGCGCCGCTTTCCATGGCGGCGGCCTTGCCCCGGTTGCGGCTGTGCCGCACGACGCGGGCGCCGGCCTCGGCCGCCAGGCGCCCGGTGGCATCGCAGGAGCCGTCGTCCACGACGACCACCAGATCCACGCCGGGCAGGTCGAGGGCGGCCTTGACGGTCGCGGCGATCCGCTCGCTCTCGTCCTTGGCGGGGATGATGACCGCCACGTCCCCGGCCTGCGGTGGGCCGTCCGATCCCTGTTGTGGCTCCATGCAGCCGATCGTAGTGCGCGCCTGCCGGGCGTCCCCGGTCATCGGGGCCGGGAGGGCGGCGTCAGACGCCGCGGGTGGGCACTGCCTCGGCGATGGTGAAGACCGAGTCCAGCCCGGTGACCTGGAGGATGCGCCGCACCGGCGGGCGCAGCCCGGCCAGTTCGAGGGTGCCGCCCTGTTCCTGGAGCCGTTTCATCGCCGCCAGAAGGACGTTCACTCCGGTGGAGTCGCAGAACTCCACCCCGCTCAGGTCGACCACCACCCGGTCGGCGCGGTCGTGTATCAGGGAGGCCAGCGCGGTCTGCAGGCGCGGCGCGGTGTACAGGTCCAGTTCGCCGGTCGCGGTGACGACGGCGTAATCCCCCTGAGACGAAGTTGTGACGTTTAGCTCCACGAGCCGCACACTATCTGCCGCCGCCCGCCGGGGCCAGACGCTCGGCGACTCCCGTGTGGCGGGGAGTGTCCGGCCGATCTCCGGCGCTGATCGCATGGCCGACTTGTCGTGTAAGTGCATGTTTGCGCACTTCTCGGGGTGATGAACTGTGGGATTTGCCCCTCACCCGCGCCGCGAGTACGGAATGCTGTGCACGTGCATCAGCGGCTTGGTCATACCGGGGGCGACCCGCACCTGGTGCGCCTTCGGGAACGTTTGGAGGCGATCCGAACCCGCTCGGAGAAGTCCACCTCGTGGCACTCGGCGGGCCGTTACCTGTCACGCCTGGTCAACCGGGAGGGCTACGTCCCGGTCAACACCCGTATCAGCCGAGAGGACCTGGAGTTTCTGACCGGTGCGCGCGACGAGGTGATCGCCCTCACCGACCTGGCGCTGCGGCTGCTGGAGCTTCACCAGCCCCGGGACGCCGGCGGCATCTCCAGCGACCCCACCCACCTCAGCCGGCGCTGCCGGGCCTGCATGTGGCGCTGGCCCTGCCCGACCTTCCGCATCATCGACGAGTCCGCTCCCCGCTGAAATCCGGCATTCAGCGGGGCGTGTTCACCCGGCCGGCCTCGTAGGCGCGGTGGACGGTCTGGGTTTGGCCACCAGCCGCGCGGCCGACGCCCCGTGCCGTCCCCGTCCGGCCTGATCAACCGGCCACCGGCGGTCCACGCGCCCGCATCCGGCCACCTCACCACCGACACGGGCACAGGCCCGCCCCTACCGGGCGGGCCTGTGCGGATCCGTTTCCGATGCCGTCGCCGGGCGTCCTAGAGCGCGCCGCCGCGGCCTAAGGCGGTCAGGCGCCGTCCGGACGCTCCAGAGCCAGGTGGGGCAGGCGGCGGGCCAGCGGGGACGGCAGCCACCAGGCGCGGCGGCCGAGCAGCTGCATGGCGGCCGGGACGATCAGGCAGCGGATCACCACCGCGTCCAGCAGGATCGCCACCGCCAGGCCCAGGCCGAACTGCTGGAGCATGCGGCTGGGGCTGAGGATGAAGGCGGCGAACACCACGATCATGATGGCCGCCGCCGCGGTGATCACCCGGCCGGTGGCGGTCAGGCCCTCCCGGACGGCATGGGAGTGATCCTGAGTGCGCCGCCACTCCTCGTGGATGCGCGACAGCAGGAACACCTCATAGTCCATGGACAGCCCGAACACGATCGCGAAGATCATCACCGGGATGAACGCCTCGATCGGACCCGGCTGCGCCCCCAGCCGCCCGTCCTGGAAGACGAAGGTGATCACCCCCAGCGAGGCGGCGATCGACAGCAGGTTCAGCAGCGCGGCCTTGAGGGGGATCAGCAGCGAGCGGAACACCGCCATCAGCAGCAGCGCCGACAGTCCCACCACGATCGCCACGAACAGCGGCATCCGCGCCGCGACCGACTCGGCGAAGTCCTGCGCGGCGGCGGTGGACCCGCCGACCAGGTAGCGCGCGCCGGTGCGCTCGGCCAGCGGCGGCAGCACGTCCCGGCGCAGCGTGCGGACGAGCTCGGCGGTGCCCTCGTCCTGCGGCGCGGTCTTGGGGAAGACGATGACGGTGGAGAGCGCGCCGTCGCGGGCCGGCAGCGGCGGGGTGGTGGCGGCGACACCGGGCGTGCCGGCCAGCGCGGCCCGCAGCTCCTGGGCCGCGGCCGGCTCGCCGGCGCTCACCACGATCAGCGGCCCGTTGAACCCCGGCCCGAACCCCTCGGCCAGCAGGTCGTAGGCCCGGCGGCTGGTGGACTCCGGCGAGTCGGTGCCCGCGTCGGCGAAGCCCAGCCGCATGTCCAGCGCCGGGGCCGCCAGCGCCAGCAGCGCCGCCACGGCGACCAGCAGGGCGGCCAGCGGACGCCGCTGCACGGCCGTGGCGATCGCCCGCCAGCCTCGCCCCTCGACCCGGCCCTTGGCGTGGGCCTTGGCGGCGCGCTTGAGCACCAGGCGCTGGATGCGCCCGCCGAAGACCGCCAGCAGCGCCGGCAGCAGGGTCAGCGAGGCCGCCATGGTGACCAGCACGGTCAGCGCCACGGCCAGCGCCACGCCCTGCAGCGACCCCAGGCCCAGCGCCACCAGCCCCAGCAGCGCGACGATCACGGTGCAGCCGGCGAAGAAGACCGTCCGCCCGGCCGCCTCCAGCGCGATGCGGGTGGCCTCGTCCCGGTCCGCGCCACCGATCAGCTCGTGCCGGTAGCGGTGGAAGATCAGCAGCGCGTAGTCCACGCCGACGCCCAGCCCGACCAGCATCATGATCGGCGGGGTGAAGTCGGCGACGGTGAACACGTGCGAGGCCAGCGCGATCAGCCCGACCGCCCCGCCGACCGCGAGCGCCGCGGTCAGCAGCGGCAGCGCCGCCGCCAGCAGCGAGCCGAACAGCAGCACCAGCACCACCAGCGCCGCCATCATGCCCGCGCCCTCGGCGCCTCCGCCGCCCTCCTCCTCGGCCAGCTCGCGCACCGCGTCCCCGCCGACCTCGACCTGCAGGCCGTCTCGTGCGGCGGAGCGGGCGGTGTCCACGATCTTCGCGACGTGCTCTTTGGGCACGCTTTCGGGCCTGCCGGCAAGGGTGACGGTGGCGTACCCGATGGTGCCGTCGGCGGACAGCGCGGCGCGGTCCTGGAACGGGCTGCGCACCTCGGCGACACCGGGCAGGGCGCGCACCCGCTCGAGCGTCCGCTCGATGCCGGCGCGGTCGGCGGCCAGGCCGCCTGCGCCCTTGAAGACGATCTGGAGAGCGCCGCCCGCCTGCGCGGACCCGTGCTCGTTCAGCAGGTCGGCGGCCGCCTGGGAGTCGGTGCCCGGCAGCGAGAAGTCGTTGCGGTAGCCGCCGCCGGCGGCCTGCGCCGCCACGGTGATCGCGGCCACCAGCAGCACCCACAGCAGCAGGGCGCTCCAGCGGTGCCGCTGTGACCAGGCGGCCAGCTCGCCGAAACGGCCCGGGGCGGCGCGGACGGCGGCCGGGCCGCTCGCCACGGTCGGTTGGGGGGTCGAAGACATGCTCGTTCACCTCTGGTCGCGTGGTCGGGAACCTCGGCCGGCCCGGCGGGCCCCGATGAGGGCACCGGCCAGGGCGCACAGCACCGGAACGGCGATGAAGGCGGCCGGCGGCGCGCCGCCGCCGCCCGCACCGGGCGTGCGGCCGAGGACGAAGGTGACGACGGCGCCCACCGTCTCGATCAGCAGGAACCCCGCGGCCCCGCCGACCAGCAGGCCGACGAGGGCGGATGCGGCCCTGCCGGACGTGAAAGGCGTGTTCATGGCCGTCAGGCTCGGCGCACGGCTCGCCCCCGGTCATCGGCCCTGCGTCGACACCCGCCGTACCGCCCAAGTTGCGGCCGCGCCGCGCGGCGTACACCCGTGGTTGCGTCCTCGCCCCGCGGGACGGCCGGGGCCGCGGAACCGACCTACTCTGGCCCCATGGCGTTCGGTAGGGCTGCGGGGGTGCGGCTGCCGCAGGGGCGCGCGGCGGACGCGGCGATCGCCGGTGGGATGTTCGCGCTGATGGCCGTCACCGGGCTCAGGGCGTTCATCGGCGAGCGCCTGGAGCCGTGGCCGGTCACCGTCGCGGGCTGGGCGCTGACGGCCGCCGCCTGCGGGGCGCTGTACCTGCGGCGCCGGCGCCCGGTGGCCGTCGCCGTCTTCGTGCTGGCCGTCACCATCGCCTACTACCTCGGCAGCGCCTACGACGGGCCGCTGCTGGTGGTGTTCATCGTCGCGCTGTACACCGTCGCGGCCGAGGGACGCCTGCAGGCGGCCGTCGCGCTGGCCGCGCTGGCGCTGATCTGCGTGGGCGCCGGGACGCTGGCCGGCAACGACGAGGTCAACGGCATCGCCCTGTTCATGCTGGCCGGCTGGCTGGTGGCGGTGGTGGCGCTCGGGCAGGTCCGCCACGGCCGCCTGGCCTACCTGCAGGAGGTGCAGCGGCGGGCCGCCGGGGAGGAGCGGCTGCGCATCGCCCGGGAACTGCACGACGTGGTCGGCCACCACCTGTCGCTCATCAACGTCCAGTCGGCGGCGGCGCTGCACCGCATCGGCAAGGACCCGGCACAGGCCAAGGCCGCCCTCGGCGCGATCAAGGAGTCCAGCCGGACGGCGCTGCGGGACCTGCGCGCCACCTTGGGGGTGCTGCGGGAAAGCGGCGAGCAGGCGCCCACCGCGCCCGCCCCGGGGCTGGCGCGGCTGGAGGAGCTGATCGAGTCGGCGCGGCTGGCCGGGCTGCAGGTGCACGCCGAGACCGGCGGCGAGCAGCGCCCGCTGCCCACCGAGGTGGATCTGGCCGCCTACCGCATCGTCCAGGAGGCGCTGACCAACGTGACCCGGCACGCCCGCGCCGGCGCGGTCACCGTCCGGCTCGACCACGGGCCGGGGGAGCTGACGGTGGAGGTCACCGACGACGGCCGCGGACCCGTCCCGCCGGCCGGCCCGCCCGGCAGCGGCATCAGCGGCATGCGGGAACGCGCCCGGGCGCTGGGCGGGGAGCTGGTCGCCGGGCCCCGTCCGGGCGGCGGGTTCACCGTCCGGGCCCGCCTGCCCTACCGGAACGGGGCGTCTGCGCGGTGAACCGTCCCCGCTCTTCGCAGGCCGCAGAGGAGTCAGCCATGATCAGGGTCTTGCTCGCCGACGACCAGCGGCTGGTGCGCGCCGGTTTCCGCTCCATCCTCGCCGACGAGGACGACATCGCGGTGGTGGGCGAGGCGGGCGACGGCGAGCAGACCGTCGAGGCCTGCCGCCGGCTGCGCCCCGACGTGGTGCTGATGGACATCCGCATGCCCGGGATGGACGGCCTGGAGGCGACCCGCCGGATCACCGCCGACCCGCGTCTGGAGAACGTCCGGGTGGTCATCTTGACCACCTTCGACCTGGACGACTACGTCTACGCCGCGCTGCGCGGCGGGGCCTGCGGCTTTCTGGTCAAGGACACCGAGCCGCAGGAGCTGATCCGCGCGGTGCGGGTGGCGGCCCGCGGCGACGCGCTGATCAGCCCGTCCGTGACCAGGCGGCTGATCGCCGAGTTCGCCGGGCGGGTGAAGGCCCCCGCCCCCGACCCGCGGCTGAACGCGCTCACCGAGCGCGAACGCGAGGTCATGCGGCTGGTGGCCGCCGGGCTCAGCAACGACGAGATCGCCGGCCGCCTGGTCCTCAGCCCGGCCACCGCCAAGACCCATGTCAGCCGCATCATGAGCAAGCTGGGCGTGCGGGACCGCTCCCAGCTGGTGGTGCTGGCCTATGAGTCCGGCATGGTCAGCCCCGGCTGGCTGTCGTCATAGCCCCGCGGCCGCCCCGGCGGCAGGCAACGCACTCATCTCGCCGACCATTCTCAAATGGCCATATCCCGCCTTTTTTGAACATCTCACGGGGACATGTCCTCGCAGAATTGCAATAGTCTCGCCAAGCTCATAAATTCCAGCTCCACCACCCTTGGAAGCCGCCGGTGAACGTGTTATTCCTGGTGCGTCTCATCAGGTAGAAAAACATTCTCTGCAATGAGCTGGGAGGCTCAGATGAGGAAAAGTCTGGCGGCAGCGGCACTCGCGGCGTTCGCACTGGGCGGCGCCTTGTCGGCGGCGTCGGCGGCCGCGGCGGCCGAGCACGGCGCCGCCGCCGTGGAGCAGGCCGGGCAGCGGGCCTGCCGGGGCGAGTGCGGCCGCAACTACGGCCCCTGGGACGATTTCGGCTACTGGTACGGCCCTCAGTACAACGACTCCTACCACGACAACTGGTACGGACACGAGGACGCTCACAGTCCCCAGTACGGGTTCCAGCGCTAACGGGCCCGGCACCGCGGCCCTGAGCAGCAGCACACCAAGGGCAAGCACCGAAGCCCAAGGAGCACCGATATAAGAAAAAGCACCACGGCATCCACTGAAAAACCTCGGTGATCCCGAAGAATTTCAGCGGACATCGCCGCTTCACGGCCGCCGGCGACCCGACGAACCCTTTCAGCCGGCTGCCGCAGGCACCGGGAAGAGAAACAGCGGCCGTATGCCGCATGGCCCCACGCCGCCGCTTTCGACCGTTGCGCACACCGTCTGCAGTCCATGGCGGAGGCGGGCGGAAAGGGTTCGCCGTCGATGTGATGCAAGCACCTGCCGGCCGGTGAGGCGGGCCCGGGCGAAGCGCCCGCCCGCGTCACCGGCCGTCCGCCGTATCCCCCGAGAGCGGCCGCCGCCGCAGCGGCTCTCCCCTGAAGCCGGACGACCGCGCGGCCTCCCGGGCCTCGCGCAAGACGACCGCCCGCACGCACCGGCGAAGGCCGTCCACGAGCAGGCCGAGGCGGGGCCTTCCGCCCTACCGGAAAGTGCCGTAAGTCTCATATGGTGCCTTCGCCGGCCTTCTGTACCGAGTCGGACGGGCCAGGCCCGGCGGGCGCGAAAACGGCGGAGGAGGGGTTGCCTTGGCGGATGTCGGATCGGCGCTGGCCGACGTCGTCGGAGCCGAGCATGTGCTGTCGGGTGAGGAGATCTCGGCCGACTACGGCGGGGACGAGGCGCTGGGCGTCGCCCCGCAGCCGCCCGCCTTCGTGGTGCGCCCGGAGACGACCGAGCAGGTCGCCGGGGTGCTGCGGGTGGCCGGTGAGCACGGGCTCGCGGTGACCCCCCGGGGCTCGGGCACCGGGCTGTCGGGCGGGGCGGTGCCGGTCCCGGGCGGCCTGGTGCTCTCCCTTGAGCGGATGAACCGGGTGCTGGAGATCGACACCGCCAACCATGTGGCGGTGGTGCAGGCCGGGGTGACGCTGGGCGAGCTGGACCGGCTGACCGCCGAGGCGGGCCTGATCTACCCGGTGTTCCCCGGCGAGAGCAGCGCCAGCATCGGCGGGACCGTCTCCACCAACGCCGGCGGCATGCACGCGGTCAAGTACGGCGTCACCCGGCACCAGGTGCTGGGGCTGGAGGCGGTGCTGGCCGGCGGCGAGGTGATCCGCACCGGCGGCCGGTACGTCAAGACCTCCACCGGCTATGACCTGACCCAGCTCATCGTCGGCTCCGAAGGCACCCTCGCGGTGGTCACCGAGGCCACCTTGCGGCTGCGGCCGCGGGCCGCCCACCAGGCCAGCGTGCTGGCGCCGTTCTCGTCCCTGCGCGAGGTCACCGCCGCGGTGCCCAAGCTGGTGGGCAGCGGGCTGGACCCGCTGATCCTCGAGTACGTGGACATGCTGGCCATGGCGGCGATCACCGCGAACGCCGACGTGGACCTGGGGGTGCCGGAGCAGGTCCGGCAGACCACTCAGGCGTACCTGATCGTCACGTTGGAGAACCGTTCGGCCGAGCGGCTGGAGGCCGACATCGAGGCCCTGGGCGGGCTGCTGACCGAGCTCGGCGCCGCCGATGTGTACGTGCTGGAGAGCAACGCCGCCCGGGAGCTGATCACGGCCCGGGAGAAGGCGTTCTGGGCGGCCAAGAGCGCCGGGGCCGACGCCATCGTCGACGCCGTCATCCCCCGCGCCGACCTGGCCGACTTCTTCGAGGCGGTCGGCGGCATCGGCGAGCGGCGCGGCACGCTGATCGTCGGGTGCGGCCACGCCGGGGACGGCAACGTGCACCTGTCGGTCTTCCAGCCCGATCCCGAGAAGCTGACCGCGGTGCTGCGGGAGATCTTCACCGAGGCCATGGGGCGCGGCGGGGCGATCAGCGGCGAGCACGGCATCGGCCGGGAGAAGCGCCCCTACTTCCTGGACCTGGAGGACCCGGTCAAGCTGCGGCTGATGCGGCAGATCAAGCAGGTCTTCGACCCACAGGGCATCCTGAACCCCGGTGTCCTGTTCGACTGAAACGTTCGGAGAGTGACGTGAACGGTGCACAGGCGCTGCTGCACACCCTGGTGAACGCAGACGTCCAGGTGTGCTTCAGCAATCCGGGAACCTCGGAGATGCACCTGGTGGCCGCCTTGGACACGGTCCCGCGGATGCGCGGTGTGCTGTGCCTGTTCGAGGGGGTGGCGACCGGCGCGGCCGACGGCTACGGCAGGATGGCCTCCGCCCCCGCCGCGGTGCTGCTCCACCTGGGCCCGGGCCTGGCGAACGGGCTGGCCAACCTGCACAACGCACGGCGGGCCGGCACTCCGATCCTCAACATCGTCGGCGACCACGCCACCTACCACCAGCGCTACGACGCCCCGCTGGAGTCCGACATCCACGCGCTGGCCGGTTCCGTCTCCGGCTGGATCCGGCGTTCGGCCCGCAGCCGGGACGTTCCCGCCGACGCCGCCGAGGCCGTGGCGGCGGCGCTGACGCCTCCCGGACAGGTCGCCACGCTCATCCTGCCCGCGGACGTGTGCTGGTCGGAGGGCGCGCAGCCGGCGACGCCGGTGCGCTCCCGCCCGGCCTCGCCGGTGCACGATTCGGTGGTGGAGTCGGCCGCGGCCGTGCTCAAGAGCGGTGAGCCGTGCGCGCTGCTCCTCGGCGGGGGCGCCACCCGCCGCCACGGGCTGGAGGCCGCCGGCCGGATCGCCGCCGCCACCGGGGCCAAGCTGCTGTGCGAGACCTTCCCGGCCCGGCTGGAGCGCGGCGCCGGGCTGCCGGCCGTCGAGCGCCTGGCCTACCTGGGGGAGATGGCCGCCGCGCAGATGACCGGGCTGCGGCACCTGATCCTGGCCGGCGCCAAGCGCCCGGTGTCGTTCTTCGCCTACCCGAACCAGCCCAGCGACCTGGTCCCCGAGGGCTGCCAGGTGCATGTGCTCGCCGGGGACGGCGACGATGCGGCCGGTGCGCTCGCCCACCTGGCCGACCTGGTCGCCGGGGGCGTCGCCCCGCCCGTGCAGCAACCGTCCCGGCCCGAGCCGCCGTCCGGCCCGCTGACCGCGGAGAAGGCCGCCGCCGTGATCGGCGCGCTGCTGCCGGAGGACGCCATCGTCTCCGATGAGTCCAACACCTCGGGGCTGTGGCTGGCGGGCGCCACCGCCGGGGCTCCCCCGCACGACTGGCTCACCTTGACCGGCGGTGCGATCGGCCAGGGGATGCCGCTGGCGACCGGCGCGGCGATCGCCTGCCCGTCCCGTCCGGTGGTCTGCCTGGAGGCCGACGGAAGCGCGATGTACACCCTCTCGGCCCTGTGGACGCAGGCCCGGGAGGGGCTGGACGTGACCACCGTGATCTTCAACAACGGCTCCTACGCCGTTTTGAACATGGAGCTGGCCCGCGTCGGCGCCGACCCCAACTCCGCCGGCGAGGCGGCGCGCAGCATGTTCGACCTGTCCCGCCCCGATCTGGACTTCGTCTCGCTGGCCCAGGGCATGGGCGTGCCGGCCGGCCGCGCCCGCACGGCCGAGGAGCTGGCGGCGCAGTTCGGCAAGGCGCTCAGCGAGCCGGGGCCGCACCTGATCGAGGCGGTCGTCCCCTCGGTGTTCTGAGCCTGCGGCCCTCCGCTCAGCTCTCGCGGGGGGCCGGCGGCTGCAGCATCGGCACCAGGAACCGCCGGGCGATGTCGGCCAGCTGCTCTTCGTCGTCCAGGTCGACGATGAAGCTGGGGATGCCCAGGAACGAGGCGGAGATGCGGACCATCATCTCGGCCACCAGGTCGGTGTCCAGGTCCGGTGAGACGTTGCCGGCCTGCTGCTCGCGGCGCAGCTGGCCGGCGACGAACTGCCGCACCACGGCCAGCGTCCGCCCGCCGTCGCTGATCATGGAGGGCACCACCAGGTCCGGCTCGGTCTCGATCAGCCCGCCGATCAGCGGGTTGCGCCGGATGGCGCGCAGCGAGCTGACAAAGCCCAGCACCACCCGGTCGGCGGCGGTCTCGGCCTGCTGGATGTCGATGAGGAACTGGTCGAAGTAGCGGCGGAACTCCCGGCGCACCACCTGTTCGACCAGCGCGTCCTTGGTGGCGAAACGCCGGTAGACGGTGATCCGCGAGACCCCGGCCCGCCGGGCCACGTCCTCCATGGTGGACCGCTGGATGCCCATCCGGCAGAACTGCTCGTAGGCGGCGTCGAGAATGCGCGCGCTGGTCTCGTCCATGTCGTCGTTCTGTTCGACGGCATCGGTGTAGGCGCGCTCGATCAGCGACTCGTCTCCCGAGGTCGTCATGAGGAAGGACAACGTAGGCTCCACGATTTCCTCCTGAGACGACCCGACCCCACCCCTGAGACGACTGATTTTGCCCCAACCGAGGGCTTCCGGGGGGCCCGGTGGATCCCTCACGCGGTGGGTCTTGTGAGCACCGACACAGTGTGCTGTTATTAGACATACCGTCGATGATACGCAGAAGCAGATCACGTTTCACCGTATCAAGACGTTGCTCTCGCCCCGAGGAGGAACGCAGGCATGAAGACACCCAGCAGGCGCAACGTGCTGGCGGCGGGCGGCGCGCTGGGCGCGGCCGGCGCGCTCGGCATCGCCACCCCCGCGCAGGCCCGGCCCGTGTGGACGTGGTCTCCCGAAGGCTCGGTCTTGGGCACCGGGACGGGTGCCGACCCGAGGGGAGTGTGGGACGAAGAGGCCGACCAGCTGGTGGCCGACATCATCCAGCGCGGCGATGTGCAGAAGGTCAACAAGGAGCTGCGCAAATGGCTCAAGAACGGCCAGCCGCTGCCCTCAGGGCTGCCCAAGGACCTGAAGGACTTCATTGAGAAGGCCAAGCAGCTGCCGCCGTGGGCCGACAAGAACAAGCTGGCCACCGCCTTCCACTTCAACGAAAAGCGCGGGCTCTACCTCGGTGTCACCTACGGCTTCGTCAGCGGGATGATGAGCACCGTCATCCCCCGGGAGGCGCGGGCGGTCTACTACTCCTGGGGCGGCGCGAACCTGCGGGACCGCATCACCAAGACCGCCAAGCTGGGGTACGACATCGGCACCGCCAACGCCTACGAGCCGGACGGCGAGCTGATCGTGACCTGCATCAAGACCCGGCTGGCCCACGCGGGCGTGCGGCACCTGCTGCCCAAGTCCCCCTACTGGAACAAGGTCGCCGAAGAAGAGATCCCGATCAGCCAGGCCGACATGATGGTCACCTGGCACAGCCTGCCCACCAGCGTCATGCGGCAGCTGAAGACCTGGAAGGTGCCGATCCCGGACAACGAGGCCGAGGCGTTCCTCCACTCCTGGCAGCTGTGCGCCTACATGCTCGGCATCAAGGAGGAGTACATCCCCAACTCCTGGGACCAGGCCGAGTCCCAGGCCCGGCAGGTGCTGGACCCGATCCTGGGCCCCACGCCCGAGGGCATCAAGCTGGCCGACATGCTGCTCAACATCGGCACGCTGGTGCCGGGCGGGCCGCTGAAGTACGTCACCCGGCCCATCCTGGGCTCGCTGACCCGCTACACGCTCGGCGACCAGATCGCCGACTGGCTGAAGATCCGGCGGGACCCGTTCTGGGACAACGTCTTCAACACCCTGTGGGAGCCCTTCATCGCCGTCCGCGAGGGCCTGCTGTCGTTGGAGAAGGCTCCGGGCGCCCTGTCGAAGTTCTACTGGACCTTCGATGAGATCCTGCGCCTGGGCGTGCTGACCGTGCTGTCCGGCGCGCAGTTCCCGATCAGCATCGAGATCCCCTACTCCAACAACCCGAACTACCCCTCCTGATCCCGGCCGTCCCGCGGCCGGGCGGCGCCTCCCGTCCCGGGCTCGGAACCCGCCGGGTTCCGGGCCCGCGGCGTCCTGCGGCCCGGGACGGATCCCCCGTCCTCGTGCGACCATGAAGGCTCCGCTGCGACAGGGGGTCCCATGCGCAAGCCGCTCAGCATCGCCGTGGCCCAGCCGCCGTGCGTCTCCTACGACGTCGCGGCGAACGCGGCGACGCATGCGGACGTGGTGCGTTCCGCGGGCGCGCGGGTGGTGGTCTTCCCCGAGATGTCCCTGACGGGGTACGAGCTGGACGCCCCGGCGATCACGGCCGGCGATCCGCGGCTGGCGCCGCTGGTGCGGGCGTGCGCCCGGACCGGGACGGTGGCGCTGGCGGGCGCCCCGGTGCGCGGCGAGTCGGGCGCGGCGCACATCGCGATCCTGGCCTTCGAGGGCACCGGCGCGCGCGTGGCCTACCGCAAGATGTGGCTGGGCGCCGCCGAGGCCGAGCGGTTCGCCCCGGGCGGCGAGCCGGCCGTACTGGAGGTCGATGGACGCCGGCTGGGCCTGGCGATCTGCAAGGACACCGGCATCGTCCGGCACTCCGCCGACACCGCGGCGCTGGGCATGGACGTGTATGTCGCCGGGGTGCTGGAGCACGCTAAGGACGCCGCCGTCCGGGACGAGCGCGCCCGCCGCATCGCCGCCGATCACCGGGTCTGGGTCGCGGTGGCCAGTTTCGCCGGCTCCACCGGCGGCGGCTTCACCCGTGCCGCCGGGGGCTCGGGCATCTGGGCGCCCGGCGGAGCCGTGCTCGCCCAGGCGGGCACCGAGGCCGGCGCCGTCGTCCGCGCCGTGCTCGAGTGAACGCGCAGACCGGCTGGATTTCTACGCGCGGGGCGTCATCGCCGCTTTCTTCCCGGCGGCCTCGCGGCCGGCGGCGAAGCCGCCCTTGATACCGCGGGTTCGCGCCGCATGGGAAACAGCCGGAATGGCCACCCATTCCGAACGTCGTTCACCCTCCGCCCCTCACAGGGGCGGCTCTGTTCCCGCGAACCCACAGAGGAAAACCCGCATAACACTACTTTCCCGACAAATCAGAACCACTCCAAAAGTGACCGGAAGTGGCCCGGTCATCACTCCGCGTCCTCTCGCGCATCGCCGCGAACCATGGAACTCCCCCGGCCGCGGCCGAACGCCGCAAGGAAGCCCTGGCGGCGGGGCCGAGTCGCATGCTCAAGCCCGCGTCCTCCCCCTGGAGGAGGAGAGAAGGCCGGGCCATGGGCGGATGCCACCGGCCGGACCGGGGCATAGCGTGGAGGACATGAGCAAAACGGTTTTGAAGATCGCGGGAATCCTGCTGGCCGCCTGGCTGATCTTTTCGGTGCTCGGCGCGATCTTGTCGACGGTGAAGTTCTTCCTGCTGGTGGGCCTGATCGCGGCCGTCGTGATGCTGGTCGTCACATTGATCACCAAGCGCTGAACAAAGCCCCCGATCAAGGCCTTGTCGGCAAGTATCCGGTTATCGCAGGATGGGGCGCACCATAAGCCGGAACGGCCGAAGGGGGCCCCACCCATGCAGCCTCTGACCGATGTGCTCCGCGAACGCGCACAGGCCACCCCCGACAAGATCGCGTTCTATTACGGCGACCGCGAGATCACCTACCGGGAATTCGACGAACGGGTGGACCGGGCGGCCACCGCCCTGCACGCGGCCGGGGTCGGTCCCGGCGACCGCGTCGCCATCTTGGACAAGAACTCCATCGAATACGTCGAGCAGCTGTTCGCCGCGGCCCGGCTGGGTGCCGTCCAGGTCCCGGTCAACTACCGGCTGGCCCCGCCGGAGGTCGCCTACATCGTCAACGACGCCCGCGCCAAGGTCTTCATCGTCGGACCGGAGTTCACCGAGCTGCTGGACGCCGTGGCCGGCGACCTGGAGCACACCACCCACCTGGTGGTGATCGGCGGCGAGCACACCGCCGCCCCCCGGCTCGACTACGCCGAGTGGGTCGCCTCGCACGAACCGGCCCCGCCCGCCCACCAGGCGGCCACCTCGGACGTGTTCGTGCAGCTGTACTCCTCGGGCACCACCGGGCGGCCCAAGGGGGTGATGCTCACCCACGACAACTTCCTGTCGATCCTGCCCAGCACCGCCGAGCTGTGGGAGCTGGACGAGCACACCCGGATGATGATCGCGATGCCCATGTACCACATCGCGGGCAACGCGCTCAGCGTCGCCGTGGTGTTCGACGGCATCACCGGGGTGATCTGCCGCGAGCCCGACCCGGTCGGCATCGCCCGCGAGATCGAGCGCCGCCAGGTCACCCACCTGTTCCTGGTGCCGGTGCTGCTGCTGTTCTGGCAGAGCATCCCGGAGGTCGCCGAGTGCGACCTGTCCAGCCTGCAGGTGCTGCTGTACGGGGCGTCCCCGATCAGCCAGGAGGTGCTGCGCGGCGCCATGAAGCTGCTGCCGGGCACCAAGTTCTTCCAGGTGTACGGGCTGACCGAGACCACCGGCGCGGTCACCGCGCTGCCCCCGGAGGACCACGACCCCGACGGCCCCAACGCGCACCGGCTGGCCAGCGCGGGCGTCCCCAACGAGGGCACCGAGATCAAGATCGTGGACCCGTCCACCCTGGAGGAGCTGCCGACCGGCCAGGTCGGCGAGATCTGGGTGCGCTCCCCGCAGAACATGCTGGGCTACTGGAACATGCCCGAGGCCACCGCATCCGCGCTGCCCGGGGACGGCTGGTTCCGCACCGGCGACGCCGGCTACCTGGACGCCGACGGCTACCTCTACATCCACGACCGGGTCAAGGACATGATCATCTCCGGTGGGGAGAACATCTACCCCGCCGAGGTGGAGAACGTCCTGATGAGCCACCCCAAGGTCGCCGACTGCGCGGTCATCGGGGTGCCCAGCGACAAGTGGGGCGAGACCCCCAAGGCGATCGTGGTCAAGGCCGGCGAGGTCACCGAGCAGGAGATCATCGACTACTGCCGCGAGCGGCTGGCCCACTTCAAGTGCCCCACCTCGGTGGACTTCATCGACGTCATCCCCCGCAACCCCACCGGCAAGGTCCTCAAGCGCGAGCTGCGCAAGCCCTACTGGGAGGGCCACGAACGCGCCGTCCACTGAGCCCGCGCGGCGGATGACGCCGCGCCGGTGAGCGGACGCCGCAGGAGCTCTCACGGTGGCGCCCGGTCCTCTGCGGGCCGGGCGCCACCGCGCGTTTTCGCGGTCGCCGGTAGCGGTCCGCCCGATAAGAAAGGACTTGCTTGCCGACACCGTCCGAAACCCGAAGGAAAGCCACCGATGTCGGTGATCATGCCGTTAGTCTGATCTTGCCGAGATCCGGTGCAGGATCCTCGTGGAGCATGGGAGCAGACCTTGGACGCTGACGGCCCCGTCCCGACCGACATCCCCACCGACGTGCCGACCTCCGCCCGGATCTACAACTGGGCGCTGGGCGGCAAGGACAACTTCGAAATCGACCGGCAGTTCGCGCTGCAGAACATCCACTACAGCCCCGAGATCGTCGACGCCGCCCGGGAGAACCGGCTGTTTTTGTACCGGGTGGTGCGGTACCTGGCGGCCGAGGCCGGCATCCGCCAGTTCATCGACCTGGGCTGCGGCCTGCCCACCGAGAACAACGTCCACCAGGTGGCCCAGCAGTTCGTCTCCGACGCGCGGGTGCTGTACGTCGACATCGACCCGATCGTGCTCGCCCATGCCCGCGCCCTGCTGGCCGGGGACGGCTCCACCGTGGTCATCACCGCCGACATGCGCGACCCCGAGGCCATCTTGGAGCACCCCGACGCCAAGCGCCTGATCGACTTCAGCGAGCCGCTGGCGGTGCTGTACCTGTCGGTCGGTCACCACATCAAGGACGAGGACGATCCGCACCGGGTCCTCTACACCATCATCGACCGCGCCGTCCCCGGCAGCTACCTGGCCTTTACCCAGGTGGTGAGCACCGATCCCCCCGAGCGGCGCGCCGAGCTGGACGCGATCGCCAACGCCGGCGGCGTCCCCTGGCAGACCCGCAGCCCCGAAGAGGTCGACGCGCTGCTGCTGGGGCACGGTCTGGAGCCGGTCGAGCCGGGCCTGGTCGACATCAACAACTGGCGCCCCGACCCCGACCAGCCGCCGCTGGCGCCCGTCCCCCCGGAGCTGAAGCCGTACGAGGGCGCCTCCAAGCTCCGCAAGGAGCGGTTCGAGTACGGCGGCCTGCTCAAGAAGCCGTAAGCGGTTCCCGCCCGGACGGACGCCTCAGCCCACGGGGCGCCGTCCGGGCGCCCGGACCACCGGCCTGGGCGCGCCGGTGGTCCGGCGGCGATGACGATCTCGGTGCCGCCGCCCGCGCCGGCCGGCGGGTCGCCGCCACCGAGCACGCACCGGTTCAGCGGGTCGCCGGCCGGGAACCGGTCCGGCCCGCAGAGGGTGAGCGATCAGAACGCCTCGACCGGCGGGGAAGCGCACCCGGCAGGTGTCGCGCCCGTTCAGGGGGCCGAATCTGGGGTCGAACCGGCGGATCGGGTACGGCGCGTCCGCAGCGAGGTCGGCCCCGAGGCTGTTCAGCCTGATACAGGTGCGGGTGAAGCAGCCGGTGCCGAAGGCTCCCATGCCTTTGCCCCGCCCCACCCGTTGGTCGGCTCGGCGACGCGCAAGGCGCCGATGTCCAAGCAGTGGAAGGCGAGCCGCGCTCCGTGCCGCACCGCCGCCGCAGCCGCTCACCGGGGACGACGCCTCATGCGGCCAGCCAGGCGATCTGCGGCAT
>Ga0207874_1001504_pt1 | contig 25946 bp, 17 predicted proteins | sample HigsolmetaAR201D_FD_184833 | JGI IMG/M metagenome (GOLD analysis project Ga0207874, IMG submission 184833) | Ionic liquid and high solid enriched microbial communities from the Joint BioEnergy Institute, USA - AR20-1-D (SPAdes) (version 2) ...
TGGGCGAAGGCCCGCTCGATCCGGAGCCTGAAACGCAAGGATGGACGTCCCCCACGGAGCCGCGCCGGCCATGAGCACGGTCCATCAATGCGTTCCATGCGAGTTTCGACGTGACAATCCGCTTTCCTCTTCATCGCGTCATGGAGGAATCCATCAATGAACCTCGACGAGATAATTCAGACAGCTTCAGCCATCCGCCTGCGCCAGCGCCTGCTTCCCGAGGGCGGGCCGGGGGACAAGATCTTCCCGCCGACGTTTGCCGGAGGCGTGTACTGCTGGGAGCAGCGGCGCATCGACGGCAAGAGCGTCCCGTGCGTGCTGCTCGATTCGGTCGCCTCCCAGGCGAACCGAATGGAAGAAGCCCTGATGGATCTTGTCGTCCAGGGACGGATCGACATCCCCCGCTTCGAGGTGCACTTCGGTGGTGAGCTCGCCGACCTGGGAACGATCAGCACCCTTGCCGCTCCGCATCGTGTGTTCGACGCGATCATGCGGGACAGCGAGCTCGAGGGGAAACCCTTCTTCAAGACCGACATCTACAAGAGCCTTACAAAGTGCAACGTAAGGAACGCCACCGAGCTGTTCGCTCGCTCGCCTACGGCCCTGCTCTTCGGATGCTGGGATTCCACGGGCGCGGCCGGTGGCCTCGGCAACAAGTTCGCCCGTGCCGTCGCCAGTGAGATCGTCGGCATCAATGCGGAATGGGGTGTCACGGAAGGCGGTGTGAGACAGGACCCGCTCGGGATCAGCTCAGAGGTGGAAATCAAGATCGACGATAGTGGCGACTGGGACGTAGTGGGGAAGAGCGCTACCGGCAAGAAGGAGCGAGCCAAGGGTACCCGTCCTTCCGAGATCAACCACGGCAACGTGCTCGTGAGAGTCGAGCAAGGAACGAAGGAGACGATCCTCGCCAACGGTACGATCGTGTCTCAGAAGCTTCCGCTTCGCGGCGGCGTCACAGTGGATTACGCGCTGCAGACGACCGTGCTGTCTCTCACCGCGTTGCGCAGACTGCGGTTCCCGGTCGGCGACAAAGTCTCCGAGGCAACGGATATGGCGGCGCGTCGCACGCTTGCTGCGCTCGGACTGATCGCGATCACTGCGAATCGCGAACGGGGGTACTGGCTGAGATCGCGCTGCGGTCTGGTCGCAGACGGTGCTCAGGATTTCGAGATCGTCTATCCGGATGGGCGCACAATACTGCTCCCTCTGACGACGAACGAGGCCATCGACGCGTACAAGGCCGCGACGGATGCCGCGATCGGAGCCGGCCTGCCGTGGTACCGCGAACCGGTTCGCCTCACTCCCCAGCGGAAGCTCGTGGATCTCGTGCAGAAGAGCCGTGAGATCCAGTCGCTCGGAGCCTGAATGCCATGCTCGCCATCGAGGTGGAATACCTGATGGGCCGGGCGGTGGCCACCGCGTGGCACGAGCGGACCAGCGCCGAATGGCCGCCCCATCCCCAACGGCTGTTCTCGGCGCTCGTCGCGACTCACTTCGAGCTCGGCCTCGGAGAGGAAAGCGAAGCCGCCCTCAGGTGGCTGGAACGCCTGCCGCCCCCGGAGATCCGGGCCACGGACACGCCGTGGCCTCGCGAGATTCTCAGCCACTGGGTCCCTGTGAACGATGAGGCCATCAAGATCGAGAAGGGGAAGTTCGATCCGCGCCATCCGCTCGAACGGAGGAATCGGCAGGAGCGGCATTTCCCGACCGTCGGTCTGGAAGACCCGGTCGTGGTCTTTCAGTGGCCTGAGGCCTCGGGCGCTGATGAGCATCGGCCCGCTCTGCGGACGCTGGTTGAAAACCTCACCTACCTCGGCCACAGCTCGTCTCCTGTCCGCGCGTGCCTGCTGACGGAGCCCGTAGAACCGACGTTCAAACCAGCTCCGGAAGGTGATCTTGTACTGCGCATCCCCGGGCCTGGCCGCTTCGACAGACTCTGCGGCATCCACGCGCTGCGGCTCGAAGACGAGAGCGTACAGCCGCCGCTCGGTCGCACTCAGATCTACACCTCGCAGGGATGTCCGCCGTGCAGCGTGTTCTCTTCCAATGCCATCGTTCTGGCGTTCGAGAGTGGACCACGGCTCTGCCTGGATTCCACCCTGCCCCTCATGCAGCACCTGCGCGCTGCGGTGCTCGCCCGATTGGGCAATGCGCCGAGCGAAGTTCTCACCGGTCATCGGGAAGATGGCAGCGCCAGCCCGGAGCCGCACCTGGCCTTTGTGCCGCTCGCGCATGTTACGGGGCCGTATCCCGACGGATCGCTCAAGGGCGCCGCGCTGGTATTGCCGCGCAACGCAGACCACGCAACCCGGGTGCGGCTGCACCGGGCACTCGCCGGTGCCTGGCCGCTGCATCTGGGTCCGCTGGGGTCGCTCACAGTGCGGACGGTAGACGAGGACGAAGCGGATCTCGTCGCCCTCCGGTTCGATCGATACATCGAGGCGAGTCGCTGCTGGGCGAGCGTGACGCCGGTAGTGCTCGACCGGCATCCGAAGAGCAAGGGGCCCACTGTCGAGGAGATCATCGCCGAGAGTTGCAGCCGCATCGGTCTGCCAGAGCCGGTCGAGGTACGGCACGGTGCCGTGTCGGCCATCCGCGGTGCTCCGCGCGCCAGCGACTTCCACGGGCGCGGCAAGCAGGTGGACGGTCGCGTTCGCCGGCATGTGTGGCTGCGCTTCGACCGGAAGGTCTGCGGACCGATGCTGCTCGGTGCCGGCCGATTCCTGGGCCTCGGTCTGTGTCGTCCCGTCTCTGACGAGGGTGCGGCATGAACGATCTCGACTTCGTTGCGTTCTTCCGGGACATCCACGGGGTACCGCCTTTTCCGTGGCAGGAGCGGCTGGCGAGGCAGCTCATCGAAACCGGCACGTGGCCGGATCTCATCGATCTGCCGACCGCAAGCGGAAAGACGGCATGCATCGACATCGCTCTCTTTCACCTCGCGTGGTGCCTCGAAAGAGGCGAGCGTGGTAAAGCCGCGCGGCGGATCGTGTTCGTCGTGGACCGGCGCATCATCGTGGATGCGACGGCCCGGCGCGCGGAACGCATCCGCGATGCGCTCCAGAATCCGCCCACGGACGCCGTGCGTGCCGTCGCCAACGCGCTGATGAAAGCGGGCGGATCGGAGCCGCTGGTCTGCCAGGAGCTTCGCGGCGGCATGCCGCGCGAGCGCGGAATCGCCTTGAACCCCGCGCAGCCGATGGTGATTACGTCCACCGTGGATCAGGTCGGTTCGCGACTGCTCTTCCGCGGTTACGGCGTCAATCCCTACTCGTGGCCGGTGCATGCCGGCCTCCTCGGGTTCGATACGCTGATTCTGCTCGACGAAGCCCACCTCAGCGCGCCTTTCGCCGAGACGGTCGCAGCCATTCAGCGCGAGCAATCACGTGCAGAGAAGTCGCTGGCGCCGGTGCAACCGGTCCGGTTCGTGTCGCTCAGCGCCACGGCACACACCGAGAGGACACCGTTCGGCCTCGTAGAAGAAGACTTTTCTAATCCAGTGATCCGCGAGCGGCGTACCGCACCCAAACCAGCCCGGCTCGTCGAGGTTCCGCGCAAGCCGGCCGACCGGGTAAAGGCGCTGTTCCGAGAAACGCTCGACACATACAAGACTCTCTCCGGAGAAGTATCTCCGGCGGTAGCGGTCATCGTGAACCGCGTGAGAACCGCGCGGCTGCTGTTCGAGCAGTTCCGTGAGCTGGCCGAGAAAGAGGGCTTCGCCGTCGAGCTCCTGACCGGGCGCAGCCGCCCGCTCGATCGGGACGACATCGTGAAACGGGTGATAGAGCGCTGCGGCGCGGGGCGCGAGCCGCGGCAGGGCGAGCCTGGTCTCATCGTCGTCGCCACCCAGACGCTCGAAGTCGGCGCAGACCTCGACTTCCAGGGACTGGTCACCGAGTGCGCGTCGCTGGATGCCCTTCGGCAGCGTTTCGGACGATTGGACCGGCTAGGTCGCTTCCGTCGTGCCCGCGGCGTGGTCGTCGGCAGCGCCGATGACAAGGACGATCCCATCTACGGCCCGGCTCTGAGCGCCACTTGGGAGTGGCTTTGCGAGAAGGCGCGCCGGGAAGGCGATGCTTTGGTAGTGGACTTCTCGATCGAAGCCATGGACCGGCTCCTGCAGGGTGTGGACATCTCGTCCATGACCACTCGGAGCGGCGAGTTACTGCAGCTCACGCCGCTGCACGTTGAACTCCTCGCGCAGACGTCGCCAACGCCTGCCTACGATCCCGACGTCGAAGCGCTGCTGCACGGTGTCGATCGCGGACTACGGGACGTGCAGGTCGTGTGGCGCGCGGATCTCCCGGTCATCGTCAGGGATGACCGGGCAGTGCTGGACACCCGCGAGCTGAGTGCCGCAAGTGCACTGCTGCGGACCGCACCGCCGGTGAGCCTCGAAGCAATGAATCTTCCCCTGCACGTCGTCCGCGCTTGGCTCAAGGGCGAGAAGGACACCGACAGCATGGCGGACGTCGAAGGCGCGTCTGCCAGTGAGGTCGAAGAAGACTCAGGCAGCCCTGGCCTGACGCGTCAGGCCCTACGGTGGCAGGGTGAGAAGTGGGAGACGGTTTTCGCACGGCAGCTCCGCGCCGGAGACACCATCGTCGTGCCGACCGAGTACGGCGGTTGCGACGAGTATGGTTTCTCTCCGGAGAGCACCGATCCCGTCCGCGACCTGAGCGCTCGCGCCAGGAGCGCCTTGAAGCGCTCGCCGGTGGTCATTCTCACGAAGCGGCTTACCGAAGCGCCTGAAGTCGCCAACATCGATGCCGCTCGCGACGCGTGGACGCAGCTCGCGAAGGCGTACGAGGAACCTGACTTCGATCCCGAGGAACACCTTCCTGCGCTCCTCGATGCGCTGGGCGATGAGATGCTCTCCTCGCGAGGCTGGCCGATCACCGATCCCGAGATTGCCACCGTCGCCGACCGGGACGGCAAACTCTATGCGCTGATCGTGACGAGCCGTCGCCCGATGGCGGGGGACTTCTCCGAAGAGGATAACTCTTCGAGCCAGACGGTGCCCGTCACGCTTCCCAACCACAGCGCTGGTGTTGGCCGGCGAGCGCGTGAACTTGCCAGGGCATGCGGTCTGAGTCAGGACCTCCAGGACGCCGTGGCTCGCGCAGGCGAACTGCACGATCTTGGGAAGGCCGATCCCCGCTTCCAGCAGTTCCTGCGCGGCGGAGATCTCTCCATACTCCCGGGCGAGATTCTCGCCAAGGGTCCGCGTCGCATCGGGCGTTCATCCGTCGAGCTCGGAGAACGACACGAGGCCTACTCCGTGGCTCTCGTCCGCAGACATCGCGATCTGCTTGGCTCGGTCACCGATGCCGAGCTTGCCGAATACCTCGTCGGCACGCACCACGGCCGAGGCCGTCCGCTCATGCCGGACCGGTCCGACGAAGGCGTGGCGTTTGCCGTCGAGGTCGACGGCCATCAGCTGCAATACGAAGGCGTTCCGCGCCTCAGTGCACTCGCATCCGGGTGGGCGACGCTGTTCTGGAGGCTCAACAGGCGCTACGGCGCATGGGGGCTTGCGTACCTGGAGACCATTCTGCGCCTCGCCGACTGGCTGCAGTCCGCCGAGGAGGTCGAGAAAGGGAGACCGAGATGAGTCACACCATCAGCCTGCCCGCACTCATGGGATCGCATCCGCTCGGCGCGCTGGCGAGCTTCGGACTTCTGAGGCTTGCCACGGAATGGGATCCACAGGCGCAGCTTTCCTTCGAAATGCAGGACGACTGGGTCGCGCGGCTCCATTCAGAAGAGCTCTCTACCGCCGAGTTGCTGATCGAGAAGTTATCGGCGTGGGTCAGCTCGGACGTCCTGGATCGCCTGCTGGAGTGGGCCGAAGACGTACGAGTGCCGCCCAAGGAATACCGAAAACTCCTCGAACAGGCGACAGGCGATGACGACCACTACTTCGCCGCCTTCCTCAGCGCCATCGCATGCGATGGTGCTGTGGACGGGCAGAAGGGTCTGGTGAAGCCCTCCGCCTTCTACATGGTTTCCGGACAACAGACCTTCCTGGGCGGCATGCAGCAGGTCGTCGCGGCCGTGCGCGCTTCACCGGAGATCGGTTTCAAGGAAGCGCTCATCGGCCCATGGCGGTACCAGACAAAGGCTCACAGTCTCGGCTGGGACCCGAATGCCGAGAGACTCTACGCGCTCCGCCATCGCGCACCGACAGCCGAGAAGCCCTCGTGCATCGCCGGCGCCGTGGTGCTTGCCTTCTGGGCGCTGCCCCTCATGCCCGGCGTGAGCGTCGGCGGACGACCGTACACCATCGGTTTCACTCGGCGAAAGGAAGGAACCTTTCTGGCATGGCCGATCTTCTCCGCTCCCATCGATCTCGCGGAGCTGACGAGTCTGCTGCGCGCCGGCCCTCGAAGCTGGACGAATAACGACGGATCCGGCTTTCGCTCCGGAATCGAGGCCGTGTTCGAATCCTTACGGTACGAATTCGGACAGGGCTACGCGGTACTCCGCGCCGCGCGAGCAGTAAGCGCGACCTCACTGCGAGAGTGATGCCCCAGAGGGGATGACCCAACCCGCGCGAGCCTCCGTAACGCCTGTGCGGTGTTTGTACGCCGCACAGGCGTCGAGGTGCTTCCAGCGGGTTCGCTGCACCGCACATTCTGCCCTGTGCCGGTGCAGCTCTTTCCGTTCACGTGAACTGCAACGCCGTTTGACGCATCCGCTCCGCGGACGATGACCGATATGAGACGCGATCCTCAGCCAGCGAGGCGGAGCGGTGATCTATCCTCGCCGCCCGCCTCAGGGTTGGCACGCGGATCGAACGATGGACGCGCAACAAGGGAGCACGTCGCCACCATCCGAACCGTCCGGCGCTCCGCCTCTGCTGCCGGCGCGCATGCTGAACGAGTTCGTGTACTGTCCCCGCCTTGCGTACCTGGAGTGGGTACAGGGCGAATGGGCCGAGTCGGCGGATACCGTCGAAGGGCGTCACGCGCATCGGCGCGTCGATCGCGCAAATGGCGATCTGCCCGATCCGGCCGGCTCCGCTGAAGAAACACGCATACACGCGCGCTCGATCACCCTTTCCTCCGAGCGGCTCGGGCTCGTCGCCAAGGCGGATCTCATCGAAGGCACCGGCAAGCGCGTCACGCCGGTCGACTACAAGCGCGGCAAACGTCCCCACGTCGCGCGTGGCGCATACGATCCGGAGCGCGTGCAGCTCTGCGTACAGGGCATGCTGCTCGAGGAGCACGGCTTCTGCTGCGACGAGGGCGTGCTGTACTACGTCGAGAGCCGCGAACGGGTGCGTGTACCCTTCGATGACGAACTGCGCGCGCTGACGCGCTCCGCCATCGACGAGATGCGTCGCGTCACATCGGGGAGCTCCATTCCTCCGCCCCTGGTGGACAGCCCGAAGTGCGTACGCTGCTCTCTCGTGGGTATCTGCCTTCCGGACGAAGTCAACTTTCTGCGCCGGCAGGAAGCGCCGCCCCGGCCGCTCGCCGTCCCTCACGACGAGGCGCTGCCGCTCTACGTGCAGGCGCGCGGGGCGAAAGTCGCCAAGAACGGCGAGACCCTCGAGATCTCCGTTGAAGGCGAGCCGACGCAGACGGTACGGCTGCGGGACGTGTCGCAGCTCGTGCTCATGGGCCAGATCTACGTCACCACTCCGACGCTCCACGAGCTGATGACCCGGGAGATCCCCGTCTCCTGGCACTCGTATGGCGGCTGGTTCATGGGCCACACCGTGGGCACCGGGCACAAGAACGTCGAGATCCGCACCGCCCAGTATCGGGCCAGTTTCGATCCCGCAGTGTGCCTGCAGCTCGCAAAGGGCTTCGTCATCGCAAAGATCCAGAACCAGAAGACACTGCTGCGCAGGAACTGGAAGGACGGCAGCGCACCGGAGGAGCTCCTCGACGGCTTTCAGGCGGACGTACGGCGTGCGCAACGCGCGACGGACCTCGGAGAGCTGCTCGGTGTCGAAGGCCAGGCGGCTGCACGCTACTTCGGCGCCTTCTCCGCAATGTTGAGTCGGGGGCGAGACGCTGAAGCCCTGCCCTTCGACTTCCAGACACGTAATCGGCGACCACCGACCGACCCGGTCAACGCGCTCCTTTCGTTCGCTTATTCACTTCTCACACGTGCACTGACGGTCGCGGTAACCGCCGTAGGCTTTGACTGCTATCGCGGCTTCTACCATCAACCTCGATACGGACGACCGGCATTGGCGCTCGACCTCATGGAGCCCTTCCGGCCGCTGATCGCCGACTCGTGCGTGATTCAGGCGATCAACAACGGCGAAGTCCGCCCGTCGGACTTCATACGCGCCGGCGGCGGAGTCGCCCTCAAGGACGATGCGCGCAAGCGCTTCATCGGCACCTTCGAGAGACGTCTTTCGCAGGAGGTCACTCACCCGCTGTTCGGATATCGAGTGAGCTATCGACGCCTGCTGGAGCTTCAGGCACGACTGCTCGCTCGGCACCTGCTCGGCGAGCTTCCCGAGTATCCCAACTTCACGACACGGTGAGCGATGCGCGGCGAGCACCTCTACATCGTGGTCTACGACATCTCGAGCCCCAAGCGCTGGCGGCGCGTGTTTCGCCTGATGGAGGGCTTCGGAGAATGGCTGCAGCTCTCCGTGTTCCAGTGCCGGCTGAGCGCGCAGCGGCACGCCGAGCTCATTGCGCTGCTCGATGACATCATTCATCATGACGACGACCACGTGATCCTCATGGATCTCGGCCCGGCCGATCAGGTCACGCCCCGCGTCGTGAGTCTCGGAAAGGACTACACGCCGCTGGAACGCAAACCCGTCGTCGTTTGACATATCAGCCTGCCGGGCGCTCGCGAGAGGTCCTGTGGTGCGTGAAGTCCTGGGAAGCGCTCGCAGATGTGTAGCTCTTTAACAGTTCGGGAAATTTCCTGTTCGAAGGAGCGAACGCCCGCGCCACCGCCCCGCGTTCGCACCTTGCGCCACCTCACCGCTCGCATCCTGCGGCGTAAGTCGGCGTGGGGCCGGGGATTTGGAGGGTGGCTGTGATCCACGGCTTAATGCCGTGGCCTCATTGAAGCGTAGTAGTCGAGCGCGCGAATCTCGCGGCCGACGAGTGATCCACGGCTTAATGCCGTGGCCTCATTGAAGCGGATCGAGGATGCCGAGCTTGCCGCTCTGGCTGTCGCCGTGATCCACGGCTTAATGCCGTGGCCTCATTGAAGCCGTACCCCGTGTTAGGGTCTTTCAGGGCGTTCAGAAGTGATCCACGGCTTAATGCCGTGGCCTCATTGAAGCGTGGCTCCTGCTGCTGGTGGTGGGTTCTGATAAAGGGTGATCCACGGCTTAATGCCGTGGCCTCATTGAAGCGAGCGGCAGCGGGCGCTGTTTGCGCGGACCTGCCATCGTGATCCACGGCTTAATGCCGTGGCCTCATTGAAGCTGTACTCGCCCTGCCTGCCGAGCGAGCGCCAGTATGTGATCCACGGCTTAATGCCGTGGCCTCATTGAAGCCAATGCCATTGATGATGCTTTTTGCAGAACCCAGCCGTGATCCACGGCTTAATGCCGTGGCCTCATTGAAGCGTGTCGATGGCTGAGCACTACGACGGGCGCACTGCGCGTGATCCACGGCTTAATGCCGTGGCCTCATTGAAGCTAGGGGCTCGGCCGCAGCGGCTCCAACCACCCGCCGCGTGATCCACGGCTTAATGCCGTGGCCTCATTGAAGCAGTCGTAGGCGATCTTCGCGTGCGAGATCGCCTCGGTGATCCACGGCTTAATGCCGTGGCCTCATTGAAGCACCGGACAATTCGTCCGGCGGCAATATTGTGCCGCTGTGATCCACGGCTTAATGCCGTGGCCTCATTGAAGCATCCTGCAACTGGAGAAGTACGCCGACTTCCAGGTAGGTGATCCACGGCTTAATGCCGTGGCCTCATTGAAGCCGGAACAGCCGACGCATGTGCTTCGCCTCGTCAGAGTGATCCACGGCTTAATGCCGTGGCCTCATTGAAGCCAGACCTCCGGCGGCTTCAACGACCGGCTGGCGGCAGGTGATCCACGGCTTAATGCCGTGGCCTCATTGAAGCATCCGTGATGGTGTAACGCCTCGCCCCATAGGACATAGTGATCCACGGCTTAATGCCGTGGCCTCATTGAAGCATCTTCATTTCTCCGCCGCCCAGGGCGTATTCGTTTGTGATCCACGGCTTAATGCCGTGGCCTCATTGAAGCTTGATGATCGGCTTACCCGACTCATCGAGAGCCGGCTGGTGATCCACGGCTTAATGCCGTGGCCTCATTGAAGCCATACCGGGCGCGAGCTGATTGTCCGTCGCCGCGGGGTGATCCACGGCTTAATGCCGTGGCCTCATTGAAGCTTTGTGAGCCACCTCACGACGCCTGAGGGCAAACCTGTGATCCACGGCTTAATGCCGTGGCCTCATTGAAGCGGCTTGTTCCAGTGCACATATAGCGCCGGGTCATACGTGATCCACGGCTTAATGCCGTGGCCTCATTGAAGCGACAGATACGCGCGCAGCGCCGCGAGCGTGCGCGGGTGATCCACGGCTTAATGCCGTGGCCTCATTGAAGCCCGGAGAGCGCGTGCTTGATGGCGCTCCACGGAATGGTGATCCACGGCTTAATGCCGTGGCCTCATTGAAGCGGGACGATGTAGCTCTTGTCGTGCGCGGCCCGGAATGTGATCCACGGCTTAATGCCGTGGCCTCATTGAAGCATCGATGCGTACGGCGAGCGGCTGCGCGTGTGGGCACGGTGATCCACGGCTTAATGCCGTGGCCTCATTGAAGCGAGGGGCGCGGCGGAACCGACTGGCTTCGCATCGGGTGATCCACGGCTTAATGCCGTGGCCTCATTGAAGCGTCACGATCGCCGGCAGCGGATCGCGCGTGCCGCGGACGTGATCCACGGCTTAATGCCGTGGCCTCATTGAAGCGCCTCGAGCATCGTGCGACTGTTCACCTGGATCTCGTGATCCACGGCTTAATGCCGTGGCCTCATTGAAGCATGTCGCCGCGGATCAGGTCGTAGAGCGTGGTAGCCGTGATCCACGGCTTAATGCCGTGGCCTCATTGAAGCTCGTCTTTGAGCAGCTGCAGTCGGGCCTTCATGGCCTGTGATCCACGGCTTAATGCCGTGGCCTCATTGAAGCAAGGCTCTCCCGCCGCTAGTGCGGCGCGTACAGTTAGTGATCCACGGCTTAATGCCGTGGCCTCATTGAAGCTCTAAGGTGCATCTATGTGCGAGCCCGTGACCATCGCGGTGATCCACGGCTTAATGCCGTGGCCTCATTGAAGCAGGGCGAGGAGTACACCGACAACCCGGCCGATTCGGGCGGTGATCCACGGCTTAATGCCGTGGCCTCATTGAAGCGCGTGCGCCATAGGCACCTTCGGCGCGTGGTCGAGGGTGATCCACGGCTTAATGCCGTGGCCTCATTGAAGCCCGCCTCCTCGATCAGGTGGCGCAGGTAGGCCCGAGTGATCCACGGCTTAATGCCGTGGCCTCATTGAAGCGTGGATACGATCCCGCCAGCGGGGCAGGGCGAGCAGTGATCCACGGCTTAATGCCGTGGCCTCATTGAAGCACGATCTGCACGACGGTCGGCTCTTTCACCGTCGCATCCGTGATCCACGGCTTAATGCCGTGGCCTCATTGAAGCAAGACTGAGAGCGGCGGCGCCTTCACCGGCCTGCCGGGTGATCCACGGCTTAATGCCGTGGCCTCATTGAAGCGCTCGACCATGTGCGCCCGCGATCGTCCGAGAACCTGGTGATCCACGGCTTAATGCCGTGGCCTCATTGAAGCTTGGCCATGTTCGCGTACCAGAGCGCGTTGCCGCTCGGTGATCCACGGCTTAATGCCGTGGCCTCATTGAAGCGACTTCGAGAGCCGGCACGTCGCGCTGGAAAAACTGTGATCCACGGCTTAATGCCGTGGCCTCATTGAAGCCACCGGGGAGCTTGTGAGAGAGGGCGCGGGATACGGCTGTGATCCACGGCTTAATGCCGTGGCCTCATTGAAGCACGCAATCGACGAGCCTCGCGATCGCGACGACTGCGGTGATCCACGGCTTAATGCCGTGGCCTCATTGAAGCAAGCGCCATGAGCGCGCCCCGGTCGGCGTGACCAGGTGATCCACGGCTTGGTACCGCAGTGAAGCGAGTCCGTGCGCAGGGGTACTACAGTCATAGCCGAAGTCAGACTGACCCGCCGTCGCCGGAGTAGTTATACCCCGTCCTATGGCGGATGGTGGCCCTCGCCCGCTTTCGAGATGAAAGCAGTGGACGTCAACGTCTTAGAACGAACGGGGCACTCGAATTGGCAGATCTCCAGACAGATCTATCGCGGAACACGGTCCGCAAGTACTTGCGTAGAAGCACAATTGCGCAATGCGGACCGCGAGAACCGGAGCCCTGCAAGCTCCATTCGTTCAAGCCTACCTGTGTGAGCGCATCGAGCAGCAGCACGCCGGCTGGATTCGGAGTACCGATTGAAGCGCAAAGCCCAAGCGCTGGCCGACAGCTCCGGGATCCACCAGCTCAAGGACTTCATTCGGCCGTTCAAAGCAGTGCGGACCGACCCGATCGTGCAATTCGAGACTGGGTTCGATCAGCGTACGTGGGTAGACTTTATGCCTACCGGCGCGCTCATGATCCCAGCGCTGCTCGATTGACTGCCACACCGCACTCATAGTGCGTAGATCTCCGGCGACAACTATCGGCTCAAAGACCTGCGCAAGTCAGGTTCAATCAAGACGGCGAATAATCAGTAACAGGAGCCAAGGTAGATCGATTTTGCTTTGGTGCTCTCGATGACAAGCAGGCGGAAATCCATCAGCCCGCGCCCACGACGCCTGCAGACCAGCAGATCGTGATCCTGCACCGGCGGGGGTCGATGATACAGAACAATGACACCTCTGCCTTCCTGGTACCTTGGAAGTTCTCACCGTCGCGATTCAAAATCGGGCCAGCGGCACGCCAGCGCCACGCGAAAAGAAAACTGAATGAGCAGACCGAAAATAACGGTAACGGTCATACGACCGTCGCTGCCGTCTTCGAGCAGAAACTCCGGGCGGCCAATCTGGTGGATCCGGCCGAATCCCACGCCGCCAACTTCCCGGCGCACTATCCCCTGCGCCGTCAAACAGCCGGCTTGTTCAGAGCTCATGAACAGGTTTCTGACAACCGAACTGAGGCACGATGACTGGAGGCCGCACCAAGAAACTTCGACGAATGGATCACCCGCACTTTGCTCGGCGGAGCGAGGCCTTTCATTTGGGGTCCCGCCCCCTTCGGCGATTGAAGGAATCCTGCTCACCGAACCAGGGAGAGTGCATCGATGACCAAAGCGCATAACGGGTTGAAGAATGAACATCTGGTTCGTCCCGTTCTACATCCCGAGCTTCAACCCTGTCAGCGTTATGCAAAGCAGCGCTTCGTCGCTGAGCGTGCATCCGCACCTGGAACGGTCTTCAGTCCGTACTTTCTCGTCCGAACACTCGAGCGAGCATCTGGCCTTCGTCGGAAGCTGGATCTGCTGTGCGCACCGCAAGTCATTCAGCGCTGGCGGGAAGCCATCCTCACGAACGTGAACGATCTGCCGGATTCCGTTCGACGGTTGTTGTCTGGGCATCGTCACGATGGCGGCCCTCTCGACGGGCCGCATCTCGCGTTCATCCCACTTGCATTCGTTGATCATCCGCACGCCGACGGCCACCTGCACGGGATGGGCCTGGTCCTTCCTGAGGCAATTAGCCCCGATGATCACCAATGCGCATTGAGCGCGATCTCGCGCGTCGATCGTCTGCTTCTCGGGCGGCTCGGCGTATGGCGCATCGGCTGTATCGAGGCGACACCTCCGCTCAGAGATCTTCATCCTCGACTCTGGACGGCCTACCCGCAAGGCGCGAGACAGTGGTCCACGGTGACGCCCATCGCTTTCGATTGGCACCCGAAGACAAGGGATAGCGTTCGCTACCGGAGTGAGGTCGCCCGGATGATCACACAAGCCTGCCTCCGTATCGGGCTTCCCGAACCGAGGGAGGTCATCGTGACGTCCGTTTCTGCCCTGCTTGGCGCTCCTCCGGTCCATGCTTACCCCAGGCTCGAGCGCAAGGACGGAAGTCTCCGGTGTCAGACCCACGCTATTCTCATCTTCGAGGAACCGGTGTGCGGACCGATACTCCTCGGCGCAGGGCGATTTCTCGGCTATGGCGTGTGCCGCCCGCTCGACTTGCCCAGGCTGTCCATGGAAGTGTGAACAGATCACGGTCCGCAGCGAAGCAGCCGTGGAGAATGACGTGCGCGGAGCTTGGGGAAAGTCAAATGACTTGCGAGACCGGACTCCCACGTGTCCACATCGAGCTGCTACGCGTGCAGACGTGGCTCTTTGCCGTGCCGCGACTGCGGGCCATGGTGGGTGCCAACGCGCTGCTGGCTGAGACACTTCGTGTCACATTGCCGGCACTGGCGCGTGAGACGGGACGAGGCTGGACTCTGGCTTCGGCCCCAGAACATGACCGTTACCCGATAGCCGACCCGGACGATCCGCTCGCCGCTTACGACAACCCCGCGGCCGACGCCAAGGACGGCATTCTTGCCCGAGACGGTGGACACTTCCTGGCAGTTTTCGCGAATGGCGCCGAGGCGTTCGCGGATGCGGCCACGCAGCACTTGCGTTCGAACCTGCCGGGCCTGCCGTTTCGCATCACTATCAGCGGCAAGCTGCACACCAGAAACCTCGCCCATCTTCCCACGGAACTGCCGGCATTTGCGCCGTGCCCGTGGACAGGACGAGGACTGGCCTCCCACCTTGTGCGACAGGGAGGCGAGTTTCACGAGGTCTCACTTGCTGCGAAGCAACGGCATGATACTTCGAGGAAAGTCGAGAAGGGGCAATCCTCAGACCTTGCGAGCCTACTTCTCTCCAAGACGAAACTCAGCGTTCTGGAACGTCCTCTGGAGTTGCAGGAACTGGTCGACAATGGCTACCTCGCGCTCGTCCATGCCGACGGCAACGACCTCGGACGGGGTCTGGGAAAGGACAGTACCGACAGTCAACGCGCAAGGTTCTACCACAGGAACCGTGTGCTCCTGCGTCGCGCTCTGGCAAGAGCCATTGACGAAGTATGCGCATCGGACGAGGCACCGCAACCCATCTCCCCACTTGTCCCGTTGATGCTCGGAGGCGACGACCTCCTGCTCGTATGCCGCGCGGAGATTGCTCTGCCCTTCGTCGTCAGCCTCTGCAAGGCACTGGAGGATCTCCAGACAGCGCGCAATGATTTCAAGCTGACGCTCGGGATAGGCGTCGTCATTGCCCGGCACACCGTTCCCATCCACAGACTACACGAGGTCGCTGCGCAGCTCGCCGGTTCCGCGAAGCGCCGGTATCGTGGGCTCGGCGCAGAGGAGAAATGCTCCGTCGTCGATTGGGCTGTATTCACCACCGCGTGGGTAGACAACCCCGAGGACGTACGCCGGCGCGACTGGCTGCGCTGCAGCGAGAACGAGTTCCGGATCCTCTCTCAACGGCCTGTCAACGTGCTCGGAAACGGACTCACATCACTGCAAGGGCTCGTTGCCGCGGCTCAAGATTTGAAAGTCGCTCCGCGCTCTCAGCTCCGCTATCTGGTGGACCAGCTTCCACGCGGCCGCATGCTCTCTGAACTGGCTTTCACGGAATCACCGTCGACGGTGAAAGCTTCGCTCTCCAGCGCAGGCGTGACCTCACTGTGGCGGCGCGTGGGAGACGCCTGGATCACCGCCCTGCTCGATCTGATCGAGATCGCTGAGATCTCGCGCCTTGGTCGCAATTCCGGGCGCGCTGCTGTCGGACAGGAGGCCGTCCATGCCTGAGACATGGATGCGGCTGAGACTCACCGCGGAACTGCACTCCGACGCGCACTTCGGCTCGGGCGAAGGTGGCGGCGGCGTAGACGCGCTTTTCGCACGCGACCGTTATCAACGTCCGGTCATCTGGGCCTCGCACATCGAGGGAGTCCTGCGCGACGCCGCACGCAGACTCCGCGGCGACGAGAGCGCCGCGGAGTTCTTCGGCCGCGCGGGCGGGGCCCGTCAGCGTGCCATCTTCACCTCCCTCTACGCGGAGGGCTGCCCCGAGAGCCACATCTGGCGCGCAACGGCACGCGCGGCGTTCGACAACCGCGCGCCGAAGGATGAAACGCTGCGGGCCATGGAGTGCGTCCCCAAGGGTACGCGATTCGTCGGGGAAGTCGAGCTACCTGCCACCCAGCTCGACACGCTGAAGAGACTGATACAGGAGGTTGACGCGCTCGGGGCCGGACGTGCAACCCACGTCGGCGGCGTGAAGCTGACACTGGAGAGTGCTGCAGGCACGCCACGCAGGGCCGGTGACACCGACGCGCCCACGCGCCGCCTGCGGTTGCTGCTGAAGAACCGCGATCCCCTGTGCATAACTGCTACAGCTACGCCCGACAACCTCATCCCGAGTCTTGCATTCGTGCCCGGGCGCACGCTTCTCGGTGCGCTCGCTGCGTGGCTGATGGACGAAGGTGCACGTGATGGGGCTAGGCTGCTCACGTCGGGCAAGATCTCAGTAGGCGATGCGCTGCCGCTACCACACATGCCCTCGAGACTCGAGGACACAGAGGTACTGCCTGCTCCCCTGTCGCTGCAGAGCGAGAAACCCAAGGGAACTGCGGGTGACGTGCCGTGGTGGGCGCACCCGGCGGTTCCGCCGAAGCGCCTGAACATGTGGGACACGGAAGAGAAGCTCAAGCGTCCGGAGGAAGATCTCTTCGTGTTTCGTGAGGTCGCGGAGTCTCCGTGGATCACGTACCGCCCGGCGCGTCGCGTGCGGCTCCGCAATGGTCGCCCCAGTCCCGGTCAGACTGCTCCCTCCCTCGTCGCGATCGAACAGATCGCAGAGGAAACCTGTTTCCTGGCGGACCTGCACGGCTCGCCGGACGAGTTGAAGAAACTTGCCGGAGTACTTGCACCCGTTCTCGAAGGCCGCCGTTGGTTAAGGGTCGGGCGCGGCGGGGCACCCGTCGAGGTGATGGCATTCGCGTGGCCAGGCAATCCTCCTCCCGCGAAGGCGCGAGGTAGCGCGTTACTTATTCTCACCTCGGATCTGCTCATGCGTGACGAGCGGCTGCGCTGGAAGACCGAGCTTGACGAGCACGCCCTGCGCGAACTGACCGGTTGTGCCGACCTCACTGTGGCGAAGACGGAGCGAGGCAGTCTGCGTGCGGTTCAGGAGTGGGTCACGATCCACGGCTTCAACGGCACTTCGCGCCTGTGGCGCGTGCCTGCGGCCGCGATTCGGCGCGGGTCCGTGTTCGAAATCTCCGGCACTGCTGTTTCCACCCTCGCCGAGCGCGCCGCCAGGCAGGAATGGCTCGGTGAGCGGACACACGAAGGCTTCGGGCGCTTCCGCATCGAAGTGTCGCTCCCCGGTGTGACACCCGCTGCGGCCGCACCTGCCGTACTGGACATCACGCCGGACGTTGCTGAGGAGGCCATTGCCAGAGACACGCGAGATTGGCTTAACAAACACGAGGCTCTCGCAAAGTCGGGGCGTAACGGCAACCCCCGACCAAGTCTTTCACAGTGGATGGATCTGGTTGCCGATCTCGAGCGAGGCGATCCCAACGCACTGAAAAGTCGCCTGCTCCCCGCCACCTCGGGAGCGAAGACCTGGAAGCACCCGGACGCCAGAGCGATCCTGGAGAAGCTCGCCATGGTCGCCCCTTCTCCGCAGGGACAGGCTCCTTACGCCCGCATGTTCGTTCGCTGGCTGCGAGCCCAGTTGCGTGCACAGCCTGAGGAGCCGCAATGAACACCCGGCTCACGTTGTTCACCGCCACGCTGGTGCAGGACTCGGCACTGTCGGTCTCGGGCATCGATCGCGAGACCACCGCCGATCGGCCCTTCGCGATCGTCAATGGCGTACCGACGCTCCCAGGGCGCGCGCTCAAGGGCGCTGCTGTCGCCATGGCCAGACGCTTCTTCGATCCGCTGCCGCGGGTGATCTCCTGTGACGCCGAGAGCGGCCCTCTCGTCCGTTCCGCCTGGGAGTTCTCCGACGCTACGCCGGCCGAGCCCGTCAGGCCCGTGCTTCGAGCCGGCGTCGGCATCCGCCAGAAGACCGGCGCACGGGTCGGCGGCATCCTCTATGACCAAGAAGTCATCCCGGCAGACACGCGGTGGAATCTGACCTTCCGGGTGGACTGGTCGCAGATTGCTCTGCCTCTGCGTGCCGCGCTGGGACCTGAAGCGGAAGGCATTCTCGGGTATGTGCTCGCCGAACACTGGGCCAAGGGCCGTTGCTGGCTCGGCGGCGGCGTATCCCGGGGTCTCGGGTGGTGTCGCGTCGAGGACCTCCGAGCCTACCGCTTCGACGACGAGCGTTACGAAGAATGGGTCCGCGCCGGAAGACCCCGCACACCTGCGGCGTGCGAAGTAGAAGTCCCCACGGTCTCACCGACCCGTTCCTGGTACTTTCGCACGCTCGACGTGGAGATCTCCTTCGGTGAGTACCGGCCCGATCCTGCCGAGCCTGCCTGGGGTCTCGACATGTTTGCCGTGGGGCCGCATGACGCCGAGCGCACGGTGCAGCCGACGGGCGATGGTCAGTGGGCAAGGCCGGCATGGGCCAGCTACCTGGAAACACCCGAAACGCTGACAACGGACCGTGCCCTGCTGATGGACCGCGGACGGCCGCTGCTTCCCGGCGCGAGCGTCCGCGGCCCCCTTCGTCATGCCTACTCGCGGCTGGAACGCGCAAGCGGCCGGGAGGTGACGGATCCCCATCTCGTGCAAGGTAACGTCCGCGACGATGACCCTGCCGGCCGCGCGTTCGGCACCACCCGTCGAAGCAGCCGCATCCTCATTCGGGATGCCCGCGCCGAAGGCGAATGGGCAGCGGCGAAACTGCACATGCACGCGGAGGACGAATTCTCGGCAGGATCCTTCGGCAGCGCCAAACGCGATGCGGTGCGTCTGCTGAAAGGTACGTTCCCCGTGCGCATTGTCGTTGAGGGGCCGACGGCCGAGGAAGTCGAGTCCCTCGTCAGGCTCATTGATCGACAGGTCGGGCTGGGCGCATTGGGACATCTCTTCCTCGGCGGTCACAAGACGCGCGGCGCCGGCGCGGGCCGCTGGTGCGCGAAACGCTGGGTCATTGACGACGTCCGGAAGGCCAGAGACTGGACGCCGCCCGACGAAGCCGAGAAACCGGCCGAGGAGAAGGGCCGTCCGGACGATTCCCGTGAAGGTTCTACGTCCAGCTCTCATGACGCAACCCAGACCCCGGCTTGTGAAGCCTGGGTCCGCACGACAACGGGGACTGTCGAAGAAACACTGACACTCTGCACCGCCGCGAGACTCGCCAGAGCGTCTCTTGGCGAGAAACTCGTCGCGTGGTGGTGCGAGCCCACCATTGATCTTGACCTTGCTTATCCGCCTGCTGTGTTTGGTCGAACGTGGCCGCTCGACGAGCTGCATGTCGACGAGGTTGCCTTCTTCGCTGAGCGCGCGGTGTGGCGGGCCGCCCGCACCGCTTCCGGCACTCGCTTCGTGCTCATCGAGGAGCTCGATACGCAGACCGACGGCGCGCTGAAAGTCCGCGTAGAACACACGCCGGCCCGTCTGCACGGTCTCTCGGAAGGTGAACGGCCGCGGTTCTCCGCAGCCCGGACGGGACGCGGCGCGGTGCTGCTGCGCGAGTGGCATGCAGCGGACGGAATCCTTGGCTACACCCTCGTTGAGGAGCAGTCCTGATGCCTGGAAAGCCTGACAAGCCGCATCGCGGCGTGGGACCGCATGGCACCCCGGCGTGGAGGAGTCAGGGTAGACGCGACCGCCTGCGCGTTGTCGGGAAGGAGCGCGGCATGGGCCCGAAGCGTCCGCCTTCGGACGACAATCTCCGGCTCCTTGACAAGCCCTACGGCTTCGTGAGCCTCCCGGATGACCTGACTTTCGGCGCTGGGGAACCTGTCTGGCACGACGGAACGGGCAGCCATGGACGCCTCTCCGGCGAGATTCGCTTTGAGCTCGTGACGCTGACGCCGCTGCTGGTGGGATGGGAGCAAGGCAAGGCGAAGGACAAAGAACACGACTGGCCCGTTCCCGGTGAGATTCCTGAGGCAGGCCAACTCGCGTCAGATAAGCCTGTCCTCTGTCCGCTTCGCGCACCGTGGGGCAAGCGGCCCGTCATCATCCCCGGCGATTCTCTCAAGGGCCTGCTGCGTCACGAGTTGGGCGCCCTCCTCGGCACCCCCATGGAACGCGTCGCCGAGCGCAGCTACTCATATCGCCCCAACGCCCGGTACCCGGATAACCCGAAGGGTCGCTTTCTCGTTCCCCGACTTGCACAGGTGCTGGACGGTCACGTCGAGACCAGACTGCTCGACGACAAGGACGACAAGATCGAGGTCCGCGTGCCGACACGTCTGGCCCTGTACCCGGACGATCTGCAATACAACAAGAACGCGAAGAGGTTCGACTATCTTTTCGATCGCAACGGCGGAGCGCCTTACCGCGGCGGAATGGGCGCCGGAAAGAATCTCAACGCGAAACGCAGGGTTCATACATCTCTGACGCTTCTACGCGAGGCTCGCACGGAGATCGTCGACGTCCCGGCGGAAGCCATAGCGGGATACCTGGCTACCGTGCGCCACCTCGTAGACGTGGAATGCGGCCACTTTTCCAGCCGCCACCCCGACGTCCCCAAGACCCTCAGTGAAGACGTTGCACGGAACCGGATTCGTCGGGCAGCGCGAGAGGAAGTCTTTCAGCCCGGCGACTTTGTCTGGGTCGAGTGGGACGTAGAAAAGAAGCGCATCGTCTCCTTCGGCTGGCACTACTACTACCGCTGGGCTTATGTGGATACCGTCCGCCAGGACGCGGATGCTCCCGGAAAGAAGCGCCGCGGGCTGTTCCCGCTCGATGAAGAACTCCGGAAGGACGGCAACGGGGCGCCCATGATGCTCTCTGCCGTGCGGCGGCTGTTCGGATACCTGGGTGACAGCAGTAACCCCGGCAGCAAAGGAATCGGACAGGGCGATCACGCTCAACTCATGGGTCGCCTCTTCGTGAACTCCGCTCTCGAGGTGGTTGGGGAGGAGGAGCCCGAGGAAGAGCGTTTCCTGAAACCGACGTTCCTCAGGGAACTCGGCATGCCACGTCCGAGCGCGGTCGAGCACTATCTCAAGCAGAACGTCGATGCCAAAGGCAATCTGCAGAGGCGTCCTTCAGATCGCGCCACGCTCGTGACTTATGGCGACGCCGCCGGCTACGACAGGCCCGGTGAGCTTGCCGGACGCAAGTTCTATCAGGATCGCAAGGATGCATACCTGGGCGAACCCTGGAAGTACCCGGACGGCTCCGATGCAGACCGTGACAATCGGCGCAACACGCGCAGCGTGCTGGCCCTGGAAGCCTCGCGACCCGGGCGCCGGTTCCGCTTCACCGTGCGCTTCCGTGACCTCGACCCGTCCGAGCTCGCTGCGGTCATCGTTGCTCTCTGCCCCGATCAGTTCAGGGAGGTGCTCGGCGGCTCCCACCCCGCGGGCTACTGCTCCAAGCTCGGCTACGCACGTCCTCTGGGCTGGGGCAGCGTTCGCATCGAAGCCAGCCAGCTCCTGTTACTCGACGAAGCCGGTGACGTGCCGCACTTGAAGCCCGAATCTGACCTGGTGGCCTGGGTGGCGCAACACCATCGCAAGACCCCGACCCAGGAAGAGTGGCTGGCGATCCACCGGCGTCACCACCCGAACGCGGCGGATTACCCGCGCGATTCGAAGGGACACATCCACACCTATCACGCGAAACTGCGCGCCGAACACGCTTTCAACCGACGCTACCGGAACCGATAATCCACCATGAAGACGCTGCTGGTGATAACGACCGGACGGACGGACGTCCAGATCGTCAAGGATGGCCTGCGATACACTCTCGACGGCGATACCTGCGGTCTGCTGCAGGACGCCATCATGAAACGTTCCTGGTCGCTGGTCCCGGCTCCATTGGGCTCTCGAGGCACTGGCAGGAACGTCCTCAAGGAGTTGCCTGATGGCGAGCTGACTCTCTGCACGCCCAAGCTCGATGCCGTCATCGCATACATGACCCCGGATCTGCCGACTTCGGTCCTGATCCTGGAGACCTGCCGCGAGCACGCATCCGATCCCCGTCACGCCGGTGCATTCCTGGAGCGCCGCCTCCGTGATCTCGGCGTACAGCACATCACGCGCGTGTCGTATCTGACCGGAAAGGAGTATCTCGAAGATCCGACGAACGATCTTGACGCGGTCGTCAGAGGATCGGTGGTTGCGGCGCTCTCCGACGCCATCGCACGCGCAACCGCGGATCTGAAACCGGGCGATCGCGTGCTTGTGGCCGCAACAGGTGGTCTGCCGGCAGCGAACGAACTCATCAAGGAACTCGTAAGGTTGCACTGCGTCGGGGGACCGGAAGTCAAGCTGCTCGATGTGCCGGAAAATATCCGAGCCAAGGGAAAGGCTCCGGCCGGGCAGGGAAACAGTGACAGCGGAGAGGATCCTGCCGCGGCGCCGGAGCGCGCGGTGGAGGAGAAATTCCATCCAGCGACCGGCTACCAAGCGCGCTGGCACGCCCTCTCCCTGATCGAGAACGGCAACCTGCTCGGCGCGTGGGGTGCGGTCTGCCATCTCGAACGTGTGCCTGGGCAGGAGTGGATTCGGGTCGTCAAGTGGCTGGCTGACTTCGCCTCAGCCAAGCCCCCTGAGGACGATTGCGATCTTGCCGTACTTCTCCAGCCGCGCATGGCGGTGCGCGCAGCGCTGCGTGTCGAGCTGGCACTTCGCGCCGGCGATATACCAAGAGCGGTTCAGGGCACCATGGCGTTTTTCGAGGCGGCGCTGTGGGATCACCTTCTGGAACGATTCGAGCGCTGCGATCGCGCGAATGACCCGAAGCTGCGCCGGTGTTTCAGACTCCGGGACGGTGCAGCACCGCCGGACGAGGAACTGATCAGACGCGATAAGGACTACTCGGACGACAACAGGAAACGCCCGTTCATCAGATCCGTCGTCGGCGGTATCGAAGGGTACCGAATCGATGACAGCATCATCTGCGCAATCAAACTGGCTCAGTACTACCTCAAGCTCGATCATCTGAGGACACTCGGGCAGACGATCGACCGGTGTCGCATCAATGACCTTCGCAACGACGCCGCTCACAACGAGCCCACGGCCGACTTGATGGAAAAAGCACCCGCCTGCATGCAGACCGCCGGGCTCTGGTCAAACTCGAGTCCAGCCAGATTTCTCACTCAGCCCCTCATCCAGAACGTCCTCGAGGAGCTCGGCGTGGCGCGCCCCGAGTTCTTGCTCACGAACCTTCTCGACGAGGTGCGGCGCCGCCTCGTCGCCAGCCCAACACCGTGACCTGGAGGGACGACAAAGCACCTCCCCATCCGCACCTCAGCGGCCTAGTACGGTGCAGCATGGATGCTCCGAGAGGGACCTAGACTGCATGGCTGAATCCAGCCCACTCCCAACGAGGATGCAATGAAAGGTGCGTTGCGGGAGGGGAAGAAGGTGCATACCCCTTATGCTTGTATACGTCGCGCAAGAACGCGCGCATGTCCTGCGAGTTACGCGCTATCCCATCCACGCCCCAAATCCACAACCGTCAGCGCGCACGAGCGCCCGAGCCTCGCGCGCTGGCGGCGCGTGTTTCGCCTGATGGAGGGCTTCGGAGAATGGCTGCAGCTCTCGGTGTTCCAGTGTCGACTGAGCGCGCAGCGGCACGCCGAGCTCATTGCGCTGCTCGATGACATCATTCATCATGACGACGACCACGTGATCCTCATGGATCTCGGCCCGGCCGATCAGGTCACGCCCCGCGTCGTGAGTCTCGGAAAGGACTACACGCCGCTGGAACGCAAACCCGTCGTCGTTTGACATATCAGCCTGCCGGGCGCTCGCGAGAGGTCCTGTGGTGCGTGAAGTCCTGGGAAGCGCTCGCAGATGTGTAGCTCTTTAACAGTTCGGGAAATTTCCTGTTCGAAGGAGCGAACGCCCGCGCCACCGCCCCGCGTTCGCACCCCGTGCCACCACACCGCTCGCATTCCGCTGCGTAAGTCTGCGTGGGGCCGGGGATTTGGAGGGTGGCTGTGATCCACGGCTTAATGCCGTGGCCTCATTGAAGCGCGACGAGCACGTCGAGAATGCCCGCGGCAACGTCGTAGGTGATCCACGGCTTAATGCCGTGGCCTCATTGAAGCCCCTGTTCGTCCGCCGGGGCAGCGTTGGAGTCCGGCTTGTGATCCACGGCTTAATGCCGTGGCCTCATTGAAGCGAGAGCGCATCCGGTCCCTGCACGGGATGCGCGGCGGTGATCCACGGCTTAATGCCGTGGCCTCATTGAAGCAGGAGCGCTGCGCGAGAGCGCTCGTACTGCCGGTTCGGTGATCCACGGCTTAATGCCGTGGCCTCATTGAAGCGCCCAGCGACGCGAGCGTGTGTTCGTTGTCGCAAGTTCGTGATCCACGGCTTAATGCCGTGGCCTCATTGAAGCGTCCTCGCCACAGGCGCGGGCCACAGGGTTGCGGCGGTGATCCACGGCTTAATGCCGTGGCCTCATTGAAGCATGATCATCGGCTTGCCTAGGTCTGGCACGACCTGGGGTGATCCACGGCTTAATGCCGTGGCCTCATTGAAGCAGACTGGCCCTGATCTATTTGGGGCCGGAATACTGTGATCCACGGCTTAATGCCGTGGCCTCATTGAAGCCGATGATTGCGCTCTCAGGGCAGCCGGCCGACATGGTGATCCACGGCTTAATGCCGTGGCCTCATTGAAGCTGGATGGTCGTCTGCTTATTCGAGCCAAAGAGCCCCATGTGATCCACGGCTTAATGCCGTGGCCTCATTGAAGCTTCTTCCGGCGTGGTGCGCCGGTGTGTTGCGTAATAGTGATCCACGGCTTAATGCCGTGGCCTCATTGAAGCCGCGTCGCGCGCCGCCCTCGCCTGAGCAGCCACCGCGTGATCCACGGCTTAATGCCGTGGCCTCATTGAAGCGTTACGAGGGGGCGCACTACGCGGGGAGATATTCCGTGATCCACGGCTTAATGCCGTGGCCTCATTGAAGCGAATCCTACCGGGGGCGCCACTTCCGCAAGCGTGGAGGTGATCCACGGCTTAATGCCGTGGCCTCATTGAAGCCGGGGAGAGACCGATTCGTCAGGCGTGGCAAGCTGGTGATCCACGGCTTAATGCCGTGGCCTCATTGAAGCTTCTTCGTCCTCGACGACACCTTCACCTTGAGCGCGTCGTGATCCACGGCTTAATGCCGTGGCCTCATTGAAGCGCGCGCCTCTTGCTGACCGCCACCCCAGACGGGTGCTCCGTGATCCACGGCTTAATGCCGTGGCCTCATTGAAGCATTCGGAGCGCCATCAAGCATCCCGGTGCGCTCCATCGGTGATCCACGGCTTAATGCCGTGGCCTCATTGAAGCCCGCCTCCTCTATCAGGTGGTGCAGGTAGGCCCGACACGTGATCCACGGCTTAATGCCGTGGCCTCATTGAAGCGCAACCGCCTTTCCGCTCGGCATCATGCGCGAATCCGTGATCCACGGCTTAATGCCGTGGCCTCATTGAAGCTGGCCACACTCGCACGGGACTTCCGAGCGGTACTCGGGTGATCCACGGCTTAATGCCGTGGCCTCATTGAAGCGCGACTTGGAAGTCGGCGTATTTCTCGATCTGGAGGAGTGATCCACGGCTTAATGCCGTGGCCTCATTGAAGCCGAAGTTCATGCGTGGCTCCTTTCGGCCTGCATCTCACGTGATCCACGGCTTAATGCCGTGGCCTCATTGAAGCTCCACGAGGTGATGAATCTCCGTCGCGCGCCAGTAGTGATCCACGGCTTAATGCCGTGGCCTCATTGAAGCCATGACCGTCAGCCGCTT
>Ga0207874_1001512_pt1 | contig 25832 bp, 19 predicted proteins | sample HigsolmetaAR201D_FD_184833 | JGI IMG/M metagenome (GOLD analysis project Ga0207874, IMG submission 184833) | Ionic liquid and high solid enriched microbial communities from the Joint BioEnergy Institute, USA - AR20-1-D (SPAdes) (version 2) ...
ACGTGGAAACGAAGTACTCCCGTTTGCAGCTCAATGTCGGTAATCTTGTAGTCGGGCAGGCCCAGGAGGATCTCTGAGTTGGTCAAAACGTTTCTCCCAGGATTGTTTTATCAACTTGAGATTCCCATGGCCTGCCCCCGCTTTTGATCAAGAGCCAACCAAGATTCGCTCTCCACTAGCGGGGCCTAACCCCGATTCCCTCACTGAACCGCAGATAGCCCAAAGGGTGTCCTTGTCGCCGCAGAGGTCCCTTCTGTATTGACAGAACTGCGACCGAAGAGCCGTCAGAAGAGTCGCTCTTAAGCGGACTTGGGGCTGTTCCCGGCACTGCGGCTTTGGCACCGGGCCTTTCAAAGCCCATATACCGTCCTCGATGCTGCTGTATCGCCGCCAAGCACAGTAACATAAGTTAACCCTTGTGCTCAAGAAAAGTTCGAATGGCTGATTCGTGGGATACACAGGCGGTTTCGTCAGACGTACCGATTAGACTGCCTTCTCAAGATGCGTACGGCATAGATAGTTTTGCAAGAGTGCTTGCACGGAGCATTGCAACGGCCAACGCGTCCGACGGTCTTGTCTTTGCTGTCTACGGTCCTTGGGGTTCAGGAAAGAGCAGTGCCTGCAACCTGATCCTTCATCATTTGCAAGATGAGATCTCGGCAGGACGGCTCGCCGCGGTGACCTTTAATCCCTGGTGGTTCACGCACCAGCAAGGCCTCACGCTTGCGTTCTTTCGAGAGCTCAGCGCATCGATTGGAAAGGACCTGCCGGGGAAAGCAAGGCAGGGAATGGCGTCACTTGGAGCACGCTTGTCTTCCGCGGGACCGCTCCTCGGCAGCATCGCGGCTGCAGCCGGCCTTCCCGGTTCACTAATCGAAAATGTCGCCGCTGCCCTGGGTAAGGCCACTCAGCTTGACCAGACCGTCGAAGAGCTTTACAACGAGATCGCCGCCGGTCTTCGGGGCCAGACGAAAAGATTCCTCGTTGTTATTGACGATATCGATCGGCTCGAAACGGACGAAGCGCTAGAAGTGTTCCGGCTACTCAAGTCTGCCGGACGGCTTCCCAATGTAGTCTACCTTCTGGCATTTGATCGCAACCTGGCCGAGAAGATGCTGTCATCCAGGTTTCCATCCGACGGTCCTGGTTATCTTGAGAAGTTCATTCAAGGCGGCTTCGACCTTCCTTTGCCCGGCCCCCGCGATTTGCAGGAGGGCGTACTTCGCGTTGTCGAGGAGGTCATGGGTCTGCCTCCCGAAGAAAAGGTAACGCGCTTTGGAAATCTGTTCTACGAAGTTTGTGCTCCGTTCCTTCGGTTGCCGCGCGATGCCGTCCGGTTGAGCAACGCGATTCGAGTTTCGTGGCCTGCCGTTCGGGAGAATGTAGATCGAGCAGATTTCCTCGCGCTCGAAGCAATACGGCTCTTCTTGCCGGGCCTACATAAAGCGATTCGCAACCATCCAGGCATGCTTTGCGGACCGGCGAGGGACGACAGTCGTCCCCGCGATGTGGTCGCCCGGGAATATGACGAAACCTTCCTTCGTGGTCTTCCTAGCAGGGAGGCGCAAATAGCCAAACGCGGTCTAATGCGCTTGTTTCCGCGTACCGAATCCGTTTGGTCAAACGTATTTCACAGGTTAGCCGACCAATGGCAGCGCGACCGTTTGGTTTGCTCCGAAGAGCATTTTCCGACGTACTTTTCATTTAGCGTTACAGACGCCGCACCTTCGAAGGAGGAGATTGAGGAAGTAATCGGCTTTGCGAGTGACGCCGCGGTGTTCGCCGCAGCCATGCGCAAGTTTGCTCAACAAGAGAGAAGACGGGGTGGCACACGGGCGGCTCTGATTCTTGATGAGCTTAGGGTGCACGCAAAAGACGTGCCGGAAGGCTCGGTCTCGTCCCTTCTAGAAGGGCTGTTTGCTGTTGTTGATGAAATCGACGTTGAGGCAGACGAGGCGAAAGGTCTTAGTGTACGAGCACGAGACAATGTAATGCGAGTTCATTGGCTGCTGAACACTCTTCTTTATGATAGCTTCGACCAAGCTACCCGTGGAAAGATCATTGAGGAGGCGTGTCGGGGGGCGTCACTCTTCTGGCTCCTCGATATCTCACAGCGTTGTCACGACGACTATCATCCCCGGGAAAGCGAATCCGCCGGACAGAGGGAAGCGCTTGTTCCACGAGAAACTGCAGATCGACTCAGGGCATTTTCGCTCGAGCGGGTCCGCGCCGCCGCCGCTGATGGAAGCCTTATCCATCACCGACGAATCCTGGCGATATTGTTCCGATGGACAGATTTAGCGGGGCATACGGAAGTACGCGCGTGGACCGATCGAGCGCTAGAGAATGATGAGTCCGTCGTCGCCTTCGCTGACAGGGCGGTTCAGACATCGTGGTCGCAGGGGTTTGGATTAGGGGGTTTCGGCGATCTTGTGTCCCGACGTAGCGAGTACGTCGATCTCCAACCATTTGCTCCTTTCCTGGACATCGACCGATTTCGAAGGCGAGTGCAAGAGCTTGCGGCCAGACCGGACTTGCCCGCGGAGTGGCGATCAAAGATCGACCGGTTTCTGCGGACAGCGGAGCGCCATCCTGAAGTCCGACGGCAGCACGCGGAGTAGCTCGTCTCGCCGGCTTCAATTCGTGGCGTCACCCTGATTGTTGGCACTGCAGCTCGGCAGTCACTTTTCTCAAAACCGCGTACCGTCTCGGTCCTGCTGTAATCCAGAACCTTTCACCTCCTGAAATACAGCGAGGCGGCGAGGGGCTAGGATCTAAGGAATGGCTGCCGGGAGCGAAGGGTTTGCTCGCGCCTTGTTACAGGGGCATGAAACTGCCAAGCGGCTCCTCTTTCCGCTGGTTGCGGTTTTGCTGATCGCCGGGGCCATTGCCCGGTTTACGGATCAATTGGAGATCGCGGGGTGGCTCTGGATGGGCGCGACGGCGACAGTCCTGCTGGTGCTCCTCGTCGACGTCGCGTTGAGCCTGCGACGGGGCGAGTTCGGCCTCGATTTGATCGCGGCGCTGGCGATGGCTGGCGCGCTTGTTCTTAATGAGCATCTGGCGGGCATCATCATTGCCCTGATGTTCACGGGCGGCCAGAGCCTGGAGGACTTCGCGCAGCGGAGGGCGAGACGCGAGATGACCGCCCTGCTCAGCCGGATGCCGCGAAGCGCCGCCCGGTACTCGAACGGGGAGTTGCAGGAGGTGCCGCTGGCCGAGCTCGCGGAGGGCGACCGGATTCTGGTGCGCCGGGGCGAACTCGTGCCGGTGGACGGCGTTGTCGAGAGAGGCGTGGCCGTCCTCGACGAGTCCGCTTTGACAGGTGAGGCAATTCCCGTGCGCCGCCTGCCTGGATCGTCTGTCATGAGCGGCTCAACCAACGTCGGCGACGCCTTCGACATTCATGCAACCAGCACGGCTGCCGGCAGCACCTACGCCGGCATTGTCCGGCTGGTCGAAGCCGCTGAGGCAGCAAAGGCTCCCATGGTCCGGCTCGCCGACCGGTATGCGCTGCTGTTCCTCGTCGTGACACTGCTCATTGCGGGAGCAGCCTGGGCGCTCAGCACAGATCCCGTGAGAGGCCTTGCCGTGCTCGTCATCGCCACGCCGTGCCCGCTGATTCTCGCGGTACCGGTGGCGATCATCTCAGGCGTCTCCAGATGCGCGAAGAAGGGCGTCCTCGTCAAAGGCGGAGGCGCACTCGAACAGCTTGCCGGCGTCAGGACTGTTCTCTTCGACAAGACCGGAACGCTCACCGACGGTCGTGCCCGCCTTCTTGAAATCAAGTCCAGAGACGATATCGACTCGCTTGAGCTGCTGCGGCTTGCGGCGTCGCTCGATCAGAGCTCGCATCATGTGGTAGCACAGGCGTTGGTCACCGCTGCTCGCGAACGCGGTCTCCGCCTCGACACGCCGAGTAATGTCCGGGAGCAGCCCGGGTCGGGCGTCGTAGGCACGGTCGGCACGCACGAGGTGGTGGTCGGAGGGTGGCAATTTGTAAAAGCGCACGCGGCTGCCGACGCTGCCCTTGCCCGCGATGTCGAGACGTGGATCCGGCGGGACGGAACGGTCGCCGTCGTTGTGGCGGTTGACGGAAACGTGGCGGGAGTGCTCCTGCTGGCGGATCAGGTGCGGCCGGAGGCGGGCTCGGTGCTGCGGCAGTTGCGTGCCGCTTGTGTCAAACGCATTGTCCTGGTGACCGGCGATCGGGCCGATTTGGCGGAAAGCGTCGCCGCGTTTCTGGGCGTGGACGCAATCGTCAGCGAGACGAAGCCGCAGGATAAGATCGCCGTTGTTGAGGCCGAGAAACCCAACGGACCTGTTCTGATGGTGGGCGATGGAGTTAATGACGCCCCGGCGCTCGCTGCGGCTGATGTTGGCGTTGCAATGGGGGCGCGGGGGGCAGCCGCGGCCTCGGAGGCAGCGGACGCCGTCATTCTGGTCGATCGTTTGGACCGGCTTGTCAGCGCGGTTCGGATTGCTCGCCGCTCGCGCGCCATCGCTTTTCAGAGCGTCTGGGCAGGCATCGGAATGTCGGTGACTGGGATGATTGCGGCCGCTTTCGGTTACCTGGCGCCGGTTCAAGGCGCTCTCCTGCAGGAAGCGATTGACGTGGCGGTCATCCTGAACGCGCTGCGCGCGCTTGGCGGCCCGATTCGCGCCAAAAAGAAGAGTAAGTTGAGCAAGGAGGATCTCCTTGCGCTCGAATCCGAGCACCACGCGCTCGCCGGCGTTATCGATGAGATCCGAGTCGCGGCGGACCGCATACCGCAATTGCCAAAGGCGGACGTCCAGCAGGAGCTCGAGAGACTCGATCAGGCCATACGCGAACGGCTTCTTCCTCATGAACGGCGCGACGACCAGGAGGTCTACGCGCGAATTCGCCAACTGGCGGGCGAACCGGATGCGCTGGCTGGCATGAGCCGGACGCATATGGAGATCCAGCGTCAGGCTCACAACCTGACGGCCCTCCGCAAAGCCTTTACCGAGGACGGACCGAGCGATGAGCAGCGCAGGGAGGCTCAACGTCTCTTGTATGGCCTCGAAGCGATTACCCGGCTGCACTTCGCGCAGGAAGAAGAGATCTACCGGTCGCTGGAGGCGGATTGACTTTCAAGGTGCAGAATCGCCAAACCCGCCGGTAGACAATTGCTTCTTTGCGGACGCACGCGCATCCATTATGTTTGGGCATCCATCATCGCAGCGATGCTCGATTTCGCGCTCTCGCGGACCCGAGGCTCGGGTTCAGCAGCGCCGACAGTAATCGTCATATGGCCTTATTCTCCATCCTGGACCTCGCATTCGTGCCGGAGGGATCCACGCCCGCGCAAGCGTTGCGAAACACGCTCGACCTCGCGCAGCACGCCGAGCGCTGGGGCTATCATCGCTTCTGGTTAGCCGAGCATCACAACATGATCGGAATCGCCAGTTCGGCGACTGCGGTCGTGATTGGATACGTTGCGGGAGGCACGAGCACGATCCGTGTTGGCGCGGGCGGCATCATGCTGCCAAACCACGCGCCTTTGATTGTGGCGGAACAGTTCGGCACACTTGAATCGCTCTATCCGGGGCGAATCGACCTCGGTCTTGGCCGTGCGCCAGGTACCGATCAGCGCACGCTGCAGGCTCTGAGGCGCTCGCCCATCAGCGCCGAAAGGTTCCCGCAGGATGTGCTCGAATTGCAGGCTCTGCTGGGGCCCGTCCAGGAAGGGCAGGCGGTTCAGGCGGTGCCGGGCTCGGGGCTCAACGTGCCCATCTGGATTCTCGGGTCGAGTCTCTTCGGCGCACAGCTTGCCGCTGAACTGGGGCTTCCGTATGCGTTTGCCTCGCATTTCATGCCGGCCGCACTGATGCCCGCGCTCGAAACTTATCGCCGCGAGTTCAAGTCCTCGAAGCAGCTCGATCGCCCCTACACCATGGCAGGAGTTAACGTCTTTGCGGCTGAGACCGACGCAGAGGCGCGTCTGCTCTTTACCTCCGCACAGCAGCAGTTTGCCAATGTCATCCGCGGAACGCACCGGCGCCTCCCGCCGCCAATCGAAGACATCGATCGCTATTGGACACCGGCGGAAAAGGCGCAAGCGTCGGCAATGCTTGCCTGTTCGTTCGTTGGTTCTCCGGAAACTGTTCGGAGAGGACTAAGCGAATTTATCGAACGGACTGGCGTTGATGAAATCATCATCGCTTCGGCGATTTATGACCATGCGGCCCGGCTTCGCTCGTATGAAATCGTGGCCGAAATGTTCATCAAAAGAGGCTATTCCGGCCCGATGACCAGCGCTTGATGCGGCAGCGCGTCGGAACGATCAAGGTACCTGCCGCCGGAACCGGAGCGCTTGAATTACCGGACGCCCGTGATAGTCGAAGAACACTTGCCGGTCTGATACCACATAGCCGAAGGACCCAGCGACCTCGTTCAACCGCCGGTTTACCTCGGGGAACATTTCATTCCCGTCGACGAACCCAAGGAAGATGGGATCGTTTTCAAAGATCTCAGCGAGGCCTTCGGCCGGAGGAGTTGTGTGTACGGGCGTGTACCGCAATCTGATTTGTCCGGCAGTCAGGAACCGCAGGTTATCCCAGAGCCCCCAATCGTAAACATCGATGTAGGGTACATCCATCTTGTTTAAGGTCTCGGCAGCGGGGGAGATCGCTTCAGTCCAGGTAGGCTTCCCGCCGTTTCGAATCAGGTGGGACAGGTAGGTAGAGGTAACCAGCAGATTGGACGTTACGGCCGCAGCTACGGCCAGAGGCGCCAGAAGCGGTCCTCCCAGCCACCGGATCCGTGAGATAGCAGCGAGGATAGCCGCTGGAGCCATCAGCAGAACGGGCCACAGAAGGATCGTATGGTGGACACCCCCGCCGGTTCCGCGGACCAATAGCATCTGAAGCCAGGTCGCCAAACAGAAGAGGAGTGAGAAGAGCACGGCGGTCTTGGCTGGTGTTTTCCACACTGCGGGGAGCAGAAGAGCACAGGCAAGGAGGAGATAGCCGGAGAGCGTTCGTCGCGGTCGCTTTATTGCATCATTGAACGAGACAACGGCCTTCTCGATTGGATTGGTAGCGCCGCTTCCGGCTGCCTCAGAATCTTCTCGACAGAAGAAGCCAAAGAGCCCGGAGCCCTCAATCGTAATTCTCAGGACTTGAGCCTTATTCCCGATCGCTGGGCGCTCGACCGCGGTGTTCTCTCGAAACGTGATCCAGCCGTTCTCAACGTTATAGTCCAGAAAAGGGAATGCCCCTGCGCAAAACGACAAGATCGCCACGACGACGTTGCGAAGGCGGAGGGTCTTTCTCAGGTGATGCGGGAACACAGCAGCTGTGGCGATCGTCAGGCTGAGGATGGACCAGAGGAACAGAGCCTTATCCCACACACCCAACCCGAGCAGCAGGAAGCCGGCAGCGAGAAACAGATGGCGTCCCCGTTGGTAGAAATGAACCAGCGCGACCATCGCGGCGAGCAGACACACGTGCTGAAGAACGACCGGTCCCCAATCATACCGCGCGGTGAATAGGTACGAAGGATCTGTTGCGAGCAGGATCGCTCCGATCAATGCGGCTCTCTGGTCGAGCGTCCGTGCGAGAAGGTGAAAGAACAGGCAAATGGTTCCAGCCGTCAGCAGGACAGCAGGCACGCGAAGCGTCAGAGCAGACGGCCCGAATAGGGCGACTACTGGTTTCCACAGCAGCGCCTTGAACGAGCCGAGATAGCTCATAAGCATGGGAGGAAAGTTCGACCCAAATAAGCCTTCTGTAGCGGCTATCGGAAAGATGGCTCCCGTTATGATCGCCTCGTCGGTTTGAATGCCAGGGCGGTCCAGGAAAGCCAGGCCTGTCAGCAGAAAGAGCGCAATCGAGATGAGAAGGCCCGCCACGGGCAGGGAGCGTGAGGACATCCACCGATCATCCTACCCGTTGGGGCACAAAGAAGCAGTTGGTTTGAAATCGCGTACGTACCAACGGTACCAGTGCCGTGATGCTCGGACTACAGCAAACTCGCGGACTGCATCAGCTGGCGCGCGAAGTTGAGATCATGGCGCAGGAGTGCAACGAACCGATCTCTGGGAATGTCGAGCACCTGCTTGCCTGCGTGCGCGCCGCCCAATTCGGGATACTCGAAGTGCATTTGAACAGGACCGTGGAAGTTGACGGTCTTGAGGATGGAAAAGAACTGCGCAAACTTCACCATGCCTTCACCGAGCGGCGCCCAGCGTATCTGCCACTCGCCTTTGGCGTTCCTCTCCCAGCGAAAGTCCTTTAGTGCGACGCCGTGCATGTAAGGCGCGACCAGCCGCGCGCTGTTGATCCAGCCGCCGTAGCCGCCTTCAATCGTTGCGTGGGCGATGTCGTAGTTGACGCCCACCCACCGGGTATCGAGATCGGAGAGCAGGATGTGAAGGTCCCAGATGGAGGCTCCCACCTGACGGAGTCCGGAGTGGGTGTGATACATCGCCTTCATTCGGTACTCGGCGTTCATCGCTGCAAGTTCTCGAACTCGAGGCTTATAGTCGGAGAGCTGCGCAATGATGTCGCGCTTGTCGTCCAGCCGGAAGCCGCCCCAGCGATAGTGATGGATGCCGAACTTGCTGCCTGTGCGTAAAATCGATTCCGCGTGGGGGGTGGAGACGTCGACGATGCCGGTTGTGATCATCTCAACACTGAGGCCGGCCTTGCGAATAATCTCGACTGCCTTGGGCAGATCGTCGGCGACTCGTTCAGGCAAGACGTGACCGCCCGGCCGAACGGTGAGATCGACTCCGTCGAACCCGATCTCTTTGATGAGCGACGCCATCTCCTCGTAGCCCGCCCAATGGAAATGCTTCGAGAAGGCGGAAATTTTCAGCTTCCCTTGGTCGCTGGCAGCCGCCTTTTTGGGGATGAGGGAGGCTGCCGCGGCGCCCACAACGTTCGTCAGCCATTCTCGCCGGCTCTGATCCCTATGTCGCCTCATGTCGAGTACCTTTCCAATACTGTACATCCGGCGGGCGTGCGTTAGCGCTCCGTCTGCAGGATTGAATAAACCAGCGGCTTGACTTGAGTTAGATACAATGCCGCATGACACGGATGCTTTCCCCGCAGGGCAGATCTTGATAACAGACGGAGGGCGAGCTTGATTCGGGAACGTTAGCGATCTGTCCTATGGGTCCCGTGTCTGTATCCGCATCGGTCTTTATTAGCAGAACTCGTGGGAGGAGAGCCAATATGGGCAGGCCGACAATCCTGCTGGCAGATGATCACGAGCTTGTCGCGGAAGGGCTTCGCAAACTGCTGGAACCCGACTTCAACCTGCTCGGAGTCCTCACTGACGGCGCCCTCGCGGTCCGGGAGGCCTTACGGCTCCGGCCTGACATCATCCTATTGGACATTTCGCTGGGCGGTAAGAACGGCATCGAGGTAGCGCGAGCCATTCGTGCAAAGTGGCCGAAAGCGAAGATTGTTTTCGTTACGATGCAATCTTCTCCTGTCTACGTAGCCGAGGCCCTTCGCGTCGGGGGACTCGGCTACGTCCTCAAGCAGGCGGCGGCGGGTGACCTGATGGCGGCGATCCGCTCTGCGCTCGCCGGACAGGTCTTCATCAGCCCTCGGTTACGGAGCAAGGATCTCGGGGTGCGCGGCTCGGAACGCGACGCAGCGGGACTGACGCGCAGGCAGCGTCAGGTTCTCGAACTGGTAGCACACGGGAAGACCAGCAAAGAGATCGCCGCTCTGCTGCATATCTCACCGAAGACTGTGGAGTTCCACAAACTCTCGATGATGAGACATCTGAGCTTACACAACAATGCGGAATTGATCCGCTACGCCATCGAGCAGGGCATCGTGGACTGGCGCCCGCAGTGAATCAGCCTAACTTGTATGGCGGCCGGTACTTGTAATGGAGAAACTCGTTTGCTTTCGGGTAGTTTGTAAAGCGCTCCGCTGCCGCATCCCATTCCAGCATGTGGCGGGTCTTATGAGCGATGTTTCCGATCAAGGTGGCCGAGGTGGAAAGGTGGCCAGTCAGGATATCCGCGTTGCACTTGGCGCGTGACTTGATGCAATCCAGGAAATTCCGCGCATGGCTAAAGGTGTCATACGCAGCCGTTCCCTTCCCTGCTTTAGGCTCGATCACCGGTTTGCGCTTCGCGGCTTGAGCGCCTTCACGGTACACAGGATTTCCATAACCCTTGCCGCCCGCATAGCCAGTTGGAAAATCGCTCACGGGTTCCGGAACAATCTCCCAGCTCGAATTCCGGACGTACATCGTACCCTTCGTGCCCCGAAACTCAATCTCCGAATTCTTCAGATCGCCGGGCGCGCCGTTGCCGTTGCTTTGAGTGAAGGTTACGAGCGTCGGACCTTCGAACTCCCACAGAACCTCCAGCGTGTCCGGTATCTCGCGGTTGTCCTGGATGCCGGCATAACGGCCTCCAATCGCAGTCACGGCTTTCGGAGAACCCAGATCGAGGAACCAGCGAATCACATCGATGAAATGGACGCCGAAGTTCGTCAACTGCCCGCCAGAGTAGTGATAGAACCAGCGGAAGTTGTAGTACATGCGATTGGGGTTGTACGGCACTTTGGGCGCTGGCCCCAGCCACAGGTCCCATTCCTCCTCCGACGGCGGCGGTCCCTCCGGTACATTGCCGAGACCAATCGGCCACTCGTTGCGGATGTGGAAGGCACGGGCCATCGAAACCCGGCCAATCGCGCCGGAGCGGATCGCATCCGCGGCCTCAAAGTAGGATCGCCAGGACCGCCGGTTTGTACCGACCTGAGTCACGCGTTTGGTGAGCTCCGCCACCTCCACCATGCGGCGTCCTTCATACACCGTCAGGCTGAGAGGCTTTTCGATGTAGACATCCTTACCCGCATTGCAAGCGTCGATGCACATCAGCGCGTGCCAGTGATCGGGAGTGGCGATCACAACTGCATCCACATTCTTGTCTTCGAGCAGCTTCTTATAGTCCTTGTAGCGCTGCGGATTCCCGCGGGACTTCCGGGCAGCGAGATCAAGGTAGTCATCGCGAAGATCGCAGATGGCGACAGTTTGCTGATCAGCGTGTTCGAGGAAGGCGTCGTGGACCTGATCCCCCCGGTTGCCGAGGCCGATATATCCCAATCCCACACGGTCGTTCGCGCCAAGGATACGGTTGTAGCTTGCCGCCGTTGCAGCAGCGAGAGTCTGTCCAAACTTACGCCGGCTTACGTTGTTCATTGAGATCCTCCTTATTGGCGCTGCGGCTTGAACTCCTTCAATCGATCGGCTCTCACGCTCTGCTCCCAGGAGGCGAGCTTCGCTCGCATGCCAGCCGCGATCCCGGCATTCTCTTTGATCACGTTCCGCCTTTCCTGAGGATCGCGCGAGAGATCGTGCAACTCCTCCGTACCGGCATCATATACATATTTCCAGTTGCCCTGCCGGACTGCCTTTCGGGTGACACTGCCACGCCGGTAGCGCCAAAAGACGGTGCGCTCGTACGGCTGGCGAGCGCCCGTAAGAATGGGAAGCAGGTCGTCACCATCAAAGCGGGGCGGCCGGCGCGGCATGACTCCGGCTGCACGGAGCAGCGTCGGAGCGAGATCCATCGTCAGGGCTACTTGTGGTGTCTCGCTGCCTTCTCGAATCCGCCCGGGCCACCTCACGTGCAGGGGCACGCGTATCCCTCCTTCCCACAAAGAGCTCTTCCGCCCGCGATATGGAGCGTTGCGGCCATTTGGATCGGCGCCATTGTCGCTTGCGAACACCACGATCGTGTTTTCCGCTGCTCCCGTTCGTTCCAGTTGTTCGAGCACGTCGCCGATGCGCCGGTCCATATGCTGAACCATCTTACAGTAGGTGGGCCTGTGGAGATTCCGATGCGGGGCTGTTCCCGTTTTCGCGTCGAAGTCTTCGGCAGCCTGGATGGGGGTGTGCGGAGCGGTGAACGGCAAATACAGAAAGAACGGAGCGGTACGCCGGAGTTTCAGCCAGTCGATCACGGCATCGGCGAAAAGGTCGGTCAGATAGCCGCTTCGGTCCACTTTGCGGCCGTCTTCGTAAAGCTGCGTCTTGCCCAGACCTTCACCCTGCTCTTCATGAGTGAAGTAGTCGGCGTTGCCTCCCAGGATTCCGAAGAACTTCGCAAAGCCGTGCTTGTCAGGCCAAAACTTGTCGAGGTACCCGAGATGCCACTTCCCGAAGCATGCCGTGTCGTAGCCGGCCTCTCGAAATAACTGTCCCAGGGTGCGTTCGGATGCAGGCAGCCCCAGTTCGCCACGCTCCTGGAGCCACGCGGCTTCGTCGTATCGCCCTATGTTGTTGACGCCGATCGCACACTCCAGCCCGCCCACACGGTGCTGGTACCTACCGGTCAGCAGAGCGCAGCGCGTGGGCGTACATTCGGGTGCGTTGGCATAGGACTGACTAAAGCGCATGCCTTGACGGGCGAGAGCGTCGATGTGCGGAGTACGGATGTCCGGGCACCCGTTTACGCTCAAGTCCCCCCAGCCGAGGTCATCTGCCAGGATCAGAAGTACGTTAGGCCGCCGGAGCTGTCCAACGAGAGCTGGTGCGCCAGCCAGGGTTGAGAGAAACTGTCTGCGGTTCACTTTTTCTCCTTACACACGACGACGCCCGTTGATTGTAAACGATCGCCCGCAGTGGCTTGCAGAAATGACATTGTTTGCCACAATTTCCGGCGGAATCCTACCCAGCGACAATTGACAGCAAGCACTTTGGAGAATAAAGTACTCTTCAGCAGCTGGTAATCGCAGGAGCCTCCTGACGAGTATCAGTGGCATTTCCATGTGTCGTACCGGTTTCGTTGACGAAAGGAAGAGGAATATGTCGAGGCGAGGGATGTCAGCCTGGCTCCTGCCGGTCTTTGTGCCGATCGGCCTGCTGTTATTGCTGGCGGCGCTTTGGGTTTTCAACAGCCTCACTGCGGCGCCCGTATATTCGGACCCGGCGAGCGTGTCGAGCGTAACATCTTCGGCGCCGTCGCCAAAGTGGGGCGGGGCTGTGGAGACGGCGCAGCGGATCGTGCGCGCTAGTATCGTCGAGCAGAATCTGCCGGGAGTTTCGGTGGCGGTTGGGATCGATGGTGAGATTCTGTGGGCGGAAGCGTTCGGGTTTGCGGATCTCCTGAGCAGGGAGCCGGTCACGCCCAATCATCGGTTCAGTCTCGGAACTGCTTCTACGGTGCTTACTTCGGCTGCCGCTGGTCTGCTCCTTGAGAAAGGCCAGCTGAAGCTCGACGACGAGATTCAGACGTACGTACCCGCCTTTCCCAAGAAACAGTGGCCTGTGACACTGCGCGAACTCATGGCCCACACAGCCGGGCTCCCCCTCGATGGAAACGATGAGCTGCACACCAGGCACTGTGATCAGCCGGCGGAAGCGCTGCAGTACTTCGCGGAACGTCCGCTGCTGTTCCAGCCTGGGACCCAATACGGCTATTCGAGCTACGGATGGATTCTGGTGAGCGCAGCGATCGAAGCCGCCGCCAACCAGCCGTTCCTCGCGTTCATGCGCGAGCAGGTCTTCGATCCACTGGGGATGCACGATACGGCCGCTGCCCCCAGCCCGGACCCTGCCGTGATAGAAGGCGAAGACGCTCCAATATTCACATTGATACGGGAATTGATCTACGACCCCAAGGCGAGGCACGGCGTCCCCAACTCCCCGACGCCGCCACCGCAGGGCCATGTGACATCCTACGTCCCAAGGTTCAGTTCGGATCCGAACAACGGCATACGGATTATGCGTCCCGTTGACTACTCTTGCTACGCCGGGGCCAGCGTATTCGCTTCCACTCCATCTGACCTTGTGCGCTTCGGGATGGCGATTCAGAGCGGCAAACTTCTGAAGCCCGCCACAGTCGAACTACTCCAGACGCCGCAGCGGCTGGCTTCAGGCGAGGAGACGGGTTACGGTCTTGGCTGGCGAGTCAAGACCGTCACGCTGGGGAGCAAGCAAGCGCGCGCGATCGGCCACGACGGGGAATCGCTGGGCGGGAGGGTGGCATCTCTGTTGACGTTTCCGGATAACGGGATTGTTGTAGCCGTGACGTCGAATATTGCCTACACGGACACGTTCTCGCTCGGGGTAAAAATTGCGCAAGCCTTCGCGGAACGATGATCCGTAGGCGGGCTGGTCGATGAAGGGGTTGCGCCGGTCCCGCGCTCGCCTGTACTCTGCAACGAAGGACGGAGACAATGCCTCGGAAGACATACGATGTTGTCGTTGTAGGGTCGGGGGCTGCGGGCGGCACATTATCGGCTCGCCTGGCTCGAAAAGGCGTCACCGTTGCGGTTGTGGAAGGAGGCCCGCGGGTCAACACCAGCACGGACTTTAACACGCACGCGCTGCCGTTCGAATTCGCCAATCGTCACATTCCGACCATGCGGCCCGGCAAGGAAGGCTTTGACACCGAGCGAAGCCGCGGCCTGGGCGGAAAGACGATGCTCTGGAATGCAGTCGCGTTCCGCTTCAGCCAGCGCGATTTTAAAGGGCGATCGATTGATGGTGCCGGCGAGGACTGGCCCATCAATTACTCTGACCTCGAACCTTACTACGCAAGCATTGAGCGCGAAATCGGTGTTTGCGGAAATCTGGATCATCTCAAGGATCTGCCCGACGGAATCTTCCTTCCTCCTGTCCCTTTCAAATGCAGCGACGTGATCGTCGCGCGTGGCGCCGCCAAGCTTGGCGTGAAGGTGATTCACGTTCGTAAGGCCACACGGACGACGCCCGCGGGCGCCCGTCCAGCCTGCCACTATTGCGGAAATTGCATGGCGGGGTGCGATGTGGTCGCCAAGTACAACTCCTACGACGTGCATATGGCGCCCGCAGCCAGAACCGGCAACCTGGACTTCTTCCCTGACTCGGTTGTTCGTGAGGTCGTCGTGTCGAAGGAGAACCGGGTTACAGGTGTCCGTTATGTCAACCGCACGACACTCGCGGAAGGGGAAGTTCACGGGCGGGTGGTCGTTGTTGCGTGTGCCTGTGTACAGAGCGTTGCGCTGCTTCTGATGTCGAAGTCACGTCTCTACCCCACGGGCCTCGCTAACTCGAGCGGGCACCTCGGCAAGCACTTTATTCCGCATTTCACCGGCGGAGTCGAGTGTTTTCTCACTAGCCTTATCGGAAAGGCTCCCGTTAACGATGAGGGCTTTCTCGATCACGCCTATGTCCCCTCCTTCATGCACGAGCGGAAGCGGGATTATGCGCGAAGCTTCGGCATTCAGTTCAACTACCAGAATCGGCGCTCGGTAGGTTGGGCTCGTTCGATTAAGGGCATGGGCAAAGCGTATAAGGAAGCGGTGAAAGAGCGCTATCCGGCTTTCCTGACCTTCTCACCCTACGGCGAGATGCTGCCGAATCCGGAAAGCTACATCGATCTTGATCCGGAGAAAAAGGACAAGTTCGGCCTTCCCCTGGCGCGCCGCCATGTGAAATGGGGTGAAAACGACCGGAAGATTTTCGAGGACATGACGCGCTGGTCGGTCGAGATTTTGAGGAGTGCCGGAGCGGAGATCCTTTCGGTGAGTCATGAGCCGCGGACCAACCATGAATTGGGCGGCTGCCGTATGGGATCGGATCCAAGGACTTCCATCGTCAACTCTGACTGCCGTACTCATGACGTCGAAAACCTGTACGTCGTGGATGGCAGTGTTTTTCCTTCCGCATCGGAGAAGAATCCGACGCACACCATCATGGGGCTTGCAGCGCGGGCCGCAGATCACATTGCAGATCGATTGAAGAGGAGGGAAGTCTGAATGGCGGATGAACACGAGAGCCGCAGGGAAGCCCTGAAGATCATTGGGGCGATCAGCGTGACCTGTGCCTTCCCGTTCAGCGCGGACGAGCTATACGGGCAGCACACTCATTTGGTTCAGGTGCAACCGGCAGCACAGACCGGGCCAAAGTTCTTCCAGCCCGACGAGTTTCGCCTGATCTCGCGTATCGCGGACCTCATCATCCCGCGCACGGACACTCCCGGCGCCTCTGACGCTGGCGTGCCGCTGTACATCGACATGGTCGTCGCCTCCAATGAGAGGCAGCAGCAGGTGTACCGGCAAGGAATCGCGTGGCTGGAGCGTGCGAGCCGCCAGAAGTACAACCGAGCTTTCCTCGAGCTTACCGAGGAGCAGCAGTACGCGCTGCTTGAGCCCTTGTGCGACGCCGCTGACCGGGGAGAGGCAAAGAGCGAAGGCGAACGCTTTTTTGCGAGCATAAAGAGTATGACCGCCGATGGCTACTATACGTCGAAGACTGGGCTCATCGACGAGCTGGGCTATCGCGGGAACACCGTGCTGCCGCAGTTTCCGGAGTGCACGCACGAGCACTGAGGAGGAGCTTCCAGGGAGATGGCCGGGAGGGAATTTCGCGCTCTGCTGTTGGAGGAAAAAGAGGGCAAAGCTGTAGCATCGACGCGAAACCTTACGACGGAAGCTTTGCCTGAGGGGGACGTGCTCGTTCGCGTTGCCTTCTCCAGCCTGAACTATAAGGATGCGTTGGCGGTGACCGGCCGGGGCAAAGTGGTGCGCCGGTATCCGATGGTCCCCGGCATCGATCTCGCTGGCACAGTAGAGGAATCGACCGTCCCGGACTTTAAGGCCGGCGATCAGGTCGTTGTGACGGGATGGGGGCTCGGCGAGCGCCACTGGGGCGGGTACTCGCAATTCGCGCGCCTGAAAGCAGACTGGCTTTTGCCGCTGCCCGACGGCATGAGCCTGAAGCACGCGATGTCCTTCGGTACTGCGGGACTCACAGCGATGCTCGCTGTCATGGCTCTCGAAGAGCACGGCCTTTCGGTGAATGAGAAGAGACCCGTCGTGGTGACAGGGGCAGGAGGCGGGGTCGGCAGCATGGGGGTTGCGATCTTGAGCCGCAAAGGTTATTGTGTTGCCGCATCGACGGGCCGCCCTCAACTGCACGAGTATTTGCGCGAGCTTGGAGCAGTGCAGTTGCTCGACAGGCAGGAGCTTGCCTCCGATTCGGGCAAGCCGCTCGAAAGCGAGCGGTGGGGAGGCGCCATAGATACCGTGGGCGGCAAGACTCTCGCCGGACTTCTCCGCAGCATGGCGTACAACACGTCAGTTGCGGCATGCGGACTCGCCGGCGGAGCTGAATTCTCGACGACAGTTTTCCCCTTCATCCTCCGCCGCGTGAATTTGCTCGGCATAGAATCGGTAATGTGCCCGCAGCAGCGGCGGCAGGCAGCCTGGAACGAGCTCAAGCAGATTCCTTCCTCTCTAGTCGAGATGATGACGACCGTTGTACCGCTGTCGGAGATCCAGCCCTGGTGTGAGCGCATTCTTGCAGGCCAGGTCCGCGGCCGTGTCGTGGTCGACGTGTGGGCTTAGATAGACGCCACCTATCGTGGCCGCTTCAGCAGCTCCCAAGCATGCAGTGCGGCCCTTCGTTCCTGGCTTCTTCCTAAAACAACGACCATGGCCGAAAATGGCCAGTCTGACCGCCTCGCTTGATTCATACTGAAACCATGAAGCTGGAGGCGGAGATCTGCTATCGCGCAGTGGAAGCTCGCGATGCACGTTTTGATGGACGCTTCTTTACGGCTGTTAAGACCACTGGCATCTTCTGCCGCCCTATCTGTCCGGCCCCAACACCGAGGCGCAGGAACGTCGAGTTCTTTCCAAGCGCCGCTGCGGCCGCTGCTGCAGGTTATCGTCCGTGCCTCCGCTGCCGGCCCGAGGTCGCTCCCTTCAGTGCTGCCTGGAACGGTACCGCTTCTGTTGTCAAAAGGGCGCTGCGTCTGATCGAAGCGGGCAAGGCGCACCGCCTCCCCGATCAGTTGGGCATCAGCGAACGCCATCTTCGCCGCCTGTTTCAGCAGCACCTGGGCGCGTCGCCAAAGGAAGTGGAGCTGATGCATCGAGTCCTGCTTGCCAAGCACCTGATTTCTTCCACCACTCTTCCTCTTACGGAGATCGCCTTCGCCTCGGGTTTCACGAGCGTGCGCCGCTTCAATGAGGCAGTTCGCAAGGTCTACCGATGCAATCCCACGGAAATCCGCCGCAGTACGATGGCTCCGCCGTCTTCCGGCATCCGGCTCAAGCTCAGCTACGTTCCCCCGTACGACTGGAATCGCTTCGCAGCTTTCGTTGCACCGCGTATCATCCCCGGCCTCGAGTCGATCGAGGGGAGAATTTATTGCCGGACACTGCGGCTGCCCGAAGGGCCTGCGCGGATTAACGTCGAGTTCTTGCCGGACGAGCATGCGTTCGGACTGTCGCTCGAACTTCCGAAGCTCTCTTCAGTGCGGGATGTGGTGGAGCGCGCCCGGTGCTTCTTTGACCTTCGCTGTGATCCCAATGCGGTATACAGGCACTTGAGAAGGTTTCTCCGTGTCTCTCCCGGACTTCGCGTTCCGGGTGCTTGGGATGTCTTTGAGATTGCCGTGCGGGCAGTCCTCGGCCAGCAGGTTTCAGTGAAGGCTGCAACGACATATGCGCGACGCCTGGTTGACCGGTTCAACGGCTTCGCCACCCCGGAAGAACTTGCTGCAGCGGATTTATCCGGGCTCGGACTGATGCCGCGACGGTGCGAGACGCTAAAGCGACTGGCGGATGTAGCAGCGGCTGCCGAGAATCTGCCGCCGGAGGATTTCATCGCGAGGCTGTCCGGGATTCCCGGCATCGGACCGTGGACCCTCCAGTACATCACGCTTCGAACGGGGAATCCGGACGCCTTCCCGTCCGGCGACCTGCTATTGAAGGCGTACGGCTCAGCGGAGGAATGGCGGCCCTGGCGGGCTTATGCGGCGATGGCCATCTGGACAGGAGGAGTAGCAAGGTGAATCGATTCTGGTATCAGGAGCGGAAGTCGCCAATTGGTACGATTCTGCTTGCCGGGGACGAGGATACGCTCGTTGCGCTTGACTACATCGGTTACCGCAGCCGGATGGAGCGCCTGCTTGCAGCGCGGTTCGGAGATTACCATCTTTCGCCTGGACGAGCCCCTGCAGCAGTCGAAAACTGGCTCGATGCCTATTTTGCAAGCCGGTGGTGGGAGCTTAATGACATTCCTGTCCGTCTCGGCGGTACGGCGTTTCAAGAACGGGTCTGGACCGCGCTCCGGCAGATTCCTGCCGGCGAAACACGCACCTACGGGCAATTGGCGGAGGCAATCGGCAATCCGAAGGCAGCCCGGGCAGTCGGACATGCGAATTCGTTGAATCCGGTCGCCATTGTCGTCCCGTGCCATCGCGTCATTGGGGCGGGCTTACGGCTGACAGGATATGCGGGAGGATTGGAGCGGAAACAGTGGCTCCTTGAGCACGAAAAGGGTGCGATTGGCGGGAAACCTCGATAAGGTACGGGCCCGCGGAGAGGCAGCATCTGATGTTACTCTCGCAATCGAAGCGTGCCAACCAGATCCCGCACGTGTCCGATGCCCTCCTCTACTAAGAAATTGTCGAGCTCTCTGGCGATCCGGAGAGGGGAGGCTGGATCCCAAAAATTGGCCGTTCCGACCTCGACGGCGCTCGCTCCCGCCACCAGAAATTCGGCTGCGTCTTCGCCTGTACGAATTCCGCCGAGGCCAATGACGGGGATTCGGACGGCCTGCGCGGCTTCGTAGACGAGCCGCAGAGCGATGGGCTTGATTGCAGGTCCGGAAAGTCCTCCGAATCCAGCGCCGATCCTGGGGCGGCGCTTCCTGGCGTCGATTGCAAGGGAAACAAAGGTATTGACCAGCGAAATCGCATCGGCGCCAGCCTCTTCCGCTGCCCGTGCGAGGGGCTCAATCCGAGACACGTTCGGGGAGAGCTTGGCGATCAAGGGCCGCCGGGCGACTTTTCGAACGCTTTCTATGAGCTGGGCGAGAAGCGCCGGATCGCTGGAGAAAAAAATTCCGCCGTGCTTTGTATTCGGGCAGGAGACGTTCATCTCATAGCCTGCCAGGCCGTCTGCATCCTCGAGAACGCGGACAACCTCCACATAATCCTCGGGAGCATAGCCGAACACATTGGCAAACACAGCGGTCTTCAATGTGCGGAGCGTGGGAAGCTTCGTAGCGACAAATTCGCGAACGCCGATATTCTGCAGGCCGATCGAGTTGATCATGCCCCCCTCAGCTTCCCAAATCCTCGGCGGCGAGTTCCCTGCCATCGGCTCCCGGGAGAGTCCTTTTACGATGATCCCGCCCAGCGAATTCAGGTCGACCAGATGAGCGAATTCGACGCCGTATGCATAGGTTCCCGAGGCTGCCAGGACGGGATTCTGAAGGGGAATGCCGCACAGATTTACGGCCAAACGGCTAGACATTCGCGCCTTTAGTTTACCATTTAGTACAGAGTTCCCTTCAGTGACTCGATAAGAATAATGCTGGTATCGTTTGGCGAAATGCGGGGTAAACTGCTTCTTGTGGCTTCGGCTGAGGTCTTTGACCGATAGGTATTTACGGCATTCCGGGTAACCATAGGATGAGGGTCTGACGGGGAATATGCGACAGGACGACCGCCCCCGGCCAGCGCGCTCGCTGGCGACGAAGTTCTCTGTCTTCACGGTCATGCTCGTCCTGTGGGTCGCGGTGACAATCATCGCGTACGATCTTCGTCAAAACGCCTTCGACCCGACCAAGGGCATCATTCTTTGTCTTGGCATCCTGCTGGTAGCCGCGGTGATTGCCCGTTTCACCATCCGCCTCCTGGTTCGCCCGCTCACGCTGTTGAGGGAAGGCATCATTTCGGTCCGTGAAGGGCGCCTGGAACCGATCCAGTTCAGCCGGACGGGAGATGAAATTGAGTTCCTTGGCGAGAGCTTCAACCAGATGATTGCCGATCTGGCAGCGTCGCAGCGCGAAATTCGCCTGCACCAGGAGTCGCTGGAAAAGCGGATTCAAGATCGGACAGAAGCCCTCGAAGAGGCAGTGCAGCGAGCTCAGGCCGCCAGCCAGGCCAAGAGCGAATTCCTGGCCAACATGTCGCACGAGCTCCGGACGCCGATGAGCGGAATCCTCGGCATGATCGACATCGTGCTCGATAGCGACTTGACGCCGGAGCAGCGTGACCAGCTCGAGACGGCGCAGCGATGCGCGAACTCCTTGCTCGCGCTGCTGAACGATATCCTCGATCACTCGAAGATTGAGGCCGGCAAGATGATCCTCGAGCGCGTCCCGTTCGAGCTCGACCGGCTGATTGACGATTGCATCAAGTCGCACCAGCCTCACGCGCGTCAGAAAGGCATCGTGCTGAATTGCAGGATATCGCCGAAAATCCCGCGGGAGGCCGTTGGCGATCCGCTCCGCCTGCGCCAGATTATTGCCAATCTGTTAAGCAATGCTGTGAAGTTCACTGAGAGCGGATCCGTGACGCTCGATGTGGATGCCGCCGAACACCCGGCGCCCGGCCGGTTCGATCTGATTGTCGAAGTGCGGGATACGGGCGTCGGAATCACTCCCGAAAACCTCCCCAAAATTTTCGAAAAGTTTACGCAGGCCGATGGCAGCATCAGCCGCCGCTATGGCGGAACGGGCCTTGGACTGGCAATTGCCCGCCGGCTGGTCGAGATGCAAGGTGGCGACATCAGCGTGGAGAGCAAGGTGGGGGTAGGAAGCACATTCCGCGTTGTCCTGCCTTTGGGGATCGTCGCCAGTCACTCGGGGAAAACTCTGGAACCGGCTCCGAGCGAGCTTGCCGCGGTTGTCGAACCGGACGGCCAGCAGCGGCAGCGCCAGATTCTCGTAGTGGAAGACAATCTCGTTAATCAGAAGGTCATTACGGCCATCCTGAAGAAGCGCGGCTATGAATCGGTGATCGCTCCCAACGGGAGTGAAGCAATCGAGCTCCTGCGCCAAAGGGATTTTGACGTCGTCCTGATGGATGTTCAGATGCCGGTGCTAGACGGCCTGGAAGCGACGCGGCTGATCCGTCAGAATCCGCGATGGCGTCACCTTCCGATTATTGCCATGACCGCGCATGCGATGACCGGGGATCGGGAGCGGTGCCTGGCGGCGGGCATGAACGGCTATATCGCAAAGCCGGTAAATCCAAGCCACCTGATCTCGACCGTCGAGAGCTACCTGAACAAGGTGGATGTCGAGCTTCCAGCGAGCGTGGAGGATACAACTCCGCCGATTGACGAGGAGCGTGCCGCCGAGCTAGGCGATAACCGTCCGAGGCTTATGACGGGCATGCTGCAGCTATTCCTGCAGATCGCGCCGGAGCGGGTGCATAAACTGAAGTCTGCCGCCAACCGTAGGGATCATCGCACACTGTTGTCGGAGGCTCAGAATCTGCGCAACGCAGCCACTCGAATTGCCGCGAGCCACGTGGCGGACTGCGCCAGCGGACTCGAGGAAGCGGCCTCGCGCGGCGACGTTGAAAACGCCAAATTCTGGATCACGCGGCTGGAAACGGAACTCGAGCGTCTACTCCGTCACGTAGAGCTGCAGAAAGCCGGGTGATAGAAGAAGCGGCCTTGATTGCCTACTGATGCGCGGAGTAAGGAGCTTGCGGCGGATTTAGCCTGATTACCACAGTCTTTTCTTCCTCATTGATGTCAAAGGTCTCGCCAAAGGTCTGATAGTTCTTTGCGATTACCTGGATGAGGACTTTGCCCTGCGGAATCGGCGGTATTTTCGCGACCCCGTCCTGGTTGGTTTTCAGTTCCCAGTTCGTTCGAATCTTCTTGCCCAACTTCGCGGCAGAACGCCCTTCGACAAACCGGACGATGACGCTTGCTTGTTCAATCGGCTTGTCCTTGAGGGTCTTCACCTCAATGCGGAGCCGGGTCATTGGAGGATCTGCCCAAGCCGGGAGCGCCCAGGCGGCGATGGCTAGTACGACGAGAGCCAGTCTTGCCTGCATACGTTCAATTATGGCAAACGGGATGGGAACGGGGGAGGCCGAACTGTCAGGCGATGTCGGGGAGGAGAAAGCGCTGCGCATCTCCGGCTGCCGCCGTTACAGCCTCGGCGGCCAGATACCCACTCCGGACAGCGCCTTCCATCGTCGCCGGCCACCCGGTCTTCGTCCAATCCCCGGCGAGATAGAGATTCTGGATCGGAGTGCGAGACGGCGGCCGGGACTGCTCCAGTCCGGGCTTAGCTGAAAATGTAGCCCGCACTTCCTTGACGACGTGTGCCTTCTCCAGGCGTGCCTCCTTCACCGTGGGAAGAAATTCGGCAAGCTCCGCCAGGGCGAGATCGATAATTCCCTGACGCTGCATTTGCAGCAGAGAGCGCGAAGCGCTTACCACAAGCTGAAGGTAGCGTCCCTGGCCCTTATTGAAGAACCATTGCAGCGTTCGATCGAGCAGCGTGCCGTGCGGCAGAGATGTCACCCGTCGGTCAAACCAGAGGTGGATCCCTGTAATTGGCGAATGCTCAAATCCATCCAAGTTCAATTCGAGCGAGGGCAGCAGCGCGGAGACCTTCTCGAACGGTAGCGCACAGACGTAATAGTCCGCTGTGAGCGTTTCCCCATTCACAACGACTCCGCACACGCGCGAGCCCTGAACATTCACCTGCTCGACCGCTGAGCGCATACGCAGCGAGACGGTCTTCATTCGACCCCATGCTTCCGATGCGTAAAGCTCGCCAAGCGGAACCGAGGGGATACCCATCTCGTAGCCGCTCCGGCTTGCGAGAAATCCAAGCCAAAAGACCTGAAAGCCGTGCAGCGCAGACATGCGGTCCAAATCTTCATTAATCGCGCTTACCAGGACTTGCCGCCAGAAGCGGTCAATCGCCCTCTGAGACTGCTTCTTTTCGCGAAGCCAGTCGAGCATGGTAATGCTGTCCAGGTCTTTGCGGGTGTTTCGCTCTTTCCGGATAGCGAGCAGAGCGCGGGCAAGGGACAGCTTGTCGGAGAGTGTCAGGAAGCTGGCCTTCAGGAACGATTCGGTGAAATGCAGCGGCGCCGGAAAGCGCCCGGCGCGCAGTGTCGAGATCCGGCCGCCGGGTTCGATGAAATGGAATTCGCGGTGGAAATTGATGCGGTCGGCGACTTCCAGGCGCGAATAGAAATCGATCAGATTGACGCAGCAGCGCAAGAGGACGTGCTGGCAGTTATCGATCGTTTCCGGCTCGCTGGAATCGGAACGTGGCAGCGCGTACGAGGTGGCGCGGCCGCCGAGGAAAGGCCGAGATTCCAGTAGCGTCACCCGGTAGCGCGCGAAGCCCAGGGCGGCTGCTGTCGCCAGTCCGGCAAGCCCGCCCCCCATCACCAGCACTGAGGGCTTCATGCCGCCTCCTGCCGTTCGTATCGCGGTGTCAGCAGATTCCGGCACATGTCAATCGCATCAGTTCCAGTAGCCAAGGGCCAGTCCGGTGATCGAACCCGCAATCAGAGCGCCTGCGGGAAACGCCAGCATCCCTAACCCAAGCCGCACGGGCCAGGCCCGCCCGCGCGAAACGAAAAGCACCAATCCCTGAAAAGCGACGATCGCTCCAAAGATCCCTGCCTGCATCACTGCGGGGACGGAGCACCAGGGACAGTGGGGGCCATCCGGGTGATGAATATTGCAATGCTCGGCTGCGCCGGCCCAAAGGGACTTGCACCCGCAGGCGAAGAACCATCCGCAGAAATTGATAAAGAAGACTGCGGTTACTACAGCACAGGCGGTCAACATCAGTCCGTTACCGCTTCGCCGCTGTTGCATGCGTCACGCTGCGAATGACGTTCTCGATCAGCCGCAACCCGCAATCGCCTTCGAGGCTGAGAAGCGACTCGGGATGAAACTGTACCGCCTCAATCGGCAGTTCCCGATGCCGAATGCCCATAATGACGCCGTCGTCCGACTCTGCCGTGATCTCCAGGCACTCCGGCAACGTCTCACGCCTGGCAAACAGAGAGTGGTAGCGGCCCACCTGAAACTGCGGCGGCAAGCCTTCGAAGATCCCCACATTCCGATGAGTGACAGTCGATGGCTTTCCATGCATCGGGTAATCAAGTACGCCCAGCTCTCCTCCGAATGCCTCCACAATGCCCTGCAGCCCAAGGCACACCCCGAACAGGGGGAAGCCGCGCTGCGCCGCGAATCGGACGAGTTCGGGCACACCGAAGTCACTCGGCCGGCCGGGTCCCGGCGACACGAGAATCAGATGAGGGTTGATCTGCTCGATCAGCTCATGCGGAAAGCCGGCGCGATAGGTAATGACCTCCGCTCCGGTCTGACGGGCATAGTTGGCAAGCGTGTGTATGAAGCAGTCGTCGTTGTCGACGAGCAGCAGGCGGAGTCCCGCGCCGATGGGAGGGAGCCTTTTCTGCTGGTCCTCCGCGGAAGGAGGTCCCTGAAGAGCCCGGAAGAAACCAGTCGCCTTCAGGCGGGTCTCCTTCTCCTCGTTCTCTGGGATCGAGTCGTACAACAAGGTGGCACCGGCGGGGTATGATGCCATTCCGTCGCGCAGATGGACGGTCCGGATCAGGATGCCCGTGTTCATGTCCCCGTTCAGGCCGAGAATTCCGACAGCGCCGCCATACCAGCCGCGAGCTGATTTCTCGAGATCTTCAATCGCCTGGGCAGCGGCTTTCTTGGGAGCGCCGATCACCGTGACCGCCCACATGTGGGTGAGAAACGCATCCAGCGAATCAAAGCCCGGCTGCAGGATGCCTTCAACGTGGTCGACCGTATGAAACAATCCTGCATACGATTCGATGAGCCGCCGCCCGATGACGCGCACGGAGCCCGGGACGCAGACGCGCGACTTATCGTTGCGGTCGACGTCCGTGCACATCGTCAGCTCGGATTCTTCTTTAGTCGAATTCAGGAGCTCGCGGATGCTGTTGGCGTCGCGAATGGGATCTCCGGTGCGGCGCGCCGTTCCCGAGATCGGACACGTCTCGACCCGCCTGCCCTCGACGCGGACGAACATCTCCGGTGAAGCGCCGATCAGCTGTTCG